>Ga0307509_10002384_pt1 | contig 30536 bp, 27 predicted proteins | sample 10_EM_MG_FD_202245 | JGI IMG/M metagenome (GOLD analysis project Ga0307509, IMG submission 202245) | Populus trichocarpa ectomycorrhiza microbial communities from riparian zone in the Pacific Northwest, United States - 10_EM | ecosystem: Host-associated > Plants > Roots > Unclassified | place...
GCGGTTTTTCTTTTTCAAAGACGAGGACGGGGTATTTTGCACCGTCCCGTCCCGTCCCGGGCTCTTGGCAGTCCGTCCGCCGTGCCCTACCGGCGGCCTGGACGGTTGGGAACACTGCTCTTGAAGGAAAAATAGTAGGAAAAAGAAGGGACAAAAAGAAAAAAGGAAACCATAGTGAGTATCCTGCATTGCTATTTCTAGCTTATCAGCTCATACTATAGCTGGGGGGAAAAATAGTAGTTGGTAAAACATACGCTTGCTCTCTTGGTTTGGATATGTGGCTAGCACGACGATATTCATTAAATCTCGCTATCCAGGGTAACAGGGTGCGCTTCTACTCACCGGAGAAAATGCCAACACTCAATGGCTTGTGTGGAGTCTTGCTGGCTATTCTTTTTTAGGTTCCTATAGGGTTAGTAAATGTGTCTATTCTACAGAGTTTTGGTTGGAACCGGTATCCTAGAAAGTTAAATATAAGCAGCCTTTGCTGATCGTTTTTACCGCACTCACTCTTGTCTTTTTGAAACCAAGATTAGTTCAATGATGAATATAATCAAGAACAATGGAGGAACCCTACCTTATCGTTGTAGGTTAGGGCACACTAGTTAGAGTGAGTGGGGCTGGCCCCATATTCACAGTGACCGCTAGTTCTAGTGGTTGTGTGATAGACAGCCCTCTGTGCGAATTTCTACCACAAACTGTATTTCGTCTGAGCTGCATTCCTTTTCCTACTTATCATGGATATCAACACAGTTGTCCCATATACATCCCACTATCGAACACATCTCAATTTTCCAATCGCACCTTTGTTCAAATTTTTCCCACGGCACTAGCCTCACAGCGGTGTCACAGCAGTGCCCCAAGGGTGGCAGATTTTCCTGAGCTGAACTAGACTTCCATCAAAGAACACGGCAACCACATTTATTGATTTATTTCTCCCTTCTTTTATTATTTCTGCCTCTGCCAGTGGCAACTTATTCGATACCATACACCACCCGCGATCGCGAATCCCTCAAGCGCCTGGTTTTCAGTTTCCTCAAAAGCGTTAATTCCCCACCATCCATTCAAACGATTGAAGCTTGCAACCCTTTTGGTTTCCCTCTCCCAACCCAGTTCCACCCTTTAAGTCCTAAAACGACAGATTGAACTGGAGGACACTACCAACAGCAGTATGCAAAACGATTCCAAACGAACACCACTTTCGTGGGCTGCTGGGAATGGGCACGATGAAGTAGTAATGCTACTACTGGGACGGGAAGATGTCGACCCCAATATGCCAGACAGAGACGGCCTGACACCGCTCTCATGGGCTGCACATTATGGGCGTAATAGAGTTGTGGAACAACTGTTGGGATGTGGGTACGTTAAGCCTAATGTCCTCGACAATAATGGCCGAGCGCCACTCTCATGGGCTGCCGAACGTGGGCACTATGGAGTAGCCAAGCTACTTTTGGGGCGGAATGACGTCAACCCGGATATCCCGGACGGTAATGGCCGAACGCCGCTCCGGTGGGCTGTCGAGATGAAACATCATAGAGTATTGAAGCTACTATTGGAGCGTGAGGATGTCAACCCCAATATGGCAGATAGAGGTGGCCTAACACCGTTGGTACTCGCTGCCATGAAGGGATCTAAAAAGGTAGTGGAACTACTGCTTGGATGTGAGGATGTCAACCCCAATATAATAGACACAGGTGGCCGGACACCGCTCTCATGGGCTGCAGATTATGGGCGTGATGGAGTAGTGGAGCTACTGTTGGGATGTGAAAACGTCAGACCCAATATCCCAGACAACAATGGCCGAACCCCGCTCTTATTGGCTGCCAATCGTGGGAGAGATGGGGTAGTGGAGCTACTGTTGGGATGCGAAGACGTCGATCCCGATATCATGGACAATAATGGCCAAACGCCACTTTTATCGGCTGCCTATCATGGGTACGACGGAGTAGTGAAACTACTATTTGAACGTGGTAATGTCAATCCCAATATAGCAGATAAAAGGGGCCGAGTACCCCTCTCGTGGGCTGCAGAGGAAGGAAAAAAACATGTGGTACAGCTACTGTTGAAATGGGAAGACATCAACCCCAATATCCACAGCCACAATATCCAAACACCACTCACCAGTGCTGCCAGGTTGGGGCATGATGGAATAGTGAAGCTGCTGTTAAGATGCACAAACATCAACCTTAATATCACCGATAAGGTTGGCCGAACACCCCTCTCGTGGGCTGCCACCAGTGGCAACGATGAAGTAGTAAAGCTACTCCTCAGGGAGGAAGATGTCGACCCTAACATTCCAGACAATTATGGCCGAACGCCACTTGGGTGGGCTTCTTGCACCAGGAATGAGGGAGCGGTGAATCTGCTGAAACAAGCCCTTCAATCCGTCAGCCTCAATGCTGTTTGACCCCTACCCACAACACCATGTTTACTATAACTATTAAAATAAAATACATATTTACTTCTTTTTGAGACTTCTGTGCATATATACACTGCCTGCCGCTTTCTCTTTCTTCAAAACCCCCTTTAAATCCTCACGGCTACATAACTGGGCCAGTGTTCCCAAGAGTCTCTGTCGTCCCTGGCAAATTGCCTTATTGTGCCCGGAGCTGGCGTGTGTCTTTCGTAAAGACGGCGGTGCTATGAGTTGATTATAGGTCCCGGCCAGCTCAGAGTAGCGCCATTCGAAAAATAGTCTCACAGTTCTCTATCTGCTCTGGGAGTCACCTACAGTACCTACACCCACTTTCTAGCTCTCATCATTAATTTGTTTCGCAGACAATTCTATGTACGCTTTCTCCTTTAGTGCATATAAAGTTGAGAATGTAACTTAGAGTCAGTTTCCCTATATGATTTACCAAGCATAAAACTTGTGATAAATAGGACCATAAATAATTCCGAATGAGAACCGCCAAATACACTAGTATGCTTATAACTTTCTTGTGTTTTATATACGTAATTTTCACGTCTGAGGCACCTCCCGATGCATCGACCAGCTGTCAGGCGCCCCTCCATAAATTCAAATTATTCGATTTCACGAGCCACCCACCACTCTCTATTTTGATCGCATTTTTCGTGCTTGTGAGCCAGAATCCAGCAATAATCACTCCACGGCAAGCGACATTTAGAATTCGCCCCCCCCCGCCTCTCCAACCTTTTGACAGCCACTGTGTAGGAGCCGTCCGTTGACAATGATCTAGAGCAGCAGTACCGTAAACTCCTGATAAATCCCATCGGCTATCGGGGGTGCCCCTAGCCATCACAATCCAACACAAAATGCCCCATAAAAGAATAGTGGTTTTTCCAGACACTTTCAGTCTTATTTGAGGAGAGCATTGAATCTCATTCATATAATCTTATTAACCTGTTCGACCAAGCCTATTCTTGTTTAGGAAGTGAATTCTGTTGAAATCCCCGATGGTGGATTTATCTAGAGTTTACGGTATTAGTGGTAGAGGTAGTGCTTGATTGTGGCCGATCACAAGTGACTATCGAGTATATGCCTCCGCGAGTTTCTGCAGCACTTTTTTCCTCAGTCAACATGAAGGCCCCGCGGGTCAACTTCCGTCCAGGACGCTCATCCCGATTGACTCTAGGATACCCCTCCGTCCCGTCCATATCATACAAAAAACAAAATACCCGGGACTAGTATGTCTACTTTCTGAGCTCGGGAAACTCCTTGTTCAAGTTAACAACCGTCACTGATGAGAATATAGTCTGATAAAAAGAATAATGAAAAAAAGGCACAATTTGCAATCGATTCATAACGTTAATCTTCTGGCTCTCGCACCCTAGCATAAATGACCAAACATTTAGCCTCACCACGTTCTATATCGCTAGATTGCAAGAAGGTGTGACAGGTTGCATTGCGATGTTCGGTTATTTGTGTAACCGCGGAATACTTCGCAAGCTTTCACCCAAGATGAACTCTGAGGAAAGAGGAAAAAAGTCCAACCGGAAAGAAAGTCCAACCCTGCCCAGTTGTCTGACCATCTATATACAGGTGGTCCTCCTCTTGTTATGCGCATCCAATTTTTCTTTTCTTTCGCTCACTGACTATCTAAACTATTGCTCCGTTTTCCTGCGATAGAAAGAAACGAGAGGGAAGTGAAAACTGTCACTTTGTATAGACTGACCCCCCCATCTGTTTACCAAGACATAGTGAACAACCACCCCTGTGGTAAACATGACCTATCCTTCTGCTATGGGACACAAGCTCCGCATATTTTCTTTCCTAAGCAAAGGTCTATCATTGATAATCACCGATGCTCCGCTAATCAATTCCCAACAAGCTAAGATATTCTAACTATACACTGCCGAATTGTATCAAAAGGTAAGGTTGGGCGAAATGAGGGTCGCATGGAAGCACTTGTGGTCAATAGACTAAGAGATTTGACCTGGAACTTGGGCACTCGGAGGAAGGATATGGAATTTCGTTCATTAGCTCTCGCTCGCTCTGCTCTAAACTGCACTAAAATCAAACTAACGGTAAAGTCAGGTGTATAAGTAAAACAATACGACTTACTGATCCACCTATGGATCACCCACACCTATCTCGGTGTTTGCCTTATGTCCCTATTCCTCCGTACACTCCCGTGATAACAACGAAAAAATTAATATACGGATAAAACACTCTATAGAACATTCTCCCGTATCCGTTCCGTCTACATATTTCCTACACAATCCTTCCCACTCCCGTAACAAAGCCAAGCACATCCGTCTAACAACAAATTTTACCTGCAACAGTACCTGAAGACGGACGGACTAGATGGTTCGGTTCACTGCATCCACCTAGAGGAGAATACCACAGCAATAACATATTGGTATCACGGACACTACTGTATTCTAATAAAATTAATTATGATAGCCTTGTTCTGCCATTCAGTAGGACTTGGTTGATCCTGCGAGGCTATTGAAGAGCTCAAATTCCATCCGCCGCAAGCCCCCAGACAATTCATAATTTGTCCGTGACATCGGAAGCGAGAGCGAAGTCGGAATTAAAAAAGTGGCTCTCCTTGCCCCCTCACATTCGCCAGCCTGAGCACAGCCTGTCTGAAGTCCGACTAGGAGTTGATCAACGGCCCGCCGGGGATCCTCAAAGAAGGTGCTATCGGGATGGGTCCCAGCAATGCGCTTACCATTGCGCATGAAGCACACGATCTTGTAATTGTCCTAAAAGGATTGTTAGTTGGAATAGTGAGACAAATACTTGGGACACCTATATTAGGATTGATAGGGAGAATGTAACCCCGAAAGAGAGTGCGTATATCCCCCTTAGCAAAATTCCATCCTTGACCGAATTGGTAGATCCTAGTGATCCCGGATAGTGATCCAACTGCCATAACCATGATCAATTCAGTATTGTTGGTATGTCGGCGCAAAAATATGCGTAGTTTTGAAACCGTCCCAGTTCCCCTACTCTGCATTAATGGCGGGCTGATCCTTATAGCTCATCGGTAATCGTGCTGACGCACTTCATCAGGAAATGCTTTTGTGGGAGTCTGGGCAGTCACGGATCAGGTGCCCACCTTCCAAGGCTCATTATTGACAGTGATGGAACTGGCAGTATTGATGAGGTACTCCCCTACTTAAAGAGAGTGTTCATCCATCAGAACAGTTGTGCCACTTTCACTACACAATGTATACAGTAGTAGCCGTCAAATATAAAGATCATCTCCACCATAGAGTAAAAATTGGCGTTTATAATACGAGTACCATTAGTGACAAGGTGTACTTCTACTAACAGGAGCAAATTCCAACACTCGATGTCTTGTGTGGGGGGTCTCGCTGACCATTCTTTATTAGGTTCCTATAGGGTTAGTGAATGTGTCCATTCTACAGAGTGTTGGTTGGAACTGGTATCCTAGAAAGTTATATATAAGCAGCCTTTCCTGCTCTTCTTTGCAGCACTAATGCTCGTCCTTTGCAGCCAAGACTAGTTCAAAGACGAATATCATCAAGAGCGATGGAGTAACCCCATCGTGCAGCCTTAGGTTAGGGTACACTAGTTAGAGCGAGCGGGGCTATCCCCATATTCAGAGTGACTGGTGGGTCTAGTGGTTGTGTGATAGACAGCCCACTGTGCGAATTTCTACCACAAACTGTATTTAGTCTGAGCTGCGTTCCTTTCTCTGTATATCATGGACATCGACACGGTTGTCCCATATACATCGAACATCGAACGCATCTCAGTTTTCCCATTACACCTCTGTTCAAATTCTTCTCACGATACTGACCTCACGGCTGTGTGACAGCGGTGCTTGCAGGGTGCCAGATTTCCCTGCGCTGAACCAGACCTCCATCAGAGAATCCAGCACCCACATTTATATATTCCACTCCCCATTCTTTCTTTTATTTCCTTCTACCACTACCACTGGCAACCTATTCGATACCCTAGACGTCCTGCGATCAAGAATCCCACGAGCGTGGGGTTTCCTGTTTCTTCAAAAGCGTCGGTTGCCCACCTTTCCTTCAAACGCCCGAAGTTTTCTAATCCTTTCAGTGCTGTTCCGAGACCCCATTCCGCTCTTTGAGTACCAAATCTACAGTTCGAATAAGCGGACATCAACACCAGTATGCAAAACGATTTCAAACGAACACCACTTTCGTGGGCTGCTGGGAACGGGCACCATGAAGTAGTAATGCTACTGCTGGGACAGGAAGGTATTGACCCCAATAGAGCAGACAAAGACGGCAGGACACCTCTCTCATGGGCTGCAAGGTTTGGGCGTGATCGAGTTGTTGAACTACTGTTGGGATGTGAGGACGTCAAGCTCGATATTGCGGATGATGGTGGCCGAACACCGCTCTCATGGGCTGCCAAACATGGTCACTATGGAGTTGTGAAGCTACTGTTGGGACGGAACGTCAACCCGGATATCCCCGACAATGATGGCCGAACACCGCTCTCTTGGGCTGTCGGGGCGGGAAGTGATCGAGTAGCGCAGCTACTGCTAGAACGTGATGATATCAACCCCAACAAGACTGACACGGGTGGCCGAACACCGCTCTCATGGGCTGTAAATCTTGGGGGGAATGGAGTAGTGACACTACTGTTGGGACGGAATGATATCAACCCGGATATCCCTGACAATGCAGGGGAAACGCCATTCTCACTGGCTGCCAAGTATGGGTTTTATGAAGTTATGAAGCTACTGTTGAGACGGAAAAACGTCAACCCAAATACACAAGACAACGATGGCCGAACACCGCTCTTATTGGCTACCATGAGGGCACGTGATAGAGTAGTGGAGCTGCTGCTGGAACGTGAGGATGTCAACCCCAACACGACAGATAAAAGAGGCAAAACACCACTGTCTTGGGCTGTCAGGACCTCACGTGGAAGAGTAGTAGAGCTACTGTTGGGGCGGAATGAAGTCAACCCTCATATCGTGGACAGTAGTGGTGAAACACTACTCTTGTGGGCTATCCGAATCAATTGCCACAGAGTAGTGGAGCTACTACTAGAACGCGAGGATGTTGATCCTAATATGGCAGACAAAAGTGGTCAAACACCCCTCTGTTTGGCTGTCGCGAAAGGAAATTATCAAGTGGTAGAGCTACTGTTGAAACGGGAAGATATCGCTCCAAATATCACCGGCCACCTTATGAAAACACCACTTACAAATGCCGCTAGGTGGGGGCATGATGGAATAATGAAGCTACTATTAAGATGCAAAAACCTCAACCTTAATATCACCGATGAGTTTGGCCGAACACCCCTCTCGTGGGCTGCCACCAGTGGCAACGATGAAGTAGTGAAACTACTGCTAGGACAGGAAGATGTCGACCCCAACATTCCAGACAATTATGGCTGGACGCCACTTCGCTGGGCTTCTTTAGAGAGGAAGGAGGGAGCGGTGCATCTGCTGAAACAAGCCCGCGAATCGGTCAGCCTCAATGCGGCTTGATCCCCATACGGCAAAATCTTTGCCATCACTCTTAAAAATATTAATCCATGTATACTGTCTTTTGGGCCTTGCACACATATATCCATGGCCAGTCGCTTTCTCTCCCCTCAAAACTGCCTTTAAACCCTCCCGGGAGTATTCAACAAAAGCATCGCCTTCCCTACCTTATTTCTTTCTATTCTGTCCTTTTCTCTTGCAAATCATCATTGCATAGGACCGACCGAAGCTGGCAATCTAGCATACACATATCAGTTTCAGCATTTATGGGCATTAACTGTCAGTCAAAGCAAGGATTCCTAACTCCATCCTATCAGGGTAACGATGTCAGGGGGGGGCATGCAGTGCAGTATTCTTGCAATTATCATCGGAATTTCCAGTGTTTACTTTTACCTCCGTGTCCCGTGTATTTTATTATTTCATTACTGTATAACAACCTTGAATTTCAAACTAGATTGGTCATTGTTTCCTTGTAGGATCCACAATACCACATTGTGTAATCTGACATAAAATGAGAATATTCAGATCCTTCGCCACCAAAAGCCGCAATAATGAGCCAAACATGGCTCACAATGCGCCTACCTGGGCCTTAAGTTCTGGAGCCCAACCCACACCCACACCCCCAACCAAATGACATCTCGAGGCACGGCGGGCCCCCTGGTGGGACTGCCAAGAGTTCTTGGCCCGACGGGACAGCTATTTGTAGTCCTTCCGAGGTGGTCAAAGTGTGCGACTGCCATCCTTAGGCCTGATGGGGGGGCCTAAAGAGTGAGACATCTTAATATAGGGTAGGTGGTGGACGATCCGGAATGGTAGGATGCAGTAGGGGTATGGTGAAGGAGGGCCCAGATAACAAAAGACTGTAGGGGACTGTAGAGGACGGTGGACATTGCGTCCTGAGGCGCGGCTAGGCATTCTGATTAAGACCTGTTGTCTCCGGTAAGTACTGGGAGAATTGCTATACCCTCTGGTTCTCCAAGGGAAGGAAATTCGAGCAGGGATCAAGCTAGTCCCCGTAAAAAGTGAAAAGTGGGAAAGATGAGAGGAGGAATCCAAGGTTGTCGTGCTGGTTCTGATTGAAGTGCGCCTAGATAAGGCACATCACTGTTAGACTTATCGGCGCCGGGCTTGTGGTCTAATAAACCAGATTAGCTCTAGTCTGGCATCAAACAAATCTACATAAGCAAAGCTAATAATAACAATGGTATCTGTTATCTGTAATAATATCATACAAAAAAAAAAAACACCTCCATGATGCAGAGCAATAAAAATACAGAAGAGAAACTATGGGATACGGGGGGCATAAAGACAAAAAGAGAATACTAGCATGTGCTCGCCGAGTCCATGAAAGGGGGGATGCACCGCATCAAATACTACAAAATTCCAAAAGAGAGAAAGGGGGGGATGCAAATCATAATACGATAACTCCACTCAACTTTTCAAAATAGTAGTCTAGGGGGGCTGGGATATCAAGAATATACCAGATGTGTACAGTACTCTATGAGCCAAAAGGGAAAACGAGGAGAATAAACGGAAAAAGAAAAGAAAGAAAAAAAGAACCCGCCCACAATCTCCCTCTAAACTTCGCCGACCCGTTTAAAAATCTCTTGGCTTTCGGCGGGATGACATAGATATCTATGCTAGAAGTATACCACCTGGTATGCACCTTCTTCATAAGACCGAAATGATTGCTGTAATCCCAAGCCCCGTACATTGTGAATGTAGATCCCATCGTAGCATTCTCCGGAAGCTTGAAGGCACTCTTGCATGGCCCGCCACCACCGGCGGCTTTAGGCTGCTTAACAATCGGACTGTCGTTAGGTTCGATGCACGTCTGGTCGTCAAAGTCACTAGGCTTCGTCAGGAGCCTTCCGCGGCCTCACCGCCCTTCTTGTCAAGGGTTCACTGCTTCACGTTCGCAAGGGTGTCGTCAGGTTTTGCGTTGGTGGTGCAGAACCAGTAGATTGTGCCTGGAGTGCCGTCGGGAGCGTCGGGTTTCGAGAGGAGTTAGTTTTCCTAGTGATGAAGTCTCCCGGGGATGCGCTCAAGCGCGGGCATTGAGGGGTGTTGACGGTAGAGGTTAACTGTTGGCTGGCACGGCAGATGTTATTATCGAGCTCTGGAGCCGTGATTAGGTGCACTGCCGTTGCGTCGACATTGCCCTCTAGGAGAATCCGTTAGCATTAGTTACTTAATATGTGGACAGCGGGATGGGGGCTCACGCTAAGCACGGATGTAACCAAAGCGTGGCGCTTGTAGGCCCATATATTCGGTAGAGAAGAGAGAGCCTTGTATACAGAAGGTCAAAAAGCAAAGACAGGAAATCCAAAGACTTCCAAAGACTCGAGCAGCAATATTAGAAGTATTGAAAAAAAGAACCGAAAAAAATATAATAGCCAAGAGCTCAACTCGGCATGTCTTGTGCGTGGATAGAAGCTTCGAGATGTGATAAAGCGCAGATGGTGGGGGGGTTGGAGAATGCTGCAATCCACCACCACCACGAAGTGGCCTAAGACAACCCATACGTATCCCAAGCGCAATAGCAGCCATGCACGCATAGCTCCATTAATAAGAGACCAGAACAAACTCGATATCTTTCAATAGCAAAGAAACAAAATGAGGGAACGTACGGAGGCCCATTAGGATTGCCTGAAGCTAAGCCTGAATGGCCTGGGGGGTAGCAGAAAGAGGAGTTATTGCTTCTTCCGATGTTTCGGGCGGATCCACCGATTGAGACTAAATAGTAAGCTATAGGGGAGGTCCATTGTGTGATTCACAGGGCAAAGCGTCATGAGGCGCCAGCAGTGGCGGTTGACGATTCATACCGACAAGCACCTCAGCGGACAGCAGCTAGTACTTGTAACACCATCGTTCAGGAGTACAACGTTGAGGAGAATAACAGGAACAACCATCACGGACGGTTCAACTAACCGGCTAATGGTTGGTAAAACAAGAAATGGATGGACGTACCTTGTACGGAGGTACAGGGCCTAAGTTTTGTAGATTCCACAAGCGAGGTTTGCTGCCCTTACGCCCTGAGGAGCATTCAAAACTTAGGATCTGTACTGTGCCTCCGTAGTGTTCTGCATGATTGACCAAGCACAACCCCAATTCGGGTTTTTTTAAAAAAAGACAAAATTCCCCCACCCCAAGTCACGTGCGGCATGTCAAGTCAACCAGAATTCCGCACCGCAAGAATGTCGAGGGCATGGATTAAATAGACTAGCGCTCAACAAGATTCATCATTGAAAGAATCTGCCTAGTTCTCTCTAGGTCTGGGGATGGTGATGATTTTCCTGAACCTGTCAAGCCACCGCTGATTAAGCGCCTAATTTGTGGCGAACCTGTCTTCTCCTTCGTTCCCTCCTGTTTGCTTCGTTGACTCAGTTTTGCTTTAACTCCAATCCGACTTTAACCAGATTATACACGGTCGCATAAACAATCCACACAGAAACCAAACCCCGCTGTTTCCCAGTCGAGCGAAACCCCCCCAGACAAAAAGAAACCTCCACAGCATCTCTCGTTCCCTTGAAGTCTCCGATACAGTACAGTGTGCTGTTCAACCATTCCATCTTTTTTAATATTACGATTGTTGTCAGGTATCGAATTGCGAGTGATAATCAGTGATCAGGGCTGGAATAACCAAATCTCTCTTCTACATATCATACAAGGCGGGTTCCCGGAATAGGTGAGAGGGCTTCAGTGTGGGCTCTAATCCAAGTTCATCTCTTAGAAATTGTCTTGCGCATATCTTGGAAGACATAACTTCCGCGTGGCGATGATATACCTACAGGTTGTAGATCACGACTATTGCCAGTATTATGCTGGGTGACAGAAAGAAAAAGGGGTGACAGAAAAAAAAAAGAAAGGGGGTGCAAAAAACTTCTATTTCTTTTTTCTCAACTTGAAGCCCTGGAAAAGAGTGAATTGTATCTTCCGGGATTTAGGGCTCGCCCCGTGGATCGGCACTACATATGTATCATAGCGCAAATCCGTAATTACAAGTCTCTAGCACGTAGAAGCCGAACACGGGGGGGATCCTGGGAGCTGAATTTCGTATGGGCGCTCGGATGTGCACGGGCAATTTGCCATACAAAACTTTGACCCCAGTGTTCGGGTTTCTAAATTACATTCCGGGGACTTGTAATTAAACGCAGCTGGGTATCTGCAAGGTCGGAATTTTACAAACATTCAACCGCCGCAGGAGAGCTAAGATCTAGCCCTAGATATCAGCGGTTCTATTTTATTTTCATGATATGATAGAAGAGGATTTTTATTGCGAGGCAGGGAGTTCTCAGATATTCGCAGACCAGGATACCGTACAGTATGCTTGGCTATATGGTAGTGTTGCCATGCGGACTCCCATGGTGTTAACCAACAGCAATCCGGTATGATACTCTTGCTATCATGATTCGATTCTGGTTCGTTTGGCACTGTATGGTTACTGTACAATTTTTTTTTTTGGGGGGGGGCTCTAGCAGTGGAGGATTCGTTGCCATTTGGGGGCCTGTGAAGGGTCTGAATGGTGATGGGGTTGGGGAAGTGGTAAGTTAGTTTAGGTATTATATCCAGTAAAATGCTAATACATAACAGTATACTGGGGGGGATCCGAAAGTTATTATCAAAAGAGGGGGGGTCTATCTCTCCCTTTGCCGTTTAAACGATCGTCATGGCAAGAAAGGGAAAACTTCAATTAATTTTGCTGGACAGGAACTAAAATTAAAATAGCCTGACCTATTAGGAAAAAGAAGGGCCAAAAAGAAAGAAGAAAACTAATCATGAGTACCCCGCATCGCTATTTCTAACTTATGAGCTAGTACCATTTCGGGGGGAAAAAATCACAATAAAACAAACCCCGCGTCGAGACATCGCGAGTTGGTATTTTCTCCGATAAGTACGATCTTGGCAACAAAGTCGTAGGCACCTCCCCCCCCATTTTACACCAAAAATGGAGGATTTTAAGCACTCACAACTCATCTAAAAGTAATACAAAATCAGCAAAACCAACGCCATAGTATAGGTAATTCCCTAGAATTCCTGCATAGAAATCATGAGACATTTTACACTCTACTGAGAGGGCTAAGAGCCTGGGATCTAGGTCGGATGTTGCAGTGTGCTGGTACCTTTTGTGTGGGAACTTTATATAAAATTAGAGGTATATACCTTTTGCCTCTCTGGCATTGCGCCATGGGGATTAACTAAAGGAGCTTGCCACTTATGAATGATAATATCTAGATCACACTAAAAGGCTCTGGTGTATTTTGAAAAAAAAATTCAATCAATAAAGCTGAGATTTTGTGAAGCGAAATGCATTTTTGGTGTAAAATGGGGGGGATGCCGATGACGTTTGTCGCCAAGATCGTACTCTGTCCCGTACACCTACGCCTCGTTATCCCGGATGGCCAGATTTCCTGAATTTCGTCCGGGACAACTAGGTATCCGGAACAACAGAGTGAAATCTTGCTAGTTTTATGTTCTGGGTTTACTTATTCTTAGTCAGGTTTCCATCGGGTTAGTAAATGTGACTGTTCTTCAGAGTGTTGGTTGGGACTGGTGTCCTAGGGAGTTATATAAGCTCCCTTTCCTGCGCTTCATGCAGCACCGACTGCGCTGATTTTGCAACCAAGATTGGGGCACTGACAGACACCTTCGAGAGAACACGGCATCCACATTTATTGAAACCTTTCTCCCTTCCTTCTTTTATCCATTTCTACCTCTATCAGTGGAAACCTATTTGATAGACAACCTGCGATTACGAACCCCTCGAGTGCGTGGTTTTCTGTTTCCACAAAGTCTCCTTCAAGCGACTAAAGCTTGTCGATCCTTTGTTTTCTCTTTCCCGGCCCCGTTCCGCCCTTTGGGTACTAAAACTACATTTCGAACGGGACATCACAAACCCCACCATGCAAAACAATTCCAAACGAACACCACTCTCATGGGCTGCTGGGTATGGGCATGAAGAAGTAGTAACGCTACTTCTGGGACGGAAAGGTGTTGACCCCAATATAGCAGACAGAGACGGCCAAACACCACTCTCATGGGCTGCTAGGTATGGGCATGAAGAAGTAGTAACGCTACTTCTGGGGCGGAAAGGTGTTGACCCCAATATAGCAGACAGAGACGGCCGAACACCACTCTCATGGGCTGCAGATTATGGGCGTTATGGGGTAGTGGAGCTACTGCTGGGGCAGAAAGACATCAACCGGGATTTTCCAGACAATTACGGCCAAACACCCCTCTTGTGGGCTGTCATGAAAGCACATGATAGAGTAGTGGAGCTACTGCTTGAACATGAGGATGTCAACCCCAATATAACAGACAGAGATGGCCAAACACCACTTTCACAGGCTACCAAGTCGAGGCGTGATAGAGTGGTGAAGGTACTGTTGGGACGGAATGACATCAACCCGGATATCCCGGACAATGATGGCCGAACGCCTCTCTCGTGGGCTGCCAACTATGGGTATGATGGAGTAGTGAAGCTACTATTGGGACAGAATGATATCAACCCAGATATCCCGGACAATGATGGCCAAACACCGCTCTTTTGGGCTGTCGAATATGGGCATTATAGAGTAGTGGAGCTACTGTTAAGGCGGAATGATATCAACCCGGATACCCCGGACAATGATGGCCAAACACCGCTCTTTTGGGCTGTCAAATATGGGCGTTATAGAGTAGTGGAGCTACTGTTAAGACGGAATGACATCAACCCAAATATCCCAGACAATGATGGCCGAACGCCTCTCTCGTGGGCTGCCAACGATGGGCATGATGGATTAGTGAAGCTATTATTGGGACGGAATGACATCAACCCGGATATCCCGGACAACGATGGCCAAACACCGCTCTTCTGGGCCGCCAAGATGGGACATGATCGAGTAGTGGAGCTACTGTTGGAACGCGATGATGCCAACCCCAACACGGCCGATAGAAGTGGGCTAACACCACTCTTGTGCGCTGTCAAGTGGCAGCATGATGGAGTGGTCAGGCTACTGTTGAGATGCCAAGATGTCAACCCTAATATGGCCGGTAAGGATGGCGAAACACCGCTCATGTGGGCAGCCGCGAGTGGCGATCATGAGGTAGTTCAGCTACTGCTAGGACGTGAAGATCTCAATCTTAATATGGCCGATGAGGATGGCAACACACCGCTCATGTTGGCAGCCGCGAGTGGCGATTATGAGGTAGTTCAGCTACTGCTAGGACGTGAAGATCTCAACCCTAATATGGCCAATAAGGATGGCAAAACACAGCTCATGTTGGCAGCCGCGAGTGGCCGTCATGAAGTAGTTCAGCTACTGCTAGGACGTGAAGATGTCAACCCTAATATGGCCAATAAGGATGGCAACACACCGCTCATGTCGGCAGCCGCGAGTGGCCGTCATGAGGTAGTTCAGCTACTGCTAGGACGTGAAGATGTCAACCCCAATATGACCAATAAATTTAGTCGAACAGCGCTCTCGTGCGCTGCCGCAAGCGGGAGTTATCGAGTAGTAAAGCTACTGTTGGAAGAGGAAGACATCAACCCCAATATCCAGAGCTACCATGTACAAGCACCACTCGCGATTGCTGCCAGGTTGGGGAATGGTAAAATAGTGAAGCTACTATTAAGATGCAAACATATCAACCTTAATATCACCGATAAGGTTGGCCGAACACCCCTCTCGTGGGCTGCTGCCAGTCACAATGCTGAAGTAGTGAAACTGCTACTAGCACAGGAAGATGTCGACCCCAACATTCCAGACAATTATGGCCGAACGCCACTTGGGTGGGCTTCTTGCGCCCGGAACGAGGGAGCGGTGAATCTACTAAAACAAGCCCTACAATCTACAAACCACGATGCAGTTTAACCCCAACATACAACAAAATCTTTGCTATCGCTATCAAAACAAAAAATTCCATATGTACTGCTTTTTAAGCATTTCCATATTATGCACATATATATATACCGCCGGCAGCTTTTCCCTCTCCCCTAAACCGCCTTCAGATCCCTTCCCGGAGCGTAGTAATGCGGATTCGTTGTCATTTACGAGCCCGTGAGGGGTCGTAATGGTGGGGTGGGGTGGGTGGGGGAAGTGGTAAGTTAGTTTAGGTATTATATCCTGTAAAGTATCGATACAGAAAAAGTATACTAGGAGGGGGGGAGGAGATCCGGGGTTTATTGTCAAAAGAGGGGGTCTTTCTCTCTTTTTTCCGGTTAAACCATCGTCATGGGAAGAAAGGGAAGACTTCAATTAATTGTGTTGGGCAGGAACTAAATCTAAAATAGCATGATCTAATGGATGAAATTTCCACCGTCAATGATTCTTGAAGGAAAAATAGTAGGAAAAGCAAAGGAAGAAAAGAAAAAAGAAAACCAATCATGAGTAACTTTATCCATCGCTATTTCTAACTTATGAGCTAGTACTATTCCTGGGGGGAAAAACATCATAATAAAGCGAACCCCGCCTCTGTTGCTCCGGATACCCAGTTGTCCCGGACGAGATTCAGGAAATCTGGCCATCCGGGATAACGGTGTGTAGGTGTACGGTACAGAGAGTACGATCTTGGCGACAAAAGTCATCGGTACACCCCCCCATTTTACACCAAAAATGCGCATTTTCGCTTCGCGAAATCTCAGCGTTATTGATTGAAATTTTTTCAAAATACACCAGAGCCTTTAGTGTGATTTAGATATTATCACTCATAAGTGGCAGGCTCTGTTAGTTAATGCCCACGGCGCAATGCCAGAGAGGCAAAAGGTACCTCTAATTTTATATGAAGTTCCCCTACAAAAGATACACTGCAACATCCGATCTAGATCCCAGGCTCTCAGCCCGCTTAGTAGAGTCGAAAATCGGCCATTTTTGGTGTAAATGGGGGGGTGCCTACGACTTTTGTCGCCAAGATCGTACTTACCGGAGAAAATACCAACGCGCGATGTAGTTTTATGTTCTGGGTTTATTTATTCTTAGTCAGGTTTCCATCGGGTTAGTAAATGTGACTGCTCTTCAGAGTGTTGGTTGGGACTGGTGTCCTAGGGAGTTATATAAGCTCCCTTTCCTGCGCTTCATGCAGCACCGACTGCGCTGATTCTGCAACCAAGATTGGGCTGACGGACACCTTCGAGAGAACACGGCATCCACATTTATTGAAATCTCTCTCCCTTCCTTCTTTTATCCATTTCTACCCCTACCAGTGGCAACCTATTTGATAGACTGCCTGCAATCACGAACCCCTCGGGTGCGTGGTTTTCTGTTTCCACAAAATCGTGGATTGCTCGCCTTTCCTTCAAGCGACTAAAGCTTGTCGATCCTTTGTTTTCTCTCTCCCGGCCCCGTTCCGCCCTCTGGGTACTAAAACTACGATTCGAACGGGACGACATCACCAACCCCACCATGCAAAACAATTCCAAACGAACACCACTCTCGTGGGCTGCTGGGTATGGGCATGAAGAAGTAGTAACGCTACTTCTGGGACGGAAAGGTGTTGACCCCAATATAGCAGACAGAGACGGCCGAACACCACTCTCATGGGCTGCAGATTATGGGCGTTATGGGGTAGTGGAGCTATTGCTGGGGCAGAAAGACGTCAACCGCGATTTGCCAGACAATTACGGCCAAACACCCCTCTTGTGGGCTGTCATGAAAGCAGATGATAGAGTAGTGAAGCTACTTCTGGAACATGAGGATGTCAACCCCAATATAACAGACAGAGATGGCCAAACACCACTTTCACGTGCTGTCAAGTTGAGGAGTGATGGAGTGGTGGAGCTACTGTTGGGACGGAATGACATCAACCCGGATATCCTGGACAATGATGGCCGAACGCCTCTCTCGTGGGCTGCTAATTATGGGTGTGATGGAGTAGTGAAGCTACTGTTGGGACGTCAAGACGTCAACCCGGATATCCCGGACAATGATGGCCGAACGCCTCTCTCATGGGCTGCCAACTCTGGGCATGATAGAGTAGTGAAGCTACTATTAGGACGGAATGACATCAACCCGGATATCTTGGACAATGATGGCCGAACGCCTCTCTCGTGGGCTGCCAACTATGGGCATGATGGAGTAGTGAAGCTACTATTGGGACGGAATGACATCAACCCGGATATCCCGGACAATGATGGCCGAACGTCTCTCTCGTGGGCTGCCAACTATGGGCGTGATCGAGTAGTGGAGCTACTACTGGAACGTGACGATGTCAACCCCGATATAGCCGATAAAAGTGGCCGAACACCACTCTTGTGCGCTGTCAGGTCGCGGCATGATGGAGTGGTGAAGCTACTGTTAAGATGCCGAGATGTCAACCCTAATATGGCCGGTAAAGATGGCGAAACACCGCTCATGTCGGCGGCCAAATATCGCCATCATGAGACAGTTCAGCTACTGCTAAGACGTGAAGATGTCAACCCCAATATGGCAGATAATTTTAGTCGAACAGCGCTCTCGTGTGCTGCCGAACATGGGAGCTATCAAGTGGTAAAGCTACTCTTGGAACGGGAAGACATCAACCCCAATATCCAGAGCTACCATGTCCAAGCACCACTCGCGAGTGCTGCCAGGTTGGGTTATAGTGGAGTAGCGGAGCTACTATTAAAATGCAAAAATATCAACCTTAATATCACCGATAAGGTTGGCCGAACACCCCTCTCGTGGGCTGCCACCAGTGGCAACGATACAGTAGTGAGACTACTGTTAGGACAGGAAGATGTCGACCCCAACATTCCAGACAATTATGGCCGAACGCCACTTGGGTGGGCTTCTTGCACCCGGAACGAGGGAGCGGTGAATCTACTAAAACAAGCCCTCCAATCTATAAACCACGATGTTGTTTAACCCCAACATACAACAAAATCTTTGCTATCGCTATTAAAACAAAAAAAACCCATACATACTGCTTTTTACGCATTTCCATATTATGCACATACAGTAGAACCTCCGATATTTCCCACCTCCAAGACTTCCAACCCTCTAGTAATTCCAGTGCTTGCCGGGTCACGATATTTGAGGTATGGGAAATCCCTCTCAAAAATTCTAGGCCTCTTATAGTTTCTAATTCCCGGACATTTTGCAGATCTTAATTCTAGCAAGACACCTAGCAGAGAAAATTTAGCTAGAAAATTTAGCTTGAAAAAAACAAAAAGGGCAGGGGGAAAAAAAGATGAAAGGGAGAGGAGAAATAAACAAACAAACAAATCTCATTTGCGTGAAAGTCTGAAGGGGTTCTAGTAGTATCCATTTGCAGAAAACCATGATAGTAGGAACGAGAACCGCCGCGGTCAGACTCTGTGAGGAAAATGCCTAGCCAAAGAGTAAGGTCTTGGCGTGCTCAGTCTCGGTTGACACCTGTGAAAGGTGTTTGGCAAAAAACAAAGGGTGCGGAAACACGGATCATTGCCGCAAAACTCCGAGAACAGCAAGGCACCACCAGTAATGTCAACGTTGTCAAACCAGCCATCCAAGCACTGAGCCAATGCGCCCACGGGAAGGCGACGAAAAGTAGATGATCTTGATGCAAGGTACATGAATACGAGGCTAATATCGGCCCTATGGTTTCTATCATATTGTACGACAGGGACAAGCACAAAGCACCGATTCTGTTTTAAACCATGGAGAATCTCTCATTAAACACCTATGGAGTAAGAAATACCTCCGTTGAAATCTACCAGCAGCTCGAGAAGAGATACACTACAGTTCTATTAAAATCCCGAAATTGGGCTTCCAGTGGGATAAGTATTAGTTCCCAAGTTTACATTTCATGAAATACCCAGCTGGCGCAGTGGTTAATACTCCTGTCGCACTTAGCGGGAGCCCAGGAGTTCAATCCACGCTGACAATCAGTTATTATTGAACGATCCGTCATGTAGGGCAGGAAAACTGAGAATTTCTCAAGTCCTGCCCTATGGGGACTAGGAGATTGGAGAACTTGGCCTTCATCAATAGGGCTCCGGGGTTTAACAATCCTGCTACGAGGTGGTAGAATCCGACTCTAGACCTTAAAGGTTGGCGATCGGCGGGTAGCAGCAGCAGACGGGAGGGGGGTTTGGCAAAATAAAATAAAAATAAAAATAGAAAATAAAAAATAGAAAATAGAAATAGAAATAGAAAATAAAAAAATGCATTTACTTTTTTCGCCTAAGGCAGCTGTTGACTCTAATCTATAGCCATTCTAATATAGTATTTGTGGCTCTTTCGTGCATAGTGTTGTCGGAAGTGGTTGTTCGAAGAAATTGAGTGACTGTTGAGATGGTTAGTATTAGTATAGAAATTGCGATAGGAATGACCATCATGTTCGGAATAGAGGAATAGAGGAATGACAGAAATATATGGAATGGAGGCTGGCACGAGAGTGAGTATGGAATGTTGGAATGCTGCATATCTGGAGCCTGCGCTGGACTAGGAAACTTGTATATATTGACCGTTGTTATGATCGATGATAGCAATAGAAGACACTATAAGGATTGACTCCAGATTTCACATGGTTATGGAAACTTGCCGAGTGATTTCTGGTGCAGGTGAGGTCTCTTCTCAACCCCCGTAATTCGCGTTAGGGCATCAGAATTAGTGGGTAGCTCTGAGCCTAACTCACACTTTTAATTTCTCAATTTTTTCGATCCCTCTATTGCGATTCCCGAGTTCCGTGTTCTGAGATGATAATCTTCATTTTTTCCTATCTTGTGGAGTCTGGGGTTCCGGGATGATTGCGAAAAGGTGAGGATTAAGCCAAGAAAAACACCAGCAATACAAGCATCAAAACTCCCACTAGCCATGCGAAGTTTCAACTCTATAAGGATAAATCTCCTCCAAAAGGATCCAAAACCCTATCGAATGCCTTGGCTGCGGCAGCATATTGTATTGATATCAAAACTGTCATCAACATAATAATTTTATTATCCAGGTTCTACACTAAGTTTTCCCTTTCTCTTCTCTATCATGAGATATCACCCGATTTAAACACTTACTTTTTGTTCAAATATGCTACACTAATGTCTTTGTCTTCTTTGTTGTTTAAGCTTTCCTTTGTTTATCTTCCTTGTCACTAGTTTGTATACACTGGGTATATGCGAGGAGGAAGGCTATATGAGAGTTGCGTTGGTCACTGTCTCTTGAGATAGGTCAATTAATCAAGTTTTCCGCTGCTAAAACCTACGTAGTTTAACACTTTTGGCTGCCCCATGTGCCAAGACCACTCTCTCCTTTCCACCCTCTCCTTATTTCCAGCCTTGTGCTACCCCCTACTTGCTGGAACTATCGGAGGTTTTACTGTATGTATATACCGCCAGGAGCTTTTCACTCTCCCCTAAACCGCCTTCAAATCCCTTCCCGGAGCGTCCAGCAACAAAACCCATCAACATCTCTGTCTTCTGTTTTTCTATTCCTTCCCTTTCTTGGGAAAAACCATCATCCCCTAAGATCAAACAAAGCTGGTAATTTAGCCTACACAAACTAGTGTGAGCATTTATGGATATTAACTATCAGTTGAGTGAGGAGGAGGATTCCTGACTCCATCCTTGTAGGGTAAGGATGTCGGGGAGGGGGGGTCATGTACTATTCTTGCAGTTATTATCGGGATTTTCAGTCTCTGCCTTTTAAATGGAGGGTTGGAACAACCCATTGCCAATTGGGCAAAGCGCATCGGAGCTCACGCAGGGGTAGCAACCGTGTCCCGGTTCCTGGCGGATAAAGGTATTCCCGGTTCCTGTGCCAGGGCGGGGTCATAGCTCTGAGACCCCGAATCCTCAGACCCCCAATACATACTCCAGCTTCCAGCTTCTCGACCATCTGATCACCACGCTTCCTACAACCCGCTTCCTACGACCCACTTCCTACATCTCGCGTTCTTTACCCACCCGCCACCCCCACATGACCCCAAGGCGCCCGCATTGCCATCTTGGGATACTTTGGCGGTAACCATCTCCCACGGCAAGGGCAGCGGCTACCTTCCCAAAAGCCTCCCGCAGTGGAACAGCTTGAGCGCGGAGTGAGAAGATAGTTATGGTTCTTTTCCTTGGATTTCTTTGGGTGTTATTTATTCCGGATTTGTGATGTACTTTGTTTCCTTCCTCTCTTATCTATCTTTAATATACTGGTTCGGCTTTGGAAAATTGGCTACATATATTTTATTACCCCCAGCCCCCAGCCCCCACTGTGTAGCGGGGTCTGCATTTAGAACTAGACTAGTCATTGTTTCCTAGTATAGGATGTAAATTACTATTCCACCAGTTCAATTTCGCCTGTTGTGGGGGTTATTCAGAACCTCCCCCACTAAAAGACGGGGTATTAATCCGATATGCCTAGCAATGCGCGAACCCGGGCGGTAATTTCTTCAGCCCAACCCATACACACGCACACATCCAAATGATATCCTGCCCACCCAATCAAAACAGAGCCTAGGCGTCCAGAAAACCCATACTTTTCAAAAAAAAAAGAAGAAGAAGAAGCCAACTAACTAACCAAATCCACCGAGCAAAAAGACAAATAATTTTCAACCTCCATACTTGAAAACCAAAGAAAGGCATTCGGGTGCCCTCGTTGACGGAAACGCTAGAAAGGATAGTTGTATCACATATAATAATAAGTCTCTTATATGCCGTACTATTGGAACATGATCTTTTTCGTACGGGAGCACTGCACTTAATAAAAAGCTCAACCAGAATTGAGAAAACGGAGTGAAATGGCGACCGCACCAAATTTCCGTTGCCTACTTGACACTATGTATGTTGTCTTTTTGTCTTTTTGTCTTTTGTCTTGTTTTTGAAGTGGCATATACCCGTTAAGTTTGTTCACTATAAAGAATATATTTGACTGAAGCTATGAGAGTCCACACCATGATAACCCTTCCAATCAAGCAAGTACCATACCATAGCTATAATTCCTTAAGTCTGTATAGTATCCCCTCACCCAGTTCTCACAGCCGAATATCACAAAAACACCTACCGTTCCAGGACCTATAATTCAGCAATCCCATTGATCTCTCTCTGTTAATAATATCATACCCCGACACATCAATAACATTAAATTTCCCTATTCCCCCTTCTTAACAATTCCTCCTCTCATCTCTTTAACTTGTTTCAATCGGAGGGTAAGTTATCCTCTTTTCCGGAAATAAAAGTTATTATACAAACCCGCCAACCAGGAGCAAAAGAAAAACCACGACAGCCCCCCCCAAGCGCCACCCCGAGCTCTTTTATTTCACCTCTCCCACACGGATTTTTTGATTTTTTTTTTCAAGTCCCAGATTAAACTCAGGCTATCCCTATCTATAAAAATAAAAAATTCATTCTTTATTGAAATAGAACTCTCAGATATGCGCTCGTACTCTCTCCCTCTTTCGACCACTACAAAACCACTCAGTATTCTTCAGTCTCAGTATCAAGCTACCCGAGCTCAACTCATCCCATTTAACTTCCCTCTTCCCCCCACACCTCACTGCCCAACCAATCCACCCGATAATATGCAATTCCGATCTCCTTTATTTCCCTCCGTCATGCATATTGTTTTTTTTCCTTTGCTTTCTCCGCCAATCTACGTCGCTGTTTTCACTGCATAAATAGATGTATCTCCAATGTCTCTCTCACTATATTAAAGTCCCTGATACAGTACGCTATTCAACCATTCCGGCTTTTTCAATAGCCCTCTGGTATGATAGAGCGAGTGATAAACAGTGATCTCTGCTGACATGAAAAACCAAGTCTCTCTCTCCCACATATCATAACCAGGCAGGTTCTCCCAGAGTCCAAGAGGGGGCTCAGTGTAGACACTAATCCGAGTTCATCTCTTAGGAATTATTTTCCGCATATGTTTAAATAAAAAAAAAAGGAAACAGAATCTTTCCACCCCGCCCCTTTCTTCATTTCTTCATTTCTCTTTGTGGTTAGGGTGGTGTTAGCAGTATAATAATCGTGATTTATTACCAAGATATACATCATCGCCACGAGGAAACATTCAACTGCTACATGGGAACTAACATCTCGACCCAGACACCAGCGGTTGTATCTTTTGCTAGAAGAGAAAATTTGTGTGGCTGGGGGGTGTGAAATTGGTTCCCAGATATTCGCAGCAAAGGATACTAGGTAAAGGTTCTTGCTATCATACAGTATGTATATGCTTGGTTAGCTGGTAAGGTTGTGATAGGGCGGACTCTCATAGTGTTAAGCAACGCCAATCCAGTGTTGTTGCTATCACTATGCGATTCTGGTTCGTTTGGCACTGTACGGTACTCCGCTTGGAGGGGGGGGCTAGTAATGCAGGATTCTTTGTCATTTACGAGTGGGTGAGGGATCGGAATGGTGGGGTGGAGTGGGGGCAGGTGGTATGTTAGTTTAGGTATTATATCCAGTAAAGTATCGATACAGAAAAAATATACCAGGAGGGGGGGGAGATCCGGGGGTTATTGTCAAAGAAGGGGGGGGTCTTTCTCTCCTTTTGCCGTTTAAATCATCGTCATGGGAAGAAAGGGAAGACTTCAATTCATTTTGTTGAACAGGAACAAAATCTAAAATAGCCTGATCTATTGAATGAAATTTCCACCGTCAATCATTCTTGAAGGAAAAATAGTAGGAAATTCAAGGGAAAAGAAAGAAGAAAGCCAATCATTAGTAACTTATTCCGCATCGCTATTTCTAACTTATGACCTGGCACCATTTCGGGGGAAACAAAAAATAACAATTAATGGAACAAACTCTGCCTCTGTTGCTCTGGATGCCCCGTTGTCCCGGACAAAATTCATGAAATCTGGCCATCCGGGATAACGGGGTGCGAGTGTACTTACCGGAGCAAATACCAACGCCCGATGTGGAATCTTGTTAGTTCTATGTTCTAAGTTTAGTTATTCTTAATCAGAGTTAGTAAATGTGACTGTTCTATAGAGTGTTGGTTGGGAATGTTGTCCTGGGGAGTTATAAAAGCTCCCTTTCCTGCGCTTTATGCAGCACCGACTGTGCTACTTTTGCAACCAAGATTGGGGCACTGACGGACACCTTCGAGAACACGGCATCCACATTTATTGAAACCTTTCTCCCCTCCTTCTTTTATCCATTTCTACCTCTACCCGTGGCAACCTATTTGATAGACAACCTGCGGTCGCGAATCCCCCGAGAGCGTGGTTTTATTTCTCCTCAAAAGCGTCCACTGCCCACCTTACCTTCAAGCGACTGAAGCTTGCCAATCCCTTGTTTTCTCTTTCCCGACCCCGTTCCGCACTTTGAGTACTTAAACTACAGTTCGAACGGGAGGACATAACCCACACCACTATGCGAAGCAGTCGCAGACGAATATCACTCTCACGGGCTGCTAGGAATGGGCATGATGAAGTAGTAACGCTACTTCTGGGACGGAAAGGTGTCGACCCCAATAAAACAGACAAACACGGCCGAACACCGCTCTTGTGGGCTGCCAAGATGGGACGCGACCGAGTAGCGAAGCTACTTCTGGAACATGAGGATGTCAACCCCAATATAGCAGACAGAGACGGCCGGACACCACTCTCATGGGCTGCAGATTATGGGTGTTATGGAGTAGTGGAGCTACTGCTGGAACGTGATGACGTCAACCCCAATATGGCAGATAGAAGTGGCCTAACACCGTTCTTGTGCGCTGTGAGGTCGGGGCATGATGCAGTGGTGAAGCTACTGTTAAGATGCCGAGATGTCAACCCTAATATGGCCGACAAGCATGGCAACACACCGCTCATGTTGGCAGCCGCGAGTGACGATCATGAAGTAGTTCAGATACTGCTAAGACATGAAGATGTCAACCCTAATAGGGTCAATAAGGATGGCATAACACCGCTCATGTCTGCCGCCAAAGATGGCTATCACGAGGTAGTTCGGCTACTGCTAAGACGTGAAGATGTCGATCCCAATATGGCCGATAACTTTAATCGAACAGTGCTCTCGTGTGCTGCCGAGCATGGGCGTGATCAAGTGGCAAAGATACTGTTGGAACGAGAAGACATCAACCCCAATATCAAGAGCTACCATGTCCAAGCACCGCTCACGAGTGCTGCCAGGTTGGGGAATGGTGAAATAGTGAAGCTATTATTAAGATGCAAAAATATCAACCTTAATATCACCGATAAGGTTGGCCGAACACCCCTCTCATGGGCTGCAGCGAGTGGCAACGATGAAGTGGTGAAACTGCTACTAGGGCAGGAAGATATCGACCCCAACATTCCAGACATTTATGGCCTAACGCCACTTAGGTGGGCTTCCCGCACCCGGAACGAGGGAGCGGTGAATCTACTAAAACAAGCCCTCCAATCTACAAACCACGACGCGGTTTAACTCCAACACACAACAAAATCTTTGCTATCGCTGTTAAAACAAAAAAACCCCATATGTACTGCTTTTTGAGCATTTCCATATTATGCTCACATATATACCGCCAGCAGCTTTTCCCTCTCGCCTAAACAGCCTTCAAACCCCTTCCCGGAGCGTCCAACAACAAAACCCATCAACATCTCTGTCTTTTGTTTTTCTATTCCTTCCCTTTCTCCCGGAAAACCATCATCCCCTAGGATCAAACAAAACTGGTAATCTAGCCTACACAAACTAGTGTGAGCATTTATGGGTATTAACTATTAGTTGAGTGAGGAGGAGGATCCCTGACTCCATCCTTGTAGGGTAAGGATGTCGGGGAGGGCGGGGGTCATGTACTGTACTATTCTTGCAGTTATCATCGGAATGTTCAGCCTTTGCTTTTTAACTACATATATTTTATTACCTCCCCACCCCCACTATGTAGCGAGTCTGCATTTAGAACTAGATTGGTCATTGTTTTCCAGTATAGGATGTAAGTTACTATGCCACCAGTGCAATTTGGCCTGCTGTAGGTGTTATTCAGAACCTCCGGCACCAAAAGACGCAGTATTAATCCAATAAACCTAACAATGAGCTAACCCGGGTCGTAATTTCTTCAGCCCAGTCCATACACACACGCCCCCCTCTCCCCAAATGATATCCGGCCCACCTAATCAAAACAGAGCCTAGGCCATCCAGAAAACCCAAACTTTTCAAAAAAAAAAAAACAAAGCCAACCCTCCAACCAAATTCACCCAGCAAAAAGACAAATCATTTTCAACCTCCATACTTGAGAGCAAAGAAAGGCATTCGGGTGCCCTCATTGTTGGAAATACTAGAAAGGATAGCTGCATCACATATAACAATATGTCTCTTATATACCATACTATTGGAACATGATCTTTTTCGTACTGATGCGGAGCACTTAAAGGTGAACCAGAATTGAAAGGAGTGTGAGTAAAATGGCGACCGCACCACATTTCTGTTGCCTGCGTGATACTAATGTGTTTTGTTTTTCTGTTTTTGTGTTATTTTTGAAGTAGCTTATGCCGGTTAAGTTTGTTCACTAGAAAGAATATATTTGATTGAAGCTATAAGTATCCATACCATGACAACCCTCCCAGTCAAGCAAGTGCTAGGGGTATTCAAAGTTGAAAAACTTGGAAAAACTTAGCTCACTTTACTGTTTCATGTAAGCTTGAGACAGCTGAGAAGTGTTAATTTACAATCACTTTACCTTACGATACACAACTCTTGTTACTGATCTCTGGAGGTCGGTAACAGGTAAGAGTAAAAGGTGTAAGCGGGGTGAGCTAAGGGAGGCTTGAGAATGACGGGCACAATACCAGAGCTCCAAGTTGCCCCAGGAATCTCTGTCCTTGAAAACTGTTTCATATGAATTCCCTTTCCACATCTTTCATATATTCTGAATTAAATTTAAGTCCACTGAAGCGATTTGCACAATGAAATTTCACCAAGATGGCAGGACTTTTGTTACGAGAGTATTCAGTCCACTGACCCCCCGTTATCCCTAATAGCCAAAATTCGAAGAATCTGTCTGGCACAGTGAGTGATCCGACACAACTGGCCAGGCTTTGGCATAAAAGAAATTCAGTACTTGGAGGAAGTCAGACAAGATAGCAGGGTATCCGGATTTTTGAGATTCAGGATAGCAGGAGGTGAGTCTACTAAATTAGACGCCAGACTACTTGCTCATAAAGAGATGGAGGGGCTCCAATCTACAGACCTTGGAGGTAATAGTGATTATAGTTGTAGTTACAATCACAATCAATGTGGTGGTTGGATTGGTTGTTGGATCAGGGGATGGTGGTTGCATCCATTGTCTGGTCTTATTCTAGCTGTATCTATTCTCGCAACAAGTAAGGCTTCTTTCTTTTATGGGCCTCTCAAATATGTTACTCAGTTTCTCTCAATACTATTGGCTAATTCTGCAAAGTACCCTAATGCCAGATTTTGCACTAAATTTCACTCAAAATTCTCGTTTTTAACTTGGAATACCCCTACTATAGCTACAACACATTAAGTGTGTTATAGTACATACCCCTTCTCCCAGTTCTCACAGCCGAATATCACAGGAACACCTACCGCCCAAGCGGCTATAATACTCAATCAACAATACCATCCTTGCTTCCTTCCCCTCTACATTTCTAATAATATCATTCCGTAACGATCCCCGTGCGAGGACGTTGGAGTCACCTCCTGGTAAGGTCTTTAGTGTTCTTTTTTTCTTTCTTTTTTTTTCTTTTTCCTCCCCTGTGGCAGATTTTCAGTGTGCTTCTCGCCCCTCTCGAGCTCTTAAGGTACCTTGCACAGCGACAGCATTAACTTTCCCTATTTATGCTTCTTAACAACTCCCCCTCTCATCTCTTTGACATAATTCAATCGGAGGGTAAGTTATCCTCTTTTCCGGAAATCAAAGTTATTATACAAAAACGCCCACTATGAACGAAAGAAAAAACGCCACTGCCCCTACCTACCCCCCCAAGCGCCACCCGGAGCTCTGATCATTTCACATCTCCCAAGCGGATTCCCCCTTTTTGATTTTTTTTCAAGTCTCAGACTAAATTCAGGGTATCCAGATCTACTAAAAATAAAAAAAAACAATCGCTCGCGTTTTAAATAGTGCTTTCAAATATGCATTGTATTTTCTACATCCCTAAGTATTACAATGCCGGTAAGTACTCTTCAGTCTCAATTTAAAGCTACCCGAGCTCAACTCCTCCCATTTACTTCCCCCCCCCCCAATACCTCACTGCCCAACAAATCGACCTGATAATATTCAATTCCGTTCTCTTTTGTTTCCCTCCGTCATGCATATTGTTTTTTCCCTTGCTTTCTCTGCCAAAACATGACGCTGTTTCACTGCATAAATAGATGTCTCTCTACAAGATCTCTCACTCTATTAAAGTCTCCGGTACAGTACAGTACGCTGTTCAACCATTTCATCTTTTTTCAATAGCCTTCTGGTATCTGATGGTAGTGTTCGAATAATACGGTACGTTACCGTACCTTACAGGATAGATGCCATACAGTAAATTAGCGTAAATTACACTAAGGGGATAAAATACCAGAAAACGGCCTCTCTCGCCTTAAATTCTGTGTCTTCCATCTTATGTGTTTATGTCAAGTTGAAGTAATCTAACCGACAAAATATCAGCTAGGCTAGGCATTCTCAAGGCCCCGACCCGAAGCCTCATGACAGTCAGCAAACGGCGTCTGGTAAGCCCACGGTACGTTACCGTACGTTACCGTATCGTATCGAATGGTAACTTACCGTACCTTACCGTTCGAACCCTATCTCATGGCGAGTGATAAAAGGTGATCCCTGCTGACATGACAAAGTCTCGCTTCTACATAATATCATAACCAGGCGGGTTCCCGGCATAGACGAGGGGGGCTCAGTGTAGACTCTAATCCGAGTTCATCTCTGAGGAATTGTCTTGCGCATATCTTGAGAAGAAGAAAAAAAGAAACGGAATCTTTCCACCCCCCTCCCTCCCTTCCTCCCTTCATTTCTTCATTTCTCTCTTTCTATTTCTCTGCATCGCGGTTCTTTTTGTGGTTAGGGTGATGTTAACAGCATAATAATCGTGATTTACCACCAAGATATACATCATTGCCACGAGGAAACGTCCAACTGCTGCATGAGAGCTAAGATCTAGCCCTAGGCGCCAGCGGTTCTATCTTTTGCTAGAAGAGAAAAATTGGGTGGCCGGCGGAGGTGTGTGAAATAGGTTCCCAGAGATTCGCCGCGAAGGATACTAAGTAAAAGTGCTTGCTATCATACAGTATGTATATGTTTAGTTCCTTGCTAGTAGAGTTGTCATAGGCTCTCATGTTGTTAAGCAACAGCAATCCGGTGCTGTTGCTATCACTATTTGGGTCTGGTTCGTTTGGCACTGTATGGTACTCTGCTTGAGGGGAGGCGCTCACCCTGGAGGATTGGTCCTCATACAAGAGCCTGTGAGGGGTCGGAACGGTGGGGTGGGGGAAGTAGTATGTTGTTTTTTAGGTATGATATTATATTCAGTAAAGTAAAGTATCAATACAGAACAATATATCATACACTCGCGTTCACTTAATTTTCATACCCCAACGGGGACTTGTGGCAGTGTTGTGGCAGGTGAAAATGTACTGTGGCAACCGGAGATCGGTAAAGAGGGTAAACACAACTCCTTTACGACGGCCTTATTAGAGGGTTTGCGCATGGGGACCTAGGTGGCGGTTAATAGGAAATGGACCTAGGTGCAAGAATGAGTTTGCGCAATACAGGTGGGTGTAGGTATGATACCGTAGATTGTGGATTGAGTAGGGTAATATCGCCA
>Ga0307509_10002385_pt1 | contig 30535 bp, 28 predicted proteins | sample 10_EM_MG_FD_202245 | JGI IMG/M metagenome (GOLD analysis project Ga0307509, IMG submission 202245) | Populus trichocarpa ectomycorrhiza microbial communities from riparian zone in the Pacific Northwest, United States - 10_EM | ecosystem: Host-associated > Plants > Roots > Unclassified | place...
GGAAAAGCGGGGGGAAAATCTGGAGCGGGGGGGGGATGATGAGAAGTCGGTGAAGGATGAGAAGCGGGGCACGGACGTGGAGTGGGTGAAAGATATAAGGAGGGGGAAAGATGAGAAGTGGGAAAAGTCGAGAAGCGGGGACAGAAGAGAGGCAGGGGGAGGGGGGCGAGACTGGCGTGTAAAGTGGTGAGATTGTACGCAGACCAAAGGAGAAACCAGTAGAGGAAGGTTAAGGAATGCAGGATGAGAAAGGAAGCGAAAAAACAATCAATTAGCCCCGCAGCTGAGCTCTGACAATTTCCATTTTATTTTCTCATTCGTCTAAAACAAGCACGATTCATGAAGGAAAGGGGATGTGGAGATGATGCCTGAATATGTTACGTACCCTCGATTGTTACCACAAACACTCAACATGATCCGCAACTCTGGAAACACTTTAGAACTCTCCTGTATCTGAGACTAAGTAAATCCATGTAAAAAAATATGCTTCTCGTAGGACGAAAAGATCAGTCTGGTTTGATCTAGGAGCAAAATGTCATTTTTCAAAGACCAATGATCAACCTGGAGCTTGAACGTGAATACTCTTGCCCTCCTCTGCCGCTTACTGCAGCCCTACCTATTTCTCGGCTTTAGCGGCCCCTCTAACTCAATAGTCTCAATAATAGCCTCAGAGCGTCTGGACTCACTTGGGATCCTTATTATTTCTACATCACCAGGGCATTTATATATATACAGAATATTGGCCTTGGTGAAAACCCTTTCTAGCCGGATCCCATCCACACTCTCCTTGCGTTTCCCTCACTTCCGCCCCTTCCCTGGCAACACGCTCTGACTCGTTCCCTTTCACCTTTCCCTTATCCAACCCACTTGATCTAGTTTATAACAATTCAAGTGCGTCTGAGATACCAAAAGGAAACAAGACTGTGAGAAAAGGGTGTGAGAAACCAATAATTTACAGGCTGGGAAATATTAAATACGATTGGATAAATACCACAAGCTCTACTAGCCCTTCTGCAAGATCAAATCTCTCTCGCCCTAGTGGCCAAAAGCGACCGCCCCTCGTAAACTAAAGGCGGGGTGCTGGCTCGGGTACAAAGGCATCTGTGGGGAAGCGCAGCCAGGTGTGATGATATCAAGATTCACTCCCATCTCCTAAATTTCCTTACTTGGCGGTGGGTGGATGCGAGGATGAATTACCGTGAGTTCGTGCAGAAGGTAGGGGAAGCGGTTATTTCCACAAGGGGGTGCCTGCCAGACCTGAAATAGTGCTAGGGGCAACCTAATCAGCCTCACTTTAAAGCAATAGCAGGAGATCGGAGGGTCGATAAATAACAAAGTTGGGACAGACAACACAACTTAATAGATCAATATTGGTTCTTCCCCGAACCGAAAATTGGGCCGCCCCATGCTCCTATTGCGATTCGAATTTGATGTCACTAATTCGGTCCCGACAGTTAGTTATTCTTATATCTCAAGATCCAGTCTCCTATTCTATCCGTATTGGCATGCCTAGTGTTGTTCACCACCCGGCTCGAGCCGCCAGGAGGCTTGAGTCTAGAGTGCCCACGATACCTCTACTAGACTTTTCTTTTTAGTATCCGGACAGCCTGGCCCCAAGGCCCATCCAAACTCGGGCCAATATTCCGGATACCGGTACTAAACAAAACTTTTAGTACGCACTGCCATTATCATTGAAAACAACCAACAATTGTATCTAGCAAGAGACTCGAGCCGGCTCATAGACCCTCGTTCGAGCCGACTCGATCCGCCAAGAGGCTCGTGTCCGCTCGGCTCGTGCACAACACTAGGAATGCAATAATTCAATTTTGATAAATACCTCAAGGTGCGCAGATTCTGCATTCCCAGTTGTTGGAGAAGATCTCACCGAGCGGGAATTGCCCATCAGCTCTAGAATCAGTGCCGGTGTTGTGTTCTGTAACAATGAGGTCATAGATGATTCATCAATCCTGGGTTCAGATCTATGGCAAATTATTGCGTAATGATTCAGGTATTGCAACCGCCTCTATATGACCAGATTCTACAGTGTTGCCTCATCACTATTATTTGTGCCCCCAAATCTTCTCTTCTTCCTGTCAGCTGACATGTAGAATAACTTTGTCAATGAGACGGAATCGGTACTTAAACTCGGCTTGGTTCCACACTGTTTTGGAAACATCTGAACACCCAACTACCAATGCTTTTATTTTGTCATGCTGGTATTCAAGTTCACAATGCGAGGAGCAATTATTGGTTTGAGAAACCCTAGAGTCTTGTATGGTCTCACTTGCTGACTTTGAGTTCTTATATATTTTAGCCATTCTTGCCACACTAATCACCTGCATTATTTATGGTTTGGTGGCTAGTTTTATTGGTGGGTTAGTAGGCACTCGCTTCATAGTCCTGCAGGATAGTTGCGTTTGTGCCCTTAACACTATGGGCGCCCCGAACACGGTGGGTACTACGAAAAGCATAAACGCCGCAAAACCAATGGGCCCCTCAAACACCGAGGGCGCCCCCAACGCCGCGGATACCTTGAAAAGCACCAGCGCCACGAAAATCGTGGGCCCCTCTATCACCGAGGGTGCCCTAAACACCGAGGGTGCCCTTACCAACGTCGGTATCCTGAAAACCGAAGAACCCCCAGGCTGCTCCGAACACTGACGGCGCCCTCAACAAGGCGGGTGCCCAGAACACCGCCAGTGCCTCGAACACTCAAGGTCCCCCCAAAACTGAATGTGTCCCGAACATTGAGTGTGCCCCGAACGCTGAGGGTGCCCTAAACACAGAGAGTGCTTCTAATACCAATGGTGCCTCCAATGAACACCTCGCCACCACTGTAGAGCTCCTCCCGGCCTTAGAGGATTTCCCCTGGCAGGAAAGAGCGCACGAGATATGGTGCGAAATCTTCAGCTGCTGAAAATCACCAATGATCACTCAGTACGGATAAACTTTCCTTTTGTACCTTGCCTATTTATATCGTTGTTGAGTTATTTGTTTCCTTTGTCACTTATTAGCAATCAACGAGGAGGAACCAGAATCCCTGGTTTGTATACAATGTGAGGATTCGCAGGTGGCCTGAAATGCTCGGAAAGCAAAGCACTGGATGGATTGTAAGACTGGGGGCGAATGGGACCGGAACTACTTTTCTACACATCACCGAAATTATTTCCGCACGGGAAGAAGTTGGAGGAAGCCGCTTAAATTGTCTATATAAGCTCTCGATTCAGTCATAGATAGATAGGACAAGCAAGCAAGATACGAATCCAAAGGATATACAGCTGCTTCCCCTTGACCTGACTCTCGTCCCCTCTCTCACCACTGTTCCCATCCGTCCTAGGCATGGTGTATAAGGGCGGCTGGGCACAGAGTCCGTCTTGCATAAAGAAGGCACCCTTATGGGTCGAGAGCTGGGCCCTACAGTCTTAGGGAAAACAGGAGGTTCAGGTAGGGCCTAGCAGTGAGCTATACTCCCTGCCAATCTGCTGTCAGACCCATATCTTATTGTTATGAGCTGTGGAATGGGTATGAGAGACTAAAAAGTGACGAGAAAATGTTTGAATGAAGTCAACGTGGTGGAACTCGGTCAATACTGGGGAATCGTATCTTGCTTGCTTACGGTTCTATGTACGGAGAACTAATGGGCTTATATAGAAAATACAAAAACATTCCTGGACACCCAGCTCCTATGCCCACGACACGGAGAAGGTTCCAACCAGTTCCATTGGACGATCAGAAGTCCGCCCGGCGATGGCACCGCATCAACGGAAGTCCGGTCTCCCCCTTGCCATTCGCCGTCCTTGCCGATCGTGATCGGCCATGTGTACGCATTCCCCTTTCCACTATACAACCAGGTATAGTGATCCCACCACTTCGCTTGATAATAAGTGACAAAGGAAACTAATAACAATGGTTAACGATATAGGAAAGGTATACGAGAAAAAATTCGTGAGAGCGGAGTGATCGCCGGTGACTTGCAACATATCTCACTAGCACCTTTCAGCTCAGACTGTACTTCCTAATCAAATACTCTGTGTGCATGCAAAGTAGCGGTGTGGGTAGGATGGTGAGTACAAGTTATTTGATAGAGTTTGTTTCTGGATAAGTTGAAACTGCTCATTCGTCAGAATTATACCGGCAATTCCATCGTGGTAGTAGAGTAACAGTAACTCTGTTAGAGCATATGACTCCTTCGTTAATTGTATCTTGGACAACAGCTGTTCCTTTAGCTCACTGAACTGATAAAAATACACTGACTGTCCACGATAATTCCCAGGGGTGCTTCTTACTATGATGGGATTGCAGATCCGGGATGCGCGAGAAGGCGAGGAAGAGGCTGCCTACTACAAAGACTAGGCCGCTGAGATATGGGGTGTCCAGGCTGATATTGCCGTGGAGCTTAAACGCGAACGTGACTTAACCCTCAGGCTGACCAGGTTGAATAAAGGGAAAACCCTCGATCTGCAAATGGTAGTGAGAGCGCACTCACCCTCTGGAGCTATGAGGTAGATGTGGAAAACTTTTTCTAACTGTGTTCCTTTGTTTAGTTTGGTGATATAAAATGATTAATTAATTTCAGAGACTCTAGATTCAATTACTAGGGGCTGGCTTTAGGAAGGGTAGTGGGCTTTAACTGGGTGAGAAAGTGGTATTCTGGTAGGGAATGGGATAGTGGAGACTGTAGTGGGTGGTCTGTGGCGATGGGCAAGCCTCGCAGTGGGCTGGCCCGGGCTACAAATTCTTATGCTTGCCCAAAACCTGGGTTAAACTATGGCGGGCCCAACCCAAACCCCACCCAAACCAAAAAAGCCCCACTATTCATGAACAGGGTTTCATCCAATTCTATTTCAAGATGTTGACCATTTTAACTTTAGTATGTGAGAGACTTGCAAGAAAGGTTCCGAACAGTCTGAGAACATCATCAAAAAGCCATCCTGCATCAGATACAGTGGTGTTGCTTCCTGACTCTCGTGGTGTGGACTCTGCGTCCTGTGGGTCCTGTGCGTGCTGTACTCAGGCGCAACATCTGGTTCCGTCTGGTGCGTCTGGACACCCTTCTCAGTACCGGGTTCTGTCCGGACTCAGGCAACTAAGCAACCCTGCCTCCCATGCCTCTAGACTGCAACCTCAGCAGCATCGCACATCAGTATTTACCACTACCCCGAAGTACCCTCCGAGTCTCGGCCTTCTGGGAGTCTGAGACCCGACCCTAGGGTGAAGAAGGGGTCATTCTTGGCACAGAAAATATAGTTAGTGCAGGCTTCAGGGGAGAAAGTCATCCGCTAAATGTTAAATTAGACTAAAGACACCCGGGCCAAGTCAGACTAGCACTCAGAGTTCTATTTTCAGAACATCATTTTTGAATGAGTGAAAATGCGAGCTCACTCCAGTCTGAAAGCGAGTGATAGCCATATCACTCTCAAGTCTAGCATAGTGCCTGGTGGTTTCTCAGCACTTTGCCTCAAACTGGACGCTACGCGACATACTCTTTTCATCACAACACTCACCATCCCCACTCCTAGGCCACAGCTACCACACTCCACCACACTGTACCACGGTCAGACAATCAATCCTTAATCCGACACCAGGAGGTTCCTGGGGTCTGTGCCAGCTATCCAGTGGTATACGATTCCTCCCCAGAGGGTGATTGTTGGGCTCGTGACCAGCTATGCGGCGGTATACAGGAGGTCTCTGTGGCATCAAAACTCAGGAAATCGCTGACCCTTAGGAGAATTGTCTATATAGATACCCTGATGATCTCGGGGCTCGATGGCAGATTCCTCCACAACTCCTGCTCCGATCCTGAACCAGATTGCGGGAGACTGTTGCGCTTGACGCCAGCTTCCCAACGGTATAAGGTACGTCTCTGTCGCATGCAAACGCAGGAATTCCCTGTCTTCTGTGGAGGGTGTATTAGGTATGAAGTTGGCGATATTTTACTGGATTGGGGATTACTTCACGTCCGCTCGAAGGATCTTGATGCCCTTTGCAGGGGGCTGTTGTGCTTGACGTCAGCTTCGCAACGGTATAAGGTACATCTCTGTCACATCAAAGCCCAGGAAGTCGCTGTCTTCTGTAGAGATGATCTTTGTAGTTAGCCTGGTGATACTATACTCGACGGCGGATATCGCCACAACCGGTGGACGGATTTTGATTCCCTTTGCCGGAGGCTGTTGGCCATGATACCGGCTTCACAATGGGATAAGGTGCTTCCCCTGGTGACCTTTATTCATGAGGTTACAGTACTGAATAGTGTGCTGGCGATCCCAGAACTCGATGTCTGATCCCTCAACCACAAGTTGTCCAATTCTGGGTCTAATTGCACAGGGTTGTTTGGCTTGAGGCCAGCTAAACGGGGGTATAAGGTAGGTCTCTGTCGCATGAAAGCGCATGAATCCGCTAACCCTTCTGAGAGAGGTCTTTCTACAGGTCCCTGAACTCGATGGTAGATTCCTTCATAACCACGGGGTAGATTCTGGATCTGATTGTGGTGGATTGTTGTGCTCAATGCCAAGTACATGATGGTATAGGTTCCGTCCTCCCGCGAATTCTATTCATGAAGTTACAGTGCTAAATGGACCGGGTACTAAGTGGGACCCGGGGTATAGGATAAAAGACGGGGGCCTGCGGATAGGCTATCGGGTCAGAAGGGTTCTTATGACAGAGTGTTTCTCTGTGAATTGGCCTGTATATTAGAACAATAGAAGACTACTAGTAGTAAATTTAACAGTTTGACGGTATGAAATCACTTGTGACCCAGGGGACCAAGGTGAGACAAAGGTAAAGGGGGGAATCGTCGGTAATCTCTGGAAGATGTGGTCTAGCATCAGGTGGGGTCCTGAGTATTAGGTGCTGTGTCTGCTACGTCCTGAGTCTTAGGTGCTACATTCGGTTGTGTCTGGTGTGTTGTGTGGTACGATGGTTGCGTCCTGATTCTCGATTTGCATTCTAGCGTCCAGTGCCTCTGATCCACAGGGCGCTCACAATGCAAGCTATTATTTTTGCTGATGAATGAACTACTCTGCACTGCACAGTCTAGTCATAGTCAACTCTGGTCGGGGATTATAAATCAGACCAACTGCACGGTCAATGGCAATAGAACTGACTAGACTCGACCAGGTTGGACAACCCTAGTACCGTGATATTCCATGCTGTAATTTCATTTAGTGGAAAGAGATATGTTCTTCGCATGATCATGATCCAGCATCAAATATGGGTTTGCTCAGGCACGATTTATGCTCAAACATCGGCCACATCGTCTTTGTGAGCCTGATGATGTCTATATCTCTTTCATGTGGCAGGTGTTTCTTTTACATAATCTTGATCTAGTATCTTCAGTTAAGATGCCATTGACAAGACTCACACTCGGCCTCACATCCATCGTTTACTCCAGAATTATTCTTCCCAGGCACATGTATTGGCATTGGCCTCTGAGGGTTGGGTAGTGTTGTTCACAAGCCGGCTCGCGGCATCCCTAGAGTTGAGGGCTCGAGCCCCCTGTTGGATAGCACTGGCGATCACTGCCTGCCCCCTATATTTGATGTTCGTACATTTTCCTATATTGTCTTATTCTTAGTTACTAGTTCCATTGTCAGTCATTATAAATCTGGGAGGAGCGACGAGTATACCTAGTTTGTATACTAGTCAAAGGATTCGCAGAGGTAGCTGGAAATGTGCTGAGAGGAAAGTGATGAGTGGGTCGGAACAGAGTCCGAGTTGGTGAGCGATAATGTTCACTGCAGGATTTCCGGAAAAGAAGATATGTGGCAGGGTTTCTTGTATTTAAACCATGTGCTCTGCCATAGATATACGGATAAGTAAGGCATAGATTGAATCAATATACACACGTTTCCTCTTTGGCTTCTTTGTACTTCTTCATCTTTCTAGCTCGTATCGTACTTTCCCCATCCAGACCTCATAACAATACCGCCAAGGGCCGCCAAGAGACCGGTTGCCAAGAGACTCGACCCCCCTCGTGGCACCCGCGCGCTCGAAGGGCTCGAGTCCTCTTGGCTCTTGCACAACACTAGAATTGAGGCGAAAATTCTACTAGGAGGGCTGCCACACCACGATCCGTTCATAGCACAGTTCATGTTAGGCCCGCTAATTTTACAGGTACCCGTAGTCCTTTGGTATTTGATCTTCTAATAGCAGGTAAACTGCAATCTTGCTTAATTTCTGTGTGACAGATCTAGGCAAATTGTGCTATTACTTCCGTATCTGGAACCCCTTCGACTATTGAAACCAACTATGGCCAAGCTGCGACAAGTCTAAGCAAACTCAGCGAGGCTTGCAGGGATCCCATATTAGACCAGGCTTTGACTGGTATAAATATTTCAGTCAAGTCCAGTCCCCTTCTCCCTTCTTGACTAACCAGTCGGTCTTCTCTTCGGGACTTGACCAGTCAGACTATTCGGAACCCTGACCTTGTCCCACCCAATATCACCTGTTAGAATATGCTAGAAGAATACGGGGAGTTTCAGGAAGGAGTTTTGTACCAGGTGCAAGGTGCGAGAGGCGAGGAAATGAGCGATAAGAGGATGATGTGATAAGAGCTCGAAATGAATATTGGGAACACCCGGGACGGGTAATTCTGGTTTTTGTACTTAGGGGTCTTGTTCAAGCACAATTATAGAAGTCAAGCGAGCGAATAGTTTTTGCCTCCGATACATTTTTGATCTTGGCTCCCGCGCTTCTTGGTTATCTGCGGGTAGTTATCCCTAATTGACAATCCTATCACCTTCACAAACACCACCACCATCATCACCACCCTCATCACTATCACCATCATCACCACCGTGAACACTACCGACACAGCCATCAACACCACTGACAATACCACAAGCTGTCTGTGCATACAATGGCTGGTTGGGGTTGGCAGCTGGCAATTTCGATTGGAGCCTCCGCACAGCAGCCTTCCCTGCCTGCCAAGAATGCGCGACTGCTGTATGGCGGGCGTTGTCAGCTATATTTGAATTTGCATGCTTTCTCGCCAGGAGTAGCCTCACCGTTTCCTCATGACCACATATCGCAGCTTGTATGAGTGGCGCCCGTTCCCTATTTTCACAAATATTTGGATTGACATCTTCCATTTTCAAGTAGTAGTTGTGCTACTTGATTGCGGCTGAGAAAGATGGCTACCCAGAGTGGTGTTTTCCCAACGTTTCATTGCATATTGAGGATTATATACCCTTGTTCCAATATGCGCTGCACGATTGCATCGTGCTCATCGACAGCATCATAGATGAGTGGTGGCTGGCGGACATTTTCTGGGGTATTAGGGTTGGGCCCTCCCCCTCCCCCTCCCAGACGGTTGCCTACCACTGAATCGTGTCCATTCCCCACTGCCCAAGAGAGTGGTGCTCTTCCCCAGTTGTCCTGTTTGTCGTGCTTAATCCCACCACATCCTAGAAGTAGTTCCAGTGTTCTCAACTGTCCGGGGGCTAGGTGGGGCCCCGCCTGGGGGCTTCCAAGTGTCCAGGGCGGGACGGGACGGCTATCCGTTACTTGTCTTAGTCGGCCTAAGGGCAGGACAGGAGTGTTTGTGCGGGACGGCGTGCCCTACAGGGTGAGATATGTTAGCTCAGGGCAGGGGGTGGACGGAGGGGGACGGAGGGGGACGGCCGGGGACGGCATGAGTGATGTCTTACGATGTGAAAATGATTCGTTTGCAGGTGTATGATTTCAGCTTGGCTAGTACAGGAGGCCCAAGGGCTGGGACTGTGGTCCGCTATAGTCCGTCCGGTCCTCACCTTCCCGGGCGTAGCCCGTCCTAGCACTCCCAAAAACGACCGACTATGGACCAGACTGTTGGGAACACTGGGTAGTTCTGCCACTGTATCATACCCCCTCTCAGCGGCCAACGAAACCAGGGTCCGGCGAATCCTGAGCGTTTGGGTTAACATCCCTGTGCTGCAATAGCACTTCAACAGGCCCCATCCTTGCTGCCCAAAAGAGTGGTGTTTGGTTATAGGCATCGCTGGAATTCGGGCTGGCGTCCCCCCTGTGCAATCGTAGGCTCGCCAGCATGAGTATTGCAGTTTGATGCAGACCACCAGATTGGTGTTTGGCCTTAATTTTGGGCCGGGCCCAACTCCGGGAGGAGCCCCACCACTCTATCATGCTCATTGCCTGCAGCCAATGAGAGTGGTGTTTGGCAATCCTTGTCAGCCTTATTGGGCGAGGTGTTTCTGGGTCGCAACCGGAGCGCCACAGTGTCATACTGCCCTTCCCCAGCAGCCCATTAGAGAGGTGTTCGGCCCGTCGTGCCTATCGTCCGATCGGCGGAGTCCTGTCCCAACCGCCGTGTCAGCATGTAAAGGCAGAAACTAGATCGGGGCAGCCAAGAAAAATAATTGGTAAGCGTGACTAGGGCTTCTCAGCAGTAGGCGGATGACAGCTTCCGACGAGTGGTGGGTGCACTAACCTTGAGAATGGAAGAGGGGGAAGGTCGGGGGAGGGTGCAAAGCGGGTGCAGGGTTGGCGGGTGGCATGAGGGGTTGACACGGGGGGACCAGTGTTCCCTAGCGTCAATTCCGCCCTTCTCTGGGTGCGGAGGGAACGGACGGCACTGCCGGAAAGGGTGCCCGGGACGGACGGGCGGGGACCGGAGGTGTCCCAGGCGGGGCAATTTGGCGGGTAACTCCGGATGACAGGAGGGCCCTACCGGTGACGGAGGTGCCCTGCAGGTGATAAACAGCAACAGGTAAATGGCGAGGACTTCAGATGACGGGTTTGGCGATGACCTGTGAGGATTGGAGGTACGGTTCGGAGGTTTCCTATCCGTCGAGGGCTGTAGGAGCCTACAATCACCATGTTAGACGGCAGTCTTTCCCAATTGATGGATGCTCTTGCCTTGCAGTTTGAGAAAAATTCAAGTGACTCCCGGGAGTGTAGTCCTAGTGGTGCATACGGGGCGGACGGGACGCTTGGTAACACTGGGAAAGATGGAAAGATAGGGGAAAGATAGGGAGAGCGGGGAAGAGGAAAAGCAGGGGGGAAATCTGGAGCGGAGGGGGGATGATGAGAAGCGAGCGAAGGATGAGAAGCGGGGAAAAGACGTGGATTGAATGAAAGATGTAAGGAGGGGGAGAGATGAGAAGTGGGCAAAGTTGAGGAGTGGGGATGGAGGAGATGCAGGGGGGGGGGGCGAGATTGGGGTGTAAAGTGATGAGATTGTACGCAAACCAAAGGCGAAAGGAGTAGAGGAAGGTTAAGGAAAGCGGGATGATAAAGGAAGTGAAAAAACAATCAATTAGCCAGGCAGCTGAGCTCTGACAATTTCCCCAATTTTATTTTCTTATTCGTCTAAAACAAGCACGGTACATGAAGGAAAGGGGATGTAGAGATGATGCCTGAATATGTTACGTACCCTCGATTGTTGTCACCACAAACACTGAACATGATCCGCGACTCTGGAAACACTTTAGAACCCTACAGTATCTGAGACTAAGTAAATCCCCGTAAAAAAATATGCTTCTCGTACGACGAAAAGATCAGTCTGGTTTGATATAGGAGCAAAATGTCATTTAAGACCAATGATCAACCTGGAGCTTGAACGTGAATACTCTTGCCCTCCTCTAAAGTACCACTTACTGCCGCCCTACCTATTTCTCGACTTTAGCCGTGCCGCTAACTCGATAGTCTCAATAATACCCTAAGAGCTTCTGGACTCACGCTGGGATCCTTATTCTTTCTACATCACCAGGGCATCTATATATATACACAATATTGGCCTTGTGGAAAACCCTTTCTAGCCGGATCCCATCCAGACTCTCCTTGCGTTTCCATCACTTTTGAATTTTCCCTGGCAACACGTTCTGACTCCTTCCCTTTTACCTTTCCCTTATCCAACTAACTTGATCTAGTTTATAACAATTCAGGCGCTGGTGAGATACCAAAGGGAAACAAGACGGTGAGGAAGGGGGTGAGAAACCAATAATTTACAGGCTAGGAAATATTAAATATGATATAAAAACCACAAGCGCTCCTAGCCCTTCTTCAAGATCGAATCACTCTCGCCCTAGTGGCCAAAAGCGACTGCGCATCGTAAACTAGAGCCGGGATGCTGGGTCGGTTACAAAAACGAATCTGTGGGGAAGCGCAGCCAGGTGTGACGACACCAAGATTCACTCCCATCTCCTAAATTTCCTTACTTGGCTGTGGCTAGATGCGAGGATGAATTACCGTGAGTTCGTGCAGAAGGTAGCGGAAGCGGCTATTTCAACAAAGGGGTGCCTGCTAGACCTGAAATAGTGCTAAGGGTATCCATGGATCTCCAATCTCATGGATCTCACGTCCCGGACATCCAAACCCGCTGCGTCAATCCGACTTTCACTAGAGTGTGCGGTGGTGGACCTTAGTTTTAAGAACCATCGGATTATCCTTTTATCCCGGCTACACACGCTCTGTAAAGGCAGAATGCGGAGAATAAAAAATATTAGACCTTCACCATATTTTTCTTAGCCATCTAGATGCTCGAATAGGGGCCCGAAAGGGGGTGCGAAAGCTAAAACAGCTGGGGGGCGGGGGAAGGGGAAAACGCCAAACAGCAACAATATGAGCAGGCGAGGGGGGGGAGATCAGGTGGCGTGAAGAGGAGCGGGGCAAAAGACAGAAAAAGAAAAGTACAAAAACGAAAGGCACAAGGCAAAAAACACCAGACAAAACCGGTGCAATTAGGAATCCTGCGGGGGCTAATGACTTATTAGTAGTATTCTATTGAGCAGTTTCTTAGTAGAGCTTACTATACGATTCACGGATGGGAGAGGGGTAACAATTTCCTTGATGTTTTCGTCCACAATTCTGTCAACCATGTAGCCGATAAACTATAAGCTATTGTGTCAGCAATAGTTAAAGCTTGATTCTACGGAAAACTTTCCCCCAAAAACTCCATTAACCCTGCCCCAACCAAGGCCATCTTCTAGTGAATCAAGGCAATTTTCCCTTCGATCTTAGCAAAAAGTCTTCCAAGCGGGCGGAGCGAGTAACGGACGGGCCGACAGATATAGCGCATAAGTAATAGTCCGGATAGGCAGGCATGATCCTAATTAGCGTCTATAATTTCATTAAATTTTAGTGCCATAAGTAGGATAGGATAGAGTAGTGTGCGTAGGGGGCGACAAACGATGCGGGGTGGAGGTGGATTGCTATATAGGTAAAAAGCAAGCCGTGAGAATGATAGGGGGAGAGCAGTGTTCCGAATCCTCCAGTCCGTCCGTCTCCGGGGTAGGGCCGGATGGACCGCTGGTGGTTGTCCTTCTTTTTGCGAGACCATGGGCGGACTAGGGCCGTGGTGTTTTTCTGTTACATCTCTTTTCTTTGCTGGTATGCTCAGAAACTTCAAGTTCATGCTTTGATCTCGCTCATAGTTTATGATCAGGCAAGTCATATGCTATATGCGTAAACTAATAAGCAAGGGGGGATGCACCTTGGCGAAATAAAGAAGCCGGGGGTGTTCGCGGGGTGGGTGATCTAGAGCTACCGGCGTGGATCTATAGTGTAATCGTGCCCTTGCTGGGGGGGGGGGGGGGGGCACTGGCACTGTTGCGGTCGGAAGGTTCTCGTGTTGGCTGCGGGTATCCGGATCCGGGGGTTCGCTGGGTTTCCCGGTAACTTCTGGAAAATCCCAGGCGTCGTGCTTCGGATCAACTTCGCTTGCGTCGGTTCATTGGCTTTGTTGCAACATCACTGTGACTATGGTTAATGCAAAAGACTTATGGATGTATTTTAAAGGGAAAATAAAGCTCTTAGTGGAATTATTGGTTCAGTCTTATCTTAACCCTTGGGGCGCTTGATGATATATTTGACCTTATTTTTCTTGCAGGCACATCGCTCATTGTGTAGGTTACGTCGCATCACCATATATCACTCATGTTTGTCCGCAGCCTACTCACCCTACCATCCATCCCTTCTCTTTCTCCCTGCCCCCCCATCGCGACATCCCACTCCCCGAACCTTTTACAACGCTCTCCCGTTTCGTTACTCCTATCGAAGGTTTTTCTCATTTTTTTTCCCCCTCTCTCTCCTTCCAGCTTTTTTTCGAGAACCCTTTTTTTAAATCGACGTTCGTTAATTTCCCTGGGGGCCGTCTGTGGGCGGATCTGGCGACTTTGTTTTCCTTTTGCTTTCCCTCCTTGCCTTCATAGCGAACGGGGTGATTGACGGAGGGGAGGGAAGGAAAAGGAGATTAGTCTTCCGCGCTCTTTTCGTTTGACGAAACGGTAACCCGAGTTTGGGTAGTATAGGGTAGACTCTCGGAGGAGAAGCAGCTTTTCTTCCATCCCCGACGAAAAAGATACAAGGAAGGGGAAAAGTATAAAGCAAAGTAACCTTTTGATGCCCGGAGAGCTCCTTGGGCCAATGGAAGTCGATTACCCATCGTCTGTTTCGGCAACTGCAACCATGCCTGTTAGCAAGCGGTCCTATCCCGACAGTGTCCTCAAGGATCCTGCCACTACTGCTCCCAGCGCTGCTACAGAGATCGATCTGTGCCTTATCTCGGAGCAGGATGCCCACTATGAGCAGGGTATTTCGAGGGATCCGTGCTCTAGCTTGAATTCCTGGTTGAGGTATTTGGAATATGAGGCCAAGACTGGAAGTATTCATGGGCAGGTGTTTGTTCTTGAGAGGGCTTGTAAAGCGTTGCCTAGGTCGTACAAACTGTGGAAAATGGTATGTGTCTCTTGGCCCTTCCGCCCGTTTTACCTACTGTGTTTATTTGTTTTCTTGTACAGGCATCGTTTGTTGTGCGGCGGTGGTGCTGGTTGTTTGATGATGTATGGAGATTCACATTGGGAGGTTTTTAGTATCTCGATTTAAGAGTCAAGCACGTGTCCTCCCTCAATCCCGCACGGTTCCACGCTGAGTACAACAAGGTCAATGATTGTTTTGAACGGTCTCTCATCCTCCTCAACAAGATGCCTAGGATCTGGACCGACTACATATCCTTCCTGCTCAAACAATGCCTCGTTACCAAGATCCGCCGAACCTTCGATCGTGCCCTACGGGCTCTACCGCTTACCCAGCATAGTCGCATTTGGACCCTCTACCTACCGTTCGCCAATTCCGCTTCTGGAGAGACGGCTCTAAGGATTTGGAAACGGTATATCCAGGTTCACCCTGAGGATGCGGAAGAATTCATTGAGCTTCTCGTCGAAATCGGGAAATACGAGGAGGCAGCGCAAAAGTGGATCGAGGTACTGGATAATCCAAAGTTTCGGTCAAAGTCTGGGAAGAGTCACTTTCAGATGTGGAGTAAGCTATGCGACTTGTTGGTCAGCCACGCTGGTGAGATCAGGGGCATTGACGTCGAGAAGATTGTGCGGAGTGGAATTGAAAGATTTAGTGACCAGCAGGGGAAATTGTGGACTAGTTTGGGCACCTATTGGATCACTAAGGGAGACTTTGGGAAGGTATGTGGATCGAATAATTAGATTTGTCGGAGGGATTATTGATTCTTGTGTGCAGGCAAGAGACTCTTTCGAAGAGGGCCTCACCACTGTTAGGACTGTCCGGGACTTCACCCAGATATTCGACTCGTACACTGAGTTCGAAGAATATGTCATCGGAACCCTGATGGAAGCGGCTGCTGCACGGCAGGGGAAGGGTATTGTGAACGCGGACGCCGATTTTGATTTGGATATCCGATTGATGCAGTTCGAACGACTGATGGACCGGCGGCCTTTCCTGATCAACGACGTTCTCCTGAGGCAGAATCCGAATAATGCCATTGAATGGGAGAAGAGGGTTGCGCTTTGTGGTGATAACAAGGAACAGATCGTTCAAACATACACTGACGCCGTAGCTGCCGTGAACCCGAAGAAGGCTGTTGGTCATTTCCATTCCCTGTGGACCGGATATGCCAAGTTTTATGAGAAGCATGGGGATATCAGACAAGCACGAATGGTTATGGGAAAAGCTGTTCGGGTCCCGTTCAAGTCGGTTCAGGAGCTCGCGGAGATGTGGGTTGAATGGGCAGAGTTAGAATTACGTAATGAGGATTTCGACCAGGCGGTCAAGATAATGGCGAAGGCCACTCAATCGCCCAAGAGGAGCACTGTGGATTATTTTGACGAAACCCTGACACCGCAACAGCGGGTTCACAAGAGTTGGAAGTTGTGGAGTTTCTACGTTGATCTCGTGGAGAGTGTCAGCACACTTGAGGAGACGAAAAAGGTCTATGAAAGGATCTTCGAGCTCCGAATTGCTACTCCGCAGACTGTCGTGAACTATGCTACCCTCCTACAGGAGAACAAGTGTTTCGAAGAGAGCTTTAAGGTACACCCCTTCCGCTATTTATCATATCAATTCAACTAAAAAAATACAGGTCTACGAGCGTGGCCTCCACCTCTTCACTTACCCAGTAGCCTTTGAACTCTGGAATCTCTACCTAGCCAATGCTGTAAACCGCCAAATTGACATCGAACGACTTCGTGACCTCTTCGAGCAAGCCGTCGAAAATTGCCCCCCCAAGTTCGCGAAAGTCCTCTATCTAATGTACGGCAAGCTCGAAGAAGAACGCGGCCTATCCCCGAATGCAATTCGCATCTATGAGCGCGCGACCCGCGCAGTAGCAGACGAAGACCGCTTCGAAATGTTCGACTTCTACATCACAAAGTCCGCGTCAAACTTTGGTCTAACCTGCACCCGACACATATACGAGCGCGCGATAGAGGCGCTACAAGATAGTGAGGCGAAGGAAATGTCCCTCAAGTTTGCTGGGATGGAACGAGATCTCGGGGAAATAGATAGAGCGCGGGCGATCTACCGCCACGCATCGCAATTATGTGATCCAAGGATTTCACCACACTTCTGGGCTGAATGGGAAGGCTTTGAAATCCAGCACGGCAATGAAGACACTTTCAAGGAAATGCTCAGAATCAAGAGGGGTGTTCAGGCGCAGTACAACACTGACGTCAACTTCATCGCCAGTGAAGCGCTTGCCCGCGTACAAGCGAGGTCTGGCAGGTGGATTAAAGGATCTGTTGGAAAGGTGGTTACGGCTACGGGTACGGAGGTTAACCCTGACGCTATTGATTGGGATATGGATGGGTCACCTATTGGCAACCCATAGCCAGAGGGGTATGGTTGCTTGCTCGATTGGATGGTCCGTGGTGGGAAAGCGGAGTTTGGCATTTTTCTTTTCCTTTTCACTCTTTTCCACCCTTCCCCTTCTCCCCCCTTCAATATTGGCTTAAATGAGGAAAATTATATTTTTCTCTTCTCTTCTCTTCTTTTCCATCCTTATCTTGTCTTGCTCTAAGCTGCGTTATGTTTTCCAGTTTACCGGTTGTCTGACTATCTATCCTGTCCATCAGTCTACCAGTCCACTAGTCCGCCCATTCACTTTACCTAATTTTGTTTGTCCTACCTACTTGTATCTTATTACGGCACCCACCGCACTGTAGTTCACCGCACTTCGCCTTCCCGGGATTCGTGTACCATAAAATGTTATTTTCAAACCGCATGGCCGTTCTCACCATTATTCCCCTATCTCGTGAGGATGCAAAACAGATTCCAAAAATAAAGGGAAACAAATTGCAATAAGGTGAAGTTGGCTCACTCCGCAACATAATAACGATCCGTAAGCCAAGATATCGCCCTCATTATGCACTAAATAGTATTTTACCAGAAAATAAACTATTGTGAAAGGGAATGAGTAAATCGCATAGTGGAGAAATTAAAGCAAAACTATATCAGGAAAGACGTAGTATACCACGCGGAATTCAATTCTCCTCTCCGCCGGATATCCGGTATCACACTTACCACATATCCCTGGCAAAAGAGGTTCGATCCTAAGAAGCTAACCGGTTACCGGCTTAGAAAGTGTCTGGCATCAGGGAATGGAGTAGTATTCAAGCGTGGCTGTATGATATGATTGAGGGTGAACAGTATTTTAGGTATGATAGCAGCAGCATCCTCACCCGTTATCTGCAGCCCTCGGGAATTAGTTGTAGACCCGCCGATTTTCTGTAGGGCCCGCCGGTCACTATTCATCCGGAGTTACCCGGCAAAGTGCGCCACCTGGGACACTTGCGGTCCCCGGCCGGCCGTCCCTGGGGCCGTTTCGAGTACTGCCGTTAGTCATGCCCGGACCCGAAGACGGATGGACTAGACGTTCGGGAACACTGTGTTCAGGCACTAACTATGCTGAAAGCAGATACAGCCTACAAGACCTAGGACTGAGACTGAGCAAAGTAGTTACCAAGAAGGGTGGGAGGGGGGGAGCGCTAGGCTGGAGGAAACTCGGAGTGGGACTTGGCCAGGGTCAGAAAAGGGAATTGGAACCTGGTTTCCTGATGACACTATCGGATTCCCCTTGACAGGCAGATCCCAATGAGAGCAGTCCCGACACTAGCGGACATCTGCCTGCAGAAGAATCCACCTTTCTCTCCCCACTGACCTCTAGAGCCATATGGCCGCTTCGAGACCAACACCATTCAATCCCCCTCGACCGGCGGGTTCCAACCCACCCTGCCACGATGCTGTCCGACCTGTGGCTGAATGGTTACCCCGGCATTTGTACTTTAGTTCCCCGGGCACGTGCTTTCAAATTGATGGCTACTGGCATGCGGACACTTCGATACCTATACTATTCAATTCCCATTGCCGCATAGATTCCGATGAGACCCACCTCACACTGGCAGCCATCTCCCTGCGACGGTATCTGCGCCTTCCTCCCTGCTGACCTCGATAGGCATGCAGACACTTCAAAACCAGTACAGATGGGTTGCCCTCGCTGAGCGGAATCCAACGCACTCTGTCCCGATGCTGTCTGACCACTCGTTGAAGGGTTATCCATACATTTGAACATTAGTTCCCCCTCCAACTCCTCTCAAACTGTTGGCAACTGGGTGCTACAGGATGCAGACATTTCGAGACCTATAACATTCAGTTCCGCGGTGCGAGCAGACTCCACTGAGACCCTTCCGAACTCTAGTGGACAGCTGCCCTCTGAGGTATCTCCCTGTTTCTCCCTGTTGACAGCTATAGCAATGCGTACTCTTCGAAACCTATAGCATTCGATACCCGGGCCCAGCGGCGAGTAGAGTTCGTTACGGTGCGGAAGGGGCCACGAAGACCCCATGCCCCTGACCCTTTGCCGGCCCCACCCCACTCAACCGCCTGGAGCGCGGTTGGCTTTTCGGCATTCCCTGGCCCTGTCCCCTCTCGACCCCCCACCCCACTCATATCCCAGACTAGTCCCAGTTAAAAATACGTGGTAACAAACAAGCCCCCGTTTAGGCAATGAGTGGAGGTAGGCCCCGGACTCGGGTGGGGCAGGCATTACACGAAACATACCCTCCCCGGCTCTGTGTAAGGGGAAGGCCTGGCGAGTGAAAACCTGCCCATCCATGCTCCGTAGCGAACATTCGCAGCGAGCAGACTCCAACGAGACCCTTCTCAACTCTGGTGGACATCTCCCAGGTGAGGTAACTGCTGCTTGCTCCCTGATGACCTCTATAGCAATGCGGATACTTCGCGACCTATACTATTCAATTCCGCTCGCCGAGCTGACTCCAGTGCGACCCTTCCCACATCTTCCCACAGAGGTATCTCCCTTTTTTCCCCTTCTGATCTCTACAGCCATGTGGATTCTGCGAAACCTACACCATTCGATCCCCCTCGACCTGTGGATTCCAACGCCATCTGTCCCAATTCTGTTTGACCGCTGGTTCAATAGCTATCCATACCTTTCTACCTTAGTTCTCTGGCCAACTACTTTCAAATTGTTAGTTACCAAGTACTACAGTTTTCTATACTACCTTTAATAAATACATTCCTATTCTGGTATCTAAATGACTCAAATAAGTAAACATGAGTAATGCTTTGTGGACCTTTTTGGACAACTCCGCAGTATTTGGGTATTTTACACAGTTTTCACTAACTTATTCAAAGTGCTCGAATGTAGAGTTGTTCACTAAGCAGATATCAGATGATAGCTCGTTATACCTGAGTACTTCAACTATTCTCCTATCGCATCAGGTTGTGTCCAGAGAGCCTTTCTGCGTCTGGTACATTCTGAGACCTTCGTTACCTCTGGTACATCCAGGTAGCATGAACCCCTGTCTACCAACACCCGGTAAAAGCCCTCACACCCAGGATGCGAGTTTACTGTCTATGGGCCTGGACCGCTGGACACACCGGGAGTACAAGGTGCATCCTGCTGTCACTTGTTTTTTTTGCTGCTCGTTTAGCTTCCTTTGAGGGTCAGGGCCATCTCCGATTTCTTGCCTTCTGTCTATCGGTAACCTGGTGGTAAATACCCATATTGAGGCTATTTGTCCTGCACTATTACTCATGTAAGGCAGGGAATACTTGCATACTTGAGAACTTATTTTTGGCACCCTTAATTAAAGTGAGACACTATCACCATTGTAGAATCCATGGAAACCCCAAGTTTGATTAAGAAAAGCTTTCTTTGAACCTAAAATTGTGATAAAAATAGGATATCCTACTGCTTGGCGGGCGTAGTGTGACTGGCCCTGGCCAAGCTGCTTGCAGTAATTTGAACTGTTCTGTTGTTCTGATTTCCACTATTTGACTACCTTTGACTTTTAATCTGACTAGCTACTCGAGTCCTGTCTTCCTCTACGCATTTACAAACATATGCCCGGCCTCTCTTACCTCTCCAGCCACGAGGTACCTGGTCTATTACAAGGCCAGCCTGGCAGGTCGCCTGGGGTGGTTGGAAACGTTCGTGCCAGATGCCAAGCTCTCATCGTCGCAAATGGTTGCAGGTGATTCATGTCGCCCTCCTGTGATTATGAATTTGACAATTGTATCAGGACTGCAATATAATTAGAGTTTTTCACGGCCCAGACGGGGCCCTGAAAAATGCGGGCCACAGGCCCTTTTCCCCGCCCCGCCCCGTAACCAACACTAAATAGAATACTCATACAGAAGATAACAGAAAGGGTGTACCAAGACGAAGGGAATATATGTTGATAAAGCAACAAATCTTTTAACCAACTGGGAAGGAATCGTGTATGAGAAGTTGGACAAAGATGTTGGAGATGACTCAGATAAAGTTGAGGATGTAGAGTCTTTTTCTTTGAAGTCGAGTTTGTGGATAAATAGGAGACAGTTAGTGACATAGTAAAGCACAGGGCCAAAAGGATTCGTCCGATACTGGTTTTAGGGTCAATTTTAACTTTTCAACCCGACAATTCCCAAACCCGTCTTCATGGAAACACTTCAAATCAATCCTCCAGCATGAGAATCACAATCTATTCAAACCTCTAGAAGTAGCAGTACAAGGAACCAAAGATGCTTCCATTGTTCATGATTGCATCAGCCTGTGTGAAAGTGACCTCAATTTCTGTATGGGGCTGCATACAAACAGGTACATGACAACAAATGCCTTTCTACTTAAACAACCATTTCTCCATCCCTTTGTGATATTCAAGAGTTTTGTAACCCTTATTATATTATCTATGGGTTTTCTGGTGCACAGGCAAACTTTTGTGTATGCTCACAAAGATTGTGGCCTGGGGGAGGGTGGCAATGTCGGCTACTTTGAGTGCACAATGGGCATCGGACGAATCCTTTTGCCCTAGTACTGTACAATAAAGAGCCCATTACACTCCAGGGTAAATTTATCCTATGTAAATGCAATAATAGTCATGATTGATGCTGGATGTGTGATGGTAAAAGAATTATTGGAGGTTTTTCATCAAAGTTAGGATGCTAGATAGTTCTGTATAGGTGTACTTCATTTCTTCGCAATACCCTACATGACATGAAATCGGTGCTAGTTGAACTTGCCACCGGATAAGTGTTGAATCGGTTGCAAGGTTGGTTTACACTATCTACCCATGTTTATAAGAGCATGATCTTGACAGGTTGACACTCAAATTTCATCAATTTACTTTAGAATAGCAAAATATGACACAGGTCTACGCGTGGGGGGTACCACATTTGGATCAGTGGGGAGGTTGATAAATTCTCGCTTCACCAAACTAACAAACAGAAAGTAAAGTCCGGAGTGCAGACAACATGGCAGAGTCTTGCTGCCATCCAGTCGTCAGCTACCACAAGTATCAGAACATGAACATCACTTCTACTGACCCCACCAGCAGCAGTACAAATACCATCAGAAACACCATCAAGACGACCGGGAACATCACTAACATAACCCGGAACCCAACCGACGCCGTCCTGAACCCCACCAATACCAGCCATAGCGCCACTGACATGACCACCCACACAACCGAAACCACCACTGATGCCACAACCAATGCCACAAGCATTGGCACAAATCCCACGAAGAATACAACATTCCACACCAGGAACACGAAGTGAGAGAGCAGGCAATGAACTGGGCAGACAAGCTCTGCAAATTGTTTGTTTTTTATTTGCGTATTTGTTCTAAACCCAACATCATCGGTGAAGGAAAGAGAATCTGAAGCAGATGCGTAAATGCTTTACATCCACTCGATTTTGCGACCGCAAATACTCTACATGATTCCCAACTCTGCCAACACTTTTAGAACTCTCCCTAACTAACACTAATTAAATTCATGTAACATGATTTGCTTCTCGTATCATGAGATTTTGAGTCTGGTTTAATATCATTCAGGTGAAAAATATCATTTTTCCAAAAACAATAACAAACCTTTGCCCCAAATGCCAAAACTCTTGCCTTCCTCTACAACTCACTACCATTTTACCTATTTGTGTACTTAAATGGGTGACAGCTCCTCCAACTCAATACCCTAAATAACACCCGAGATTATGAGTTCTGGCTTGGGTTCCTTACCAATACACGGCCATCAAGCAACCGGATGCGGTGGAGGTGGTGTAGGGAAAATTGATGTATGTGTTTACCAAATATGGTATCTAGTAAGGGGAAAGGGGTGGTGAACAAGCGGGAAGTATACGACCAGGTACCTTTGAATCCTCAACAGTGCCTGGCAGCTGAGATATTGGACTAACCAACACCACCCTCGGGAAAGTCCAAGATGAGAATTTGTCACTAAACTCAGTCCAATTAGGAGGAAGGAATGGCTGATTGTGCAAGGAAAATAGAGCCTATTGATAGCTACTCCTGTGATTGTGGGCATGGCATATGGGTCGCATTTTGGGGCTTCCAGTAGGGGAGGTTGAAATTCAACCGCTTGAGACATGTCCGGTTATGACTCTCCAACAGCCATAATTCTTGACGGTTGAAAACAGGGTACACTGTTTTGTCACGTCTATGCGAATATGATGCTGGTTGCGACGCTATCATCTTGTTTCCACGCCAAAATCTCGAAACGTGACAGATCGATAAACAGGACCTTGTTCTTTCTACAGCCCCAAAGGTTCTTTATTTATATACAGTGTTCTTTATGAGGCGTTTGAGGCTCCAAAGCGCAGTCCCCCCAGGCTGGATTTCATGCTTAGGCCCGCCCACAAGCCTACAGGGGGTGTTGGTTTTGGCTAGCTCTACCTTGGCCCAATCCAAAGACACGATCAAACTTTGCTGGTGGAAAATAGGAATCTGTTCAGTCAACCAGCAGGTTCAGGCCTAGGAAGCGGAGGGGCTGGGAGAAAGGTGGAAATATCCCCCCCCCCGAGCCCATGAGACCGTGGGATGAGGAATTGAACACCCTGCCCTGCGCTGCTTTGTCACTGAAACTATTTATATCCAATCTTGCCTTTGACGAACACCTTTCTCACCAGACACAATTTAGACTTTCCTTGCACTCCATCACGTTGCTCTTTTCCCTGACCCCACCTTCTCCCTTCCTCCCTTGGACATCTCGCTTGTCCAACTCGCGTGATCTAGTTTATCAAAAGTTCAGGTGTAGGTGAGGTGCCAGGAGGAAAAAGTCTTGTGAGAAAAAAGAGGGATAAACCAATAATTTACCCACTCAGAAATATAAAATAATATGATAGGATAAAAACCACAAGCACAGCCATCCTGCAAGATCAAATCTCTCTCACCCTATTCACGAAACCTGACCGTACCCTCTAATCTAAAGCCCAGACGCTTGCTAGTCTACAAAACCAAATATCTAGGTAAGTGGAGTCAGGTGAGATCATCGAAGGGTGCGCTCCCATCTTCTAAATTTCCCTATTTTATCCAGGGTAGATGCCCGAATAATTGCCGTGCATGTGGGAAGAAGGTAGGGGCATCAGTAATTTCTACCCTGGAGTGCCTGCAAGGCCTGAAATTGTGCTACATGCTAGCGTTTTTCCTGACTGGAGCAGAAGTACTCCCCCTCCACGCGCTTTTCCCACAGCGGGAGAGACGGGTGATTAGCGGTAGCAATCTTTCTTGGTGGGATCGACCTCTCCCCATTCCCATCCCCAGCGGGGGGCAGTGTTCTCAACAGGGCAGTCAGTTCGTCCTGAAGGCGGACGGTGGTGGACGGCGTTAAGCGGTGCAGTCCGGTCTTTTTCACAACTTACCCTGCTCCCCATCTAATATGTACCAGGCAGTTCCTTCAAAAAATAAGAAGATTTGTCATCAAAATGACCGCAACCAAAATATCGTCCAAAAATCTGCTGGTTACATAATCAAAATATCAGCACAAGTGTGATATAAAGTACAGCAAGCGTATTTGTGATCACAGTGAAATATTCCGGAATGCTCCTATATGTATTGGGTAATAATACAAAGAAATTGGCTTTGCAATCTACATTCCCTCCTCTATATATCACTCTCTACCATCATTTGTTTCCACATTATTCTTTCCCCTCACATACTGCTTTTCCTACAACAACAACTACAATTTCCACACTTCAACAATACGGAAAAACTTCACATAAGATTATACATTGGATGCGATCATGCTGAAGCTAGCGGTAGACTCCGAAGAATGCCTACTGCGATCATGATCGCAAAGGTGGCTTATACCATACTTGTCGTACATGCCTGATTAGTTGTTCAAGTTCTAATCACTTGGTGATTTTCCTATTTATAATTATATACAATTCTAAGAGCTTCAATATATGTTTTAGGGGAGGCAAACCACGCAATAAAGATAGAACAGAAGAACAGAAGGGCAATCTCTACCTGATGAATCTGACCAATCTGGAAGACAGCTTAATCAAGGTTTGTTCCTTCTGACTGAATAGCAGGCTATAATATCTAACACTTCTGAACAGGTACAAACTCTACCACTATGATTACTAATACTCTTCTGCATGGGGGGCTTCAACTACCAGCCAATATTTCTCGGCGGTCTTCAGTTGATCAACTCTGTAATTGTCTGTATCTACATTCATTATTGAATAAGACAGTCACAATACACAGCTCTCTCGCAGCTAGAGCTATTCTTGCCTTTGGCAATAACACTATGAACCATTTCAATCATGTACTGCTAGGAGGCATGCCTGGCGGCCCATGTTTGAAGCTATCAACCATGTCAATGTACCTGAAGATGAGGCAGCTGCAGAGCCCTTTGCGGTGGAGTATTTGCCCAGTCTCTCTCTTGGATCTATTCCATCATCCTGCCTGCCACCCAACATTGGTGCCCCTCTAATTTTGATCCAAAATCTGAGTCCCATAGAGGGCTTATGCAATGGTACCAGGATGAGACCACTTGGAATCTGGCTGACCTGTCTACAGGTAGCCATTCTGGCTGGATGCTTTGATTGCATGATCCGTCTTCTCCCATGGATTTAGCTTACCACTCCGGACAAGGATTTGCCTTACATCCTAGAGCATACTCAGTTTCCTGTCGGTCTTTGCTTTGCCATGACAGTTAATAAATCCCAGGGGCAGTCCCTCGATCAGGTTGGTGTCGATTTACACACCCTTGCCTTTAGCCATGGGCAACTACATATGCCTCTGTCAAGAGTCACATTCCTGGAAGGACTAATACTCCCACCCTTGGAGCAATCCCCTATCGACACAGATAAAGTAGTATATCCTGAAGTGCTTCTATAATTTCTCTCTGGTAAGCCTTCCTCATTGGCTATTCTCCTCTGTCATATAATAATCGTAATACTAATTTCATTCTTTAATTAGTCTTCTACACAGAACTCTTCTGGTTTGAACTTCTTTTCTCTTTATAGCCTCTTTATTCGCTTTGCTTTGCTTTCCTGCCTGTAAGTCATATCTGTTGTTCCTTACCAAGTTGCCTGCGTATATTAATACTACATAGCTAGATTGCTACCCTGTGGTCACGGTTACGCCTCACAGGTTTCTCGTATTCTGGTATGTGTCTTCTACCACTTCTCTCTGGTATTTAGTCCTTTATATTCAATCTCTGACTTAATACACTTTGTGAATTCAACCATGTCTTTTCTCCTCTGCTGTGATTCTGTTTTCTTGTTACCTGTCTTGTCTCTACTCATGTTAATTTATTTTTATAATTCAAAAGTCCCTTTACAGTTTAAGCTTGCTAAATGTGACCCAATCTGCTGGTTTAAGTACTACTTATAAAATATTATTTCCTCAAGCTTCTTATACCCCCTAATACGTGATATTGGACTGTTATACTAAAGTCTGACTATTCCTACATCGGACATTACACTTTCAACCATGAGTACACGCTTGACCGTTCGGTCAAGGGGCTTCTAGTTGCGAAGGACTATAAGCCCCACCGTCCCCGCCATCCCCAGTGAAACAGGTTTCATGCCAAGGAACACGCCCAAATTAGTAAGAAATCTCGCCTCAGGGCAAGATTGCTTATGTCATCCTAGCTTTCCTCAGTGCCTGGAGGCGGGAATATTCTTATTATTCTTATAGCAGGAATCGGAGTGCTAGTGTATGATAGAAAAAAAGAAGCAGGGAAACATACAACGAGCACAATGCCAGCAGGTTTTTCCATCAGAAGTTGTATACTCCGAACCATTTTTAGAACAGACGCAACTCTTTCTCGGCTTACGCCTTCTCTCATAAATTTTAGAGGGTTTCCTGTGATGCAGGCTCCGTGTGTTTATCTGACATCTTTTGCTAGCTTGGATCAGGGCTTAATGATGCCAGAGAAGTAAGAAACATTGGAATAAGAGGATGATAGGTAGGTATGATTTCTGGATTAAGTGATATGCCCGATGCCCGGCCCTAGCGGTATATTATGGGATATATTCTACACCTATTTATCTCTCCTACATAGGCTCAGGTTTCTTTTAATCTTATTAGATGAATTTCTGTATTTTCTCGAGAAGGGTGTCATGAAATGCTGTTAATAGGATTCATAGTCACCTGTAGTCACCCACAGTCAATCGCAGTCCCTGGTCGTCTCCCGCAGTCCCCTGCCGTCCCCTGCCATCCCCCACGCTAAAATGTCTTACCTTGCAGGGCCGGCCATCCGCCACAAAGACGGCCGTCCTAAGGTTTCCAGGACGGCTGTGGACCGCATTTTGCCGTCCCGTCCGGTCCAGGGCTCTTGGCAGACCGCCCGTCGGGCCCTACGGGGGCCCGGACCGTTGAGAACACTGGCGGGGGGGCACGAGCGGTGTTCGGCCATAGTTACCCTGTTCGTCATGCTTGACCTCATCCCGTCTGAGAAGTACTATATATCGACAAACCCCAGATTATGGCAGGCAACTCCAAGTACTTTCAGTATTTGGTTGTGGCCATCTGGCTTACGGGTACCGACCCCTTGTGACCTAAGGGGTACTTCCACCACCCACTCATGGCCATCCTGATCTGCAAATATGGGTGGTGTTGGGCTGTAATAATCAGATTCGTAGAGGCAGATGGTTTCCTATGTGAGGGAAATTTTACTACTTCATGGCTCTAAGCGGGGCAGCAAAGAAGTGCTGTATTCGGCTATGCTTATGCGCCTTACTGGGATTTACCGCTTCGCCCTCCACTATTATTTCTACTCCTTCATGCCCAGGGTTCCGAATAGTCCGACCGGTGAAGTTTTGAGGAGCGGACCAGTCTCTATACCACTGTTGCATAAACGTACCTCACGCCCGAACACTACGAGCAATCGGGGTTGTGATTGTATTCATCTTTCTTTAATTAGAATAGAAGTCTGTCAAATAGCCAAGGAGGAGTGTACACATGCTAGATGTCCGAATGAGATGGGTAATTGAAGTTTATGATCATTGCCTTTTGTTGGTTACCATACAAATTTGTGAAAACGCTAGGGAAGGTGGAAAGACTGGGAGGATTGGGGGATGCCATGAGCAATGGGAGTAACGACAAGCACCCTCTCCTATGTTAGCTTCAAGGGCCAGATATGGAGGAACGGAATAGACTTTGAAGAGAGAGGACATGTGTTGCGATCAATCCAACATGAGACAGCTTTTCTGATGCATCTATATTCTTGTCTCAACTATTAGTATAGGAGTTAGTGGAGTGTGCTGGTCAGTGGAGGTGAATAAGAGAGAACTTCCACATAGCTGTATTACAGATCGAAGTCTGAGGGTGCTTTACTTCTGGCGTTGCATCTAGTTTCTCTGCAGGGGTTTTAACAAGTTGGTGGTTGCCTTTTAGCAAATTAGCCGCAAGGGAATGCACCTTGCATCACTCGGTTTTCACCCAGTCCACCATCTCTTTCTGAATCCGGTGCAGTCTGTTTCAATCATCACGACCGTGTGGTCAGTCTAATTTCTACCATTGCACTAGACTAGCCTTGGACCACGCCTAGCTAGTCTGAGCCACTCCTCGGCTGAGCACTCGGAACCCTGTTCATGCTCATACTTCACTGGAAGCAAGAATTCTGTTTGGCCATAGATATTAGGTTGGATGGGATTGACTATGTTCGGTTCAAGTATTATTTTGACAACACCCACTAGGCATTTCAAATCCTCACCGTTAGATGTCTTCTGCTGCTACTATCCTTGCTCATACAGCAACCAAGGCCACCCGGCCCAGTTCAAATACAATTTCCCCACCGCTTCCATGTGACGTCCCAGCTGCACGTGCAAGTCGCCTTAGCTCAAACGATTGGACTGGGCAATATTGACATCCTCTGCAGTGATTTGAACTTTGACTACGCCATCCAAGTATGAACAGCCCAAAATAGCTCTCCTTTTGATAATATGATTACATTCTGTATCAATCACAGCTTTTCCAGTGTTAAATTTATGAAAGCTTATAAGCAATATTGTCTACTAAATTCCGGATATACACCCCCTGCCTTTGCATCGTCATGTGCCCACCTCGCCAACAAGTCATTCAGTCCATAACTCCCCAAACTCCATTTTCACATGTCGAAACCACAGAAATGCAGCATTGTCTTGGGGCACTAGTATTTGGTTGATTCTTGGTAAAGCTACAAGTCAAAAGAGTTGCTGATGGTGAGTCAACTGACTCAGCAATGTTATTAAATCAAAGTAAAGATGTGAGAGAATGTAACACCAACAAACATGCCTCCAAGGAATACCTTTTCACATCAGAGGCCAGGAACAATAGGAGTGGGATAACCAATGTGGAAAAACACATGATAAGTTGCTTTTTCTTCCCACCTTTTCAACCTGATCTCTGCCCTTATTCGACAGCTAAACTAAAGTTCATTGGAGGACCCCAGTTGTCCAGAAAAAAGTAGGCCCCCAGCCCCTTTCCCTGCCATGCCCAACTCAAGAGCGACGGGTAGGGCGTATTCTTACACATTCCCTGCCCCTCTCCTGGCCCTGGCCCCTGACAGGTCTGCGTTAATGATTTGTGGTTACAAATGGGGTCCCAGCCAGGGAATGTGTGCTGGTGGGCACGAGACAGGATCCTGGTAGGGATCACGCAAAGAATATTTTCCCCTAGCCTGTGAAAGAGCGGGCCTTGTGAGTGAAAAGCCGCCCGCCCCGCCACGCCCTGCTATGTAATGAACACTACGCTCTACTGGTGCAGGTCCCATTAATATAATCTGATCACCCGCACCGTGTATCAATGGTCTATGGTCAATGCGCCTCATTCTGGGACACCAACCATTATTACTTGGTGTCAGCTGCAACCAAATATATGAACCACCTGAAAGAACACGAGAATCACAAGGCTGGAGCTTTTAAATCCTAATGCACCTCAATGACATCTTGCTATGCAAACAGTTAATCTGGATGTATTCATAGACAACATTGAAAGCGGGCATGCACAAACCAGCTTGTGATTAACGACTGCCCATAGCAAGATACACTTGGACTAAGGCTTGATGAATTGTAATTTGTTGGCCAAATATTAAAAAGGTATCTCATCTTATGGCGGTACTTAAGAACAAAGGTCCAACAATAAAAATGCGTGTATGGCAACCAACGTGAGAACCAAATGCCAAGCTCGAAGCAATAAATGTGTTTGTATAGTGAACCACATTTTCACTTCCTGCAGTAGAAGTGATAGTATTGTTCAAAATGTGAACGCCAGGGGCACAATCTATTCTATGTGGATAATACTGCGCAAGTGCGAGGGGGGTTGCGAGGCACGCTTGGTGAGGAGTAGAGAGCAGATTTTGGTAGGAGTTCTGGTTCTTAATTATTCCAAAACAGGTGGGCGGTAGCAAGCATATTTATACAAAAGTGTGCGCCCATATATATGAAAGAAATATAGGGAAAACTATGTAAGAAACATAAGTGCGAACATGTTTGACCCTGAGATCCTGCCAAGTAATCCTAAACAATGTGCGTGAAACTATGAGGGTGTGATGTAAATATTAGAAAT
>Ga0307509_10002386_pt1 | contig 30531 bp, 40 predicted proteins | sample 10_EM_MG_FD_202245 | JGI IMG/M metagenome (GOLD analysis project Ga0307509, IMG submission 202245) | Populus trichocarpa ectomycorrhiza microbial communities from riparian zone in the Pacific Northwest, United States - 10_EM | ecosystem: Host-associated > Plants > Roots > Unclassified | place...
TCGAGGGAGGTTGGTTTGGCCCTTGGGGATTCGGCGAGGGAGCCTGGATTTGGTTTGCACCACCGGCTGTCTGAGGAGGATTGTTTAGTGGCTGGTTATTCACCACGACCTGAGGAAACATTTGTTGTGGGTTATTCGCCGATGCAGCACCTGATATTTTGAGTGTGCTAGCAGAGGAGCGCGACCGCAATTTGAGAGGGCTCATCGCCGGGGGAGGCATATTCTGTCCAGCGCTTCCTGATGGACCAAGATTTCCAGACGCTGGCAAAGGAAGTTGTATCGGCCCGTGGGGATTCGGCGGGGAGGAGGGATTTGGTATGGACCAGCAGCCGGGGCAGGTTGGAATTGTGCTGGCCCGGGTGCATTGGCTATGGGAGCATTTAGGGCGCCAGCACCTGCATTCTGTACAGCTGTTGCAAGACCCCACTGGCTCCTAGGGGGGCATTCGCAGGGAGTAATATGTTCAGGACGATAACCTGCACTGGAGTGACTCCGGGCACCGCGGAAACCGCTTATTTTTCAAGTTGCTGGTATTAGTCAACTTCTTCCCACAGTCCTTAACCAGGTGGACCACTGCCTCGGCTACCTCCTACATACCAGCTATGTCATTCGTGGCAGATGCAGTGGCGAGTTCATCGCAGGCAGGTCTCAAATGCCGGAGGCCGGCGACAATTTGCAGGAATTCTGCGTCTGGGAAGTGGTGAAGATCCGTCTGATAACCCCTGACTAACATTTGATCTTTAACAGCCTCCCGCCATGCACCGTATATGGCGTCACCTTGGAGACCAACCGCGATGCCCATTGACCTCTTATGCTCAGTGATCTTTCTTTTGTCCCAGCGTCGAAATGAGATTTCTCCAATGAGAGAATTAGCAGGAAGCTGATATGTCTGACCTGCTGGTGCCAGCTGCGGCCTGCCGGGTGGCATCAGTGCGTATTGAATGATGTTTATATTCTGCGCCATATCGAATATGTTTTCGACTATATTGATTTGATAAATATAAGAGGCTAGGGATGTGCATCTTGTGGATCTTTTGGAAGTTCTGAATGGCAGATGATTCTTGGTATGAGGTCCTCCTGTGTTGATCTGTTCACATTCTATATAAAACACTATGATCTTTTAGGCCGGTTGAAAGATTCAAGTATTTTTAACAATTTATTAGGGAACCGGGATCTGACGCTCTACCACAGGGCACCCCTATAATCTAATTCAACTTGAACAAATGAAACGGAATAAAGACTCTTGCATTCGAACAGGAAATATTCTCAGTCTACTATCAAGATCCTGAAAGAAAGAATCCAAGGCTGCACCACGTGACCTTTACGCTAACCAATTCAAAATGCTTGATCCAGTTTAGATCATTCGGGCCACTTGACCCTACGTGCGATCCCCATGCATTATTAACATCACCCGATAGCCTTAGACTCGAAACTATACAAGGCGGAGATAATCTGAGTAATCTCGCCCCATGCCTAACAAATGTCCATTCTGCCGACGGAAATACACCCTGTCTGGTGCATATGAGAAGCACCTGCGAAATGCGCATGCAAATCTGGATATTGTCTTAGCGTCTACAATAAAATATACATCCTCACCAACTACTAACCATAACAAAGGAAGCAACATATTGCCCCACGAGGGGCATCTCCGCCTAGATTCCGACCATGAATCAGATCCAGATCCCACCGGACATGTGTACGGCGCATTCGATGACATCAGTCACAAGTCTGATACAGAGATACTCAACGAAACTGCAAGTCCATTACCCAATAAACCGATGCTTTATGAAGGGGCCGCTGAATCTATACGAGATGTCCAGGGTTTTGAGCAAGAACAAAGGAATCTGTCTGAGCACCCATGGTCCCCATTTAGTAGCGCGCACGGTTTCAAGCTAGCGGCCTTGTTCATTGAGGGTAAAGTACCTAAGTCACGAATCAATGAATACTTCTCGAGTGGTCTCGGTAATACTTCATCGGCCGGGTATACTTCCATGCATACGCTTGAGAACCTCCTCCAGGCATTGGATCCTCACAGTGCATATCTTCAATGGAACAAAGGACAGGTTGATGATGGCAAGCGAACATTGCCATTCTTCTATCGCAACATTCTAGATTGCGTCAGATATCTCCTGCGCCAGATCACCTACAGAGATGACTTCGTCTAGGCGCCGCACAGGAAATACAACACCAATGGACAACAGATATACGCAGAAATGCACACGGCGGACTGGTGGTGGGATCTTCAAGTACAGCCTTATAACCCTTTTTTAAGTAAACAATCGCTTACTGAAACCAGGAGACACTTCTGCAAGGTTCGACGCTTGTTCCGATCATAGGGATGTCTGATCAGACGCATCTCACAAACTTCTCCCGCGACAAGAAAGCATGGCCTGTCTGTATCACGCTTGGAAATCTTCTGTCCGGCCGGAGCAACAGCCCCACATCCATGGCAGTTCTGCTTCGTGCATTATTGCCCATTCCCCCAAAACTATCAAAGTCCTCCAAAGCAGATCAACACCTGAGACAAATCAAGGCTGACACCATACGGAACGTATTCGAACTCATCTTTGCGCCTCTACTAGATCCGGAGCATGACGGCGTACCAATTGACTGCGCCGATGGGAAGGTTCAGTGGTGCTTCCCAATCTTGGCCCCGTGGATTGCGAACCACATGGAAAACATTGCGCTGCATGGAATAAAATCCAACGTCCGTCCTAGATGTGAGATGCCTGCGGTCGAATTAGGCACCAACATGAAAGTCTATCCAGTTAGAGATTACGCAATATATCACCATTACGACTATGAAAATTGGATCAGAGAAACCAACCACGGCGACATCACGCCTGAGAGTCTTGGTATTAGATTAGGTCAAAATGTTTTTTATGGGCTCAACCGGGTTTCGCCGTCAGATTTACACAAACCAGACATGCTCCATACACTTTATCTTGGGTTATTCAAGCACATGATGGACTGGATCCAGGGCTTTCTGAAAAAGCACGGACGACTTGAGGCATTTGACGAAGTTTGGAAGGCATTACCGCCTTACCAAGGATTCCTGTACTCAAAAAGCCTACTGCGAGGTTAAGCAGTGGCAAGGGCAAGAGATGCGGAACATTGGGAGGTGTGTTCTAAGCGTTCTAGCTGTGGCACTGCATCAGCCTGGGAGTGCCCAACTTATACCGTTCAAGCATGCTCTCGGATGCGTCAGGGCGCTGGTCAATTTCATTATGATGGCGCAATACCGAAGCCACACAGCGGAAACAATCACCTATATAGAAGACTATCTGAACACGTTTCACAAGATGAACAATATCTTTTTAGAGTTTCGAGTAACTAAACACATACACGCGAAGATCGATGAGCAACGAAGGGGGCTGCAACATGATAGGCCTAAGACAAGGGAGTGCATCGCACCCTCGAAACGGCGCCGGATGTGCGACGCAGAAAGGGAAGAAGAAACCGAGCGACTTATGGACTTGATCTTTTGTGAATCGCATTTCAACTTGATCAAGATGCATTTGCTCTGTCACTTTTGTGATCATATACGCCAGTTTGGCAATATTCCAATGTATTCAACCGAGTTCGGCCAGCTAGCACATAGGACCCAAATCAAGGGTGGATGGTGGCAATCGAATAAAAACGATCCCTCACGGCAAATTGTGCAGAGCTATTGTCAACAGCATGGCATCCAAATGAGACTATTGAATCTGGAATCTCAGCGACGTTGCGGTACAGATCTCTCTCCCGATGTGGTGGAACACTTGGACATAACTAGCACCAAAACAGCGCCTGACATTCCTAGGAGGATGCTGAAGGGACGCCGGGACGATGTTTCCAACATGCCCGATTTTAGTCGGGTTTTGCGAGTTGCCATTCAAATTATATGTCGTTGATTGATCCGATACAGCCGGCATAATCTGCCACCAGAGTGCCGTCTTCCGGAGGACCCTGAGATACTCGAATCACTTCCAGTGGAGCTACTAACACAACTAGAAATTCCAGTTCTTGCATTCCAAGAAACAGAAATTTACGACATCTACTGTCCGCGATGCACTCGGGCTCTCAACTTTAGGAACCATGGGAGTCGCAATGATTGGGTTTGGGTGTAGGCCGGAACGGAAGACATGTATGGTGCGCTCCGGGGCCATCTTCCACCCAAGCTCGTTGAACTCCTCAAAATCAGAGACTACTGATGCGAGGATCGAGTGCGCTGCCTCGCTGGCGTTCAGTTTCTGAGCGCAGTGAACTCACGGCGGATATCAGACGAACATAGCCTTGTTACCGTCCAAATGAAGGAAGATGCTCGGGAGTTTACTGTAGTTGACATAGGGACAATTCTCGGCCAGGCGCACTTTATCCCCGAGGGTGATCGGTGCTGGATTGTCAATAGCCGTATCAATTTGAGAACATTTCACAAGGTATATTAAGGGATCCGGATATCAGAAGGCATCTGTGATGCTATTTTGCGTCGGGGGTTCATTGAAGGAGAAACCTAGTGCTAGTATAGTAGTATAAAATCTACCGATGAATAAACAAGCTATAGAGTAGAATCACCAGATCCATAAACTACAAGGGCGGATGATCAGTAGTATATGACCCGCGTGCGGAAAACATGATTTAAAAAAAAAGTGCTACTACTCCCGATGCCAGCCGACGCAACAAAGACGGAATAATATGCGGCATCCATTAGCAGATCGAAGTAACTTGAACGGGCGGGCGCCTGGAGGTATTCAGGACGCTGTTATGAGGCATCCTTCCATCCTGACACAAAGAAGCTCGCAGCGCGACCTGGGCGGCATGGGATGTGAGCCGGCGTTGCTAGGAAACTCAGGACACATGAAATTTGAGCGGGCGTTGCCAGGAAACTCAGGACGCACAGGACGCAGAGGACGCACAGGACGCAGAGGACGCACAGGACGCAGAGGACGCAACTCAGGACGCACAGGACGCAGGAGACGCAACTCAGGACGCACAGGACGCAGGCGACGCAGATTCAACATTGCGTGCGTCAGGCCGCAACGGCGTCGTATCCGTCGCAGGGTAATTCTTTGCTGATGCAAATCATCTGTCGATGCAGCAACAGCAGCAGCAGCGGCCTTCTCCACTGCTCTAGTCTCACTCATATTATCTGAAGCAGACTTTTGAGTTGAAGCAGACTTTTCAGTTGAAGCAGTAGGGTCAACAACATCCTACAGCTTTTGCGCACGACAGTGGTTGGTCATGTGATGCTGCCACATAGTCCAATTGTGGGCTGTAAGAAGTGGACACTTGAGGACATGGATGCCCTTAGTTATACTACTTGTAGTAGCTGCAGTTGAAGACATGATGCAAAAGGTGAAGAACAGGCAGTATAGGATACAGAGCACTGATGATAAAATCAGGAAGCTTAAGTGCTCATAACCTGTTAATGTATATGTTCCCCGGACCCGAGAACACAAGCTTGATTTTCTAAGAAAGCGGAGAGCATGCCATTTATGCTGCCAAAACAAGAATAAATATCTACTGTAGACAAGAACCTCAAGAAAACAAAAGAAGACAAAAGAAAAATCTAATGCGCATAGAGTTACATCTATCATTGACAAATTGAGCTTAAACTCTGACAGCATTGAAGTGAAACTAGTATGTACTAGGAAGTTCTGTCATACTCAAGAAGATAGAGAGTACATATCCGAAAGTATAATTTCAACAATGAGCAGCTTAGAAATTGAGAAAGTAGAGGGTAGAAAACTACCTCTGTACGGCGGATAAAACTAAGTCTAACACCAACCAACTCGCCCCACCTGCTCACTCCGGCCGCCCATAGCAAAACCAAAATCCCGTGCAGGCCTGTGAGCAGTGAGATCGAAAAAGTGCTCTCAAGTGCTGTAATCACTGTGTCGCCCTGAGGCTGAGCCAGGAACTAGCCCTCTACAACAAACTATTGTCCCTACTACTCTAAGACGCCCCCTACTCCCCCCCCTCCTCACTATGCGAGATATGATGACCACTGCTGATATAGTGAGCTACCCACCCATCGGATGCCCCCTTTCATACGGACACATCTCCGGGCTCCCAATAACCAATACCGAAAGTACTTGTCATGGCTTATCATTGTCATGAGCCCATGCAAGGCCCAACCGGAGTTCCCAGCTGATGAGAAGAACATGCCCCAGCCGCCACGGCCGTAAAAGACAGCTTAAAGTATTCCTATAGCATTACCGGGGCAATAGCGAAGGAATCGAGGTCAGGGACAGTAATCTTCTAAATAACTATAATAATCCAAACACAAGATCGTAGGAGACCACCCTAACCAACCCAACAATACAAAGTCGTAACTCTTTTTTATAGGCACCCCTTTAATGCAGAATAAAAAAATATTTACATCAAAATTGAAATAAAAGAGTGAAGAAAAAAAGAGTGAATGGGCAAAACTTTGACTATAAAACTCTAACACAATACAATTTAGTTCAGCTGTTCTCTTTTTACAAGAAACAAAAAGAAAATTTGGTTCTTAGACTCCTGAATTACAATATTTTGTATGGGTGCTCAGACATATACGGATGTTTTGCCATATATTTCTTAACCCTGTTTTTGAGTGCTTATGGCCTGAGACAAGTACAAGATGAAGCTGCCATTGTTAATGATATTTGTTGCAACAAATTTGCAAAAACTAAGTTGAGGGAGCAGTAGAAGAGTATGAAATGATTTATTCTATTTATTCATAGACTCGATAGGCCCACTACCTACTTGAACATGATCATAAAAACAGGAGAACTACCACGAAACGACAACAGGTGCCAATACGGCAAGGAGAATGAGCTAGGTGTCTAACTTATAGATAACATAAAGGGTAACCTCCCGGGGGGGCAGCGAACAGGAGAAGCTCAGTGAACAATCGCGAGGATAGTTCACTGAGCAACCCTGTTGCATTGACCCCCCCTCCCTCCCACCCATCATGAAGGTGATATTTGTATAAAAAATACAGGCTGAGGGGACGGTGAAAATGTGTAAAATAGTTGAGAGAGATAGACTAGAAGAGGGCAATTCGATTGGGTACAAGATAGATGTTCAATTTCGCATATCATTTCTAACTACATGATCAGGGCCTTTTAAGATAGAATCTGTCTGCCCTAATGCCATGACCGTGTGGGTGAAAATCTTTCACTTCCTACACGGAGGAAGAAAATTTTCTCCGACTGAAACAAGAGAAAGGTTTGAGCAGCAAGGAGAAAACAGTTTCAATGAGAGTAAGAAAGGTGCAGTAGGGTGTTTCATGAAAGAGCTAATAGGAAAGAATAAGGTTCAAACGATATCGAGTAGACGGGGACAAAATTCCAACAATTTGATATGGGAATGGTGTCGGTCAGAGCGAGGAGCGGAGACTAGGGTATGGGCGGGGTAAGAAGCAGGGACTCGGGCAGGGGCAGGGGGGAAACTGCTAGAGACAGAACCCCTAGATGCCATCCCAGGATATCCAGTAAAGCCAATACTAGAATACCCGATGACAGCATTGCGCTGAGTAGGGTATATCGAAGTGGGAAATCCCCCGATGGAGGAATATGGGTTCGGTAGTCCGGGAGGCATCTTGATGGTGCTTTCCGGTATTCCAAGATCGTTCTCTATTGCCTCAGCTTCGGTATCCTAGACGTCGTCAGTCTCAAATCCCCTGAAGGAGAAATACGAACACAAACCGCAGTAGTTGGAGTATTCTCGAGATCAATACCAACTATTGCCCTGGCTTCCGCATCCTAGACGTCGTCAGTCTCAAATCCCCTGAAGGCGAGATACGAATACAAACCGGAGTGGTTGAAGTATTCTCGACATCAATACCAACAATCACCTTGGTATTATCATTATTCTCTTCACTCGGCAGTGGCGGGGGTGGGGGGTTTTCGGACATTGTCCTGTATCAGTATATGCTATTGGAATTGGTCGTACGGCCACACCACCCACCCCACCATCCGCAAGTTTCTTTCTTTCTTTCAACTCCGTTAAAGCTCCACTTAACCTCGCCTCCATTCCCACTGCCCTGTAGGGGAACAGCTATAGACACTCTAATGTCCGAACTCGAAACCCCCGAGCGCCGCGGTTCGCCGCCCCCTAGTGCCCTTACGGAGGATAACCTTAATATTAATACTCTTAGTCCTGCTCATGAGGAGGCTGCCAGAGCTTCAGACAATGAATCTGTTCTTTCCGATATTGACGAAGAGGTCTTTCGAGAGTTTGACGACTCCCTTGTCAACAGGATTGTACCCATCGATGAGGAAACTGTTCACACTATTGGAAAGTACAAGAAGAAGCTTGATCCGAGTCAACTCGCAGAGAAACCTGGCAAAAAGGAAAGGAGGAGGCGGGATATTAAAAGAAGAAGAGACGATGGTGAAGAACGTATCGGCGAGCCAGAGCCGCAGGAGCAGGAACTAACCGCTGAAGAGAGTGAGTGGTGGTGAATGATAAACGGAACTTGTGTAGTGGGATGGAAGAGAAAGTCGTGGGTACGGAAATTTGGCCAAGCCTCGCTGAGGGCTCACCTAGAGCTTGGTATGTCACTGCGTTTTCTCATTAGCTCCCACCAAACGGTTGCTTCTGCTTCGATAAATCGCTGATCTTGTCAACAACCACGCTGTCAAACACCACATCACCACATCACCAGCATTTTCAAACCTTTATTCTCCCCCAATGTTTTCAACCAATCGATCGATGGGTAACCTAGGTAAGATGCCCGAGCATCAGCCCTCTGCGGGGTGCTCCGGTTCTCCACCGTTCAACCCGGATCCGAATGGGAGTGGCTGGATCGCTCCGGGCCCTCCTGCGAAGGCCAGCGGAAGTAAGGCACCCAAGCATATTGGGGTTTCAGGTGATGCCGAGACTCCAGCAATCAACCCGAATTCGAATGGGGTCACCGGTATGACTGACCTTCCGGCCGGCAACAATCCAGGTCAGCCGTACCCAATTCAATATCCCTCCTCACCACTGCAGCCCCTGCAGCATGATACCATGCAGCATCAATACTTGCACAATGCGATGCAACAGCTTCATGCGAATTTTATTTCCCAGGTACAGAAGAGCCAGGCAGAGTGGTTTGAGCTTCATCTGGAGAACACCAAAGAAATTTGTGATTTGACTGCACAAATTGTCAAGCTGACTGTTGTTTCCCCACCACCAATTTTTTTCCGCTATTTCTAATTGCTATTTAGTCTGATGTTTTTCACGGAAAGGATGATCTCATGAGGTCAGAGAGAGAATTCAACATCCGCGGCGTCTTGGGTAAGCAATTATCATACCTATATCGTGTGAGGGTTCAGCGAGACAGTACCCTCAGCGAGGCATGGCAAATATTTTCTAGTAGTTTTGGTTGATTCGTACCGAAATTGGGTGTCAAGCCATGCCATGCCTCGTTGAGGGTGCTGCCTCGCTGGACCCTCACACGGTCTATCAATTTGGTCGCTACTAATATTCTCCTGCAGGACGGCTTGTGTATCAGGCTGAACTGATGAAAAAAATCATGACCGATCGCGAATCCGGGGTTCAGGGCGGACTCAATGCACTCGCTAAGACTCCAGAATTCATTCAGATTCTTCAGGAGGAAGTAGCGGCCAGTGACCTTAAACTCAAAGCCATTACCGCGTGTATCCCTTATATTTATTACGAAGCATCCAAACGAGCACTTCGTAACGATTTCACAATTACTATTTATAAGGAGGATCATACACCGGAACAACGTGCTGTACTTATCGCTTTCCTAAAGATGCAGCGTGGGTGGCCGTCTGGGCTTCAGTGGATGGAGAGGAAAAGTCAGGGGGAGATCAGGGTCTGAGTTAGCAACTTTGTTTCACCTGGCCACAAGGTTTTTGCCTGTCTCTACGCGCGGTGTGCTGTGGGGGGGATTGAATGGTGAGGTGCTAAGAGGGACGCTGTTGTTGTTCATAGCAATACAAAATCAGGTGCTTAAATAAATAATACGTGATGAAAATTTGCGCGTTGTAAGGAATCTGATATGGTACGGGGTCGTAAGAGGGGCGGGGATAGCCACATGTGCAGTAAAATATTGAGTGGGGCTACTTAGGGTGCGTTCGGTTAACAGCTGAATGGACCGTTCCAATAGGAAATTTAGAGGGTTGAACCGTTGCATCCAACGGGACAGTTCAGGAAGAAGATTTGGTGTTCGGTTACAATCCTGCCGTTTGCTGAAAATGGGTGGGAACGGTCAAAAATGAAAAGGTCCTCTGAAGGTCCTTTTCATCGGCCGTCGGTCGTTGTTGACAACCACGATGGCTTCTCTCCAGCACCCACGAAATCGGTTGACTAATGAATGGTCGGTTGAACAATCTGCTTAACCGAACAGCTTTCCTGGGGGTTGACCAAATCTCAAGTAACCGTTCACCGCTGTGAACGGTCATGTCTGGAACGGCAGCCGAACGGTCCATAGTTAACCGAACGGAGCCTTTGCCAAACCAGATTCTATAAAAAAAAATCCCTAAGGGCTAGAATATCCATGACAGTGAGACCACACATTCAGGATAAAATAGGAGTGGATCTTGCTGGAAGAGTAACGACTATACACTCGCACCCCGCTATCCCTTTTACCTACTTTTTCAAAATCCTCTGGTATACCCGAGCGAAAATCTTTTCACTCACAGAGATTTAGAGCTGCAACTGATCACATCTCACATTTCATCTGACAACACACCATTTCCCTCCGGTATATCCAGGATTTTCCTGTTTTTTATCACTCCGGGTTTTTCTCACCACTTTCCTCCCTTGGGTGAGGCAGCCAATCAGGCTCGCTTTTCCTAAGGCTTCAAAACATCAGGGAAACAGATTGCAAACCAAGTAACTGACCTGTTCCTCCCTCACCATGTCTATTTCTCCCACCAAACACATCCTACAACGCCCTGAGAACCTCCTCTCTTCTCCCCCCGGCAGTCCCAACAGGTTTTCTCCCCTGTTAGGCCAGAAATCAGGCTTCGGCCTCACCCTGAGGTCTGCCCTCCCCCCCAACTCCAGCATTCTCTATGCCCCAGCCTGCCCAAACACGAACACCCATGTCCTCAAACGCATGGTCATGCCGGGAACTACTTTCCCACAGATCCGCCTCGAACTGGGATGCAAGGAACAATGTTGCGTAAACATTGGGGTCCCCGCCGGTTTCAACCCCCCTCTCCAAACACCGAGACCCAGATCCATGGGCTTTCAGACAGCACTGGCAAAAGTCTTCGGCGACGACTTGGTCAACGCCATAGACGTACAGGCCCTCGCCCAGCTGGCTGCCATGGCCTCCTCCTACCAACCCACACCTGACACCGACGCCCAAGTGCCGGACTCCCAGCCCCTCGTCCTCGATTCCTCACCCCCCATCCCAACCTCCCCAAAATCGAGCTCCTCGGCCTTGATTCCCTACGTCCCAGAATCACCCATTCCTGAGCTTCCCATGGATATGGGGAACGGGAAAAACACCGAAGGAACGGGCATGGGAGACAGCCAACACGCTACGGACCCATCGAGCTCCTTCAGCAACCCCAGCCTCCCACCGTCCTCTATTCCCTCCTCCAACACCAAACACCCATCGGCATGGTCCTCTTCGCAGGCAACCCAGGCCAAGAGGCAAACCACGCGGTCTGTCCGCTTCTCCTCACCGTTAGCCGCCTTCGCACCGACCCGACCCCTTCACCGTGGCACCATCCCCGGTACAAGCTCGGGCAATGTAACAGTGTCCGAAACCCCCCCTCCTGTCAGCCTCGGTCAACTCCTGGATAACGAAGGAGCAACCCCGGAGAACTCGGGCCTCTCCCAGGAGGACCTCGACAGACCCATTATCGTAAAGGACCTCATCAACCTCATGGCGGTCCTTGAAGACGGAATGGAAACGAAAATGAAGGAGATGGAGGAGAGAATCCTGGCCGCCATAAGGGTCAGAACACAAGGGCCCCCCCCCCTATCCCCAGACAGTCATACCCCCGACCCCAACCTAACACTGGTCCCTCCCCCCCTACCCCCAAAGCTGTTCCCGCTCCAGTCCGGAGCCCCGCCGCCCCACCCGCCCAACAAATCCCCAACCAGACCTCAACCACCCAAGCAACCAAGCAGACTTGGGCTGCAATTACTGCCACGGGAATCGACACCACCGGGTTTAAGCTGGTATCCACCAGAAAGAGGAAACAGAAGCAAGCCCCCGGCATCACAAACGGCCAGGCTCCCTCGGCACCCTCCACCCCCCACGCAAGACAGAGACGCCTCTTGATTCGCTCAGTCGAAAAAGGGAGGAGAGTGGGGGCTGCGAACATCCCCCCCACACGTATCAGGGACCCGATCAACAGCGTCTGCGAAACCAAGTTCGCATGTGCGGAATACAGCAGGAACGACGACCTGGTACTCACCACGATCGACGACGTATCGGCCGAGCCCGCCCTTCATTTCGCCGGGGCCATCACAAAGTCCCTAAACGACATAGGCATCTACGGCTTCGACCTTGCCCTCGACGTTCCCACCTTAAACCTGGTAGTCAACAGCGTCCCACTAGGCGACGACGACTGGAAGCCAGAGGACTGGGAAATCAACTCCGAAAAGTGGACAGAGCGGGAAAACGAGCTGTCGGCCTTCAACCCCCACATCCGGCTCGCCGACAGGCCAAAGTGGATAAAGTCCGTCTCTACCCTTCGGATTGAGGACAAGATCAAGTCGTCGATCATCGTGGGCGTGGAGGCGAACGATTGGGTCTCCAAGGAATGCAGCAAACCCCATCCTTTCCTGGCCCTCTACGGAACGAAATGTTCCTTTAGAAAATACATCAGAAAGGACTCCTCCACCCACTGCGAGAGATGCCTCCAGTTCGGTCACCACGCGGTGAGCTGCAGGTCCCCTGCAACCTGCAAGCTGTGCGGAGGACAACACCACACCAGGGACCACCACTGCCCGGAACTTTATTGCACCGCCGGAAAGGGGAAATCATGCTCTCACACGGTCAGGAGATGTCCCAACTGCGAGGAGGCCTCCCACTTCGCGGGAGACCGCCACTGCCCAACCTGAATTAGGGCCAGATCCCCCACTTCGGCGGAAAAAGGCAAAGCACCCGAGAGGGCCCACACCCCCCCCCATGACTAATTATGGCGACCACTGATATTATTTTCCACAACGTCGGCGGGTCGATGAACGTGGTCACCGAGTTACTTAAGTCCTCCCTGAAGCTTAAACCAAAGATTATTTCCCTTGCGGAATGCCCCCTTGAGAACGAAGATTGGATGAATCTTAAGGGTTTCACATGTTATGCCAACACAAAGGCAGAGAGATGGGGATGCGCTGTTTACGTTAAAGATGAGTTTGTTAATATGTTTGCGGTAGGCCGGGTGTCTACGCAGTTTATTTCATTGTGGACGGCAGGCACCGAAATTACCTTCGGGTACCAGAGACCTAGCAACGAGAGCTGGGACCCAAACAACGAATGGCCCAGGGGGTCAGACAATATTATTATTGGGGACCTGAACGCCAAACACAAAAACTGGTCCGAGGGCGGAAACTACTTCGGACAAAAAATGAGGAGATGGATAGAGGAAAGAGGCTTGGAAGTACGTAATCCATTCATGATCACACTTCCACCGTACCGTCAGAGAGGGAAAGGGACCACCATCGATGTGGTAATCTCCGGGGACAACAGACCATGCAAGATTGATGCGATGGACATTGCTTCGGCAGAACACAGGGCCCTCAAAATAAGAACCAACCTGACTTGGAGGAAATCCACGGAAGACAGGCTCAGGTACGACAAAGCTGACTGGGGCCAGATTAGGGCTGCTCTCACCCTCCTAGACCACAACAGCGATCAACCTGCTCTGGTCCAGAAATCCCTCACCAGGATCCTACTTCAACACACCCCTAGAGCCAGGGTCGGGGCAAAGGCCTTCTGGAACAAGGATCTGGAAAAATGCAGAATAGCAATAAGGACACTTCAGAAAAAGGGTGGCAAGGACCCGAGGATCCTCAACCTAAAAAGAGCCTACCGCAAGAAAATTGCCAAGGCAAAAATCGAAGCGAACAGCAGACCCCTTCAGGAAGAGACAGACCCTGAATGCTTTAGAAGCATTCGCCCCATGTGCAATAAACGGCCCATTCCGTCCCTGATCAGGAGGGATGGCTCAACGGCTAGCGAACACCCGCACATAGCTTCGGAGGTACAGGAGGCCCTATACGGGGGACAGCGGGAAAGAAACAGCACGGTCATCGAATCCGTCCCCGACATGGAACTCATGCTCGAGGAATTAGACGCTGCCCTCAAGGTTTCCCCAAACGGCGCGTTTCCCGGACCAGACCGAATACCCACCAGGATGGTCAGGGAGTTCAGAAAGTCGAACGACAAGCTCTTCCTGGCCACGATGAATAGAGCTTTACTCGAAGGAATCCCGGACGTCTGGAAGACCAGCGACACAATCCTGATCCCGAAGGCCAGAAAGGAGTCATATTCGGACGCCAAAAGTTGGAGACCCATCCAGCTCCAGTCAATTCTCGCGAAGGTACTGGAAAGAGTAATCGTCACAAGGCTGGCCAAGCTCGACCTCCTGGAAGCCAATATGTTCGGAGGAAGAAAGAAGTCAGGGACCACAGACGCCATCCAGGCCCTCGACGATTTCGTACAAAGCCACCACGGATATAATATCTGCCTATCAGCACTGGACATAGAAGGAGGCTTCGACCACCTAAACCTGGGTATGGTCTGTGACAGAATCAAGACTAGGAGCCCTCACCTAGCAGAATGGGTCCGACACTGGGGACATGGTCGCAAAACCTCATACAGGTTCAACGGGCGCACTTCGCAAGCCTTCCACACCAGCGTGGGCACGCCCCAGGGCTCTCCCCTATCGCCCATCCTGTTCCTGATAAGTACAAAGGACATCCTCAGTACTAGCCACGGCAACCAAGGCGGTACGGAAGGGGCCGTCCTAGCCTACATTGACAACATGCTGGTGGCCACCGTCTACAAAAACAAGGACGATGGGCAGGTCGCACACCAGGGGACAATCGACGAGATGACTCTCAGAGCAAAGTTGTGGGGGTACTCCTTCTCAGCCAACAAAGGGGAGTACATCCACATACATATGAAGAAACAGATGGCACTAAGCCCTATGATAGGGGACAGCCTCCTCCACCCTCAAGAATACCTCCGCTGGTTGGGCTTCTTCATATCCCCGGATTGGAAATGGAAACGACACCTGCAGGAGTGGTGCACGAAGGCCACTCACTCCGGATACGGCATACGGGCGATGACCGAGAGATATCAGATCAGTGGTCTCAACGCCTGGTGCACACACCGGCTCATCAAAGGCCTGGTACTTCCTCAGCTGAGCTACGGTATAGAGCTTTGGAATACTAAAGGCCTCATACAAGAGGCGCAAAAGACCCTCCACAAGATCGTGAGAAACAGCTTCGGACTAGAGGTAAAAACCCCCGTCCTAGCCATCGACGCTGAGATCGGCATACCCCTGATGGACCTGTACGCACTCCAAAGACACAACATGCTAGCCCTGAGAGCGATCACCCTGGACAGACCTACAAGAATGGCCCAGCAATGGTTGACAAACTCCGGCATCCCCGACGTTATTACCAACGCTTTCGGACTAAAGGAGGGATACGCTAGCATCAAAGAAAACATCAGGTACCTATGGGGGGAACGAATCGAGTCGTCCGACATCAGATACGAAGGCAAGCATAGGGCCAAATATGGCCACCTCAGAAAACTCACTCGCCACCAGTTGAGGGAGGTCATTGGCCTGCGAGCCACCTCGGGATGGCCTTACCAAAGCGTCGATGGCACTAGAAGGCAGTGCATCTGCGACAGGGACATTATCACCCCCCACCACCTCATGAACTTTTGTGGAAAGGTAGACGCCACCAAACTATCGCTCCATAGCAACAAGACTATCGGAGACCTAACGGAGTGGATGGGGAGCTGGCCTCCAGAACTCCGGAATACCACCACAGCCAAGACAGAGGACAGGGCCGGGTACATAGAGCAAGTGGCGGGAGCGGCCATCAACTTGCCCACCTCACAACCGAGCCAACGCAAGACGTCAACCCCAGCCAAGAACATCAGAAAGCATGAACCATGCACCATATGTGGAAAAAGCGTCCAGGCAAACTCGGTGGCCAGGGAAAAACACGCCAGAACCCACCTCCCAGGCTACGGGAAAAGGAAGAGGGGGGGTAGGAAGTAAGAAAAGTAGGCCCGGCGACGATGGGCGACAAGGAGCAGCGGCGGTGCCCGGTAGCTAGTGGGCATAATGACTAGCAGAGGTATTTCTTAGCGTACACGACCTCGGGTGCGGAGGCACAGGAGAGGGTTTTCTTTGTTGTTGATGGACATATATTGTTTCCTTGAGTACTCGACTATTGGGTGGGGAGCCAACGGGATAGGTTTTCTTTGTAGGAGGATTTTATTGATGTTCACGACCACGGATGCGGGAGCGCAGGTGGGTTCCTTTGAGTTTGTTGAGGGATTTATTTCTTTGGTACACGACTATTGGGTGGGGAGCCAACGGGATAGGTTTCTTTTGTCGGGGGATTTCCTAACGTACATGACCACTTGGCCTGGAGGGGACGGGGTGGGTTTTATATGTTGAAGGAGACCAAGTTGTTGAGGGCGAGATGAGGTTGGGAGTGGAGTTTCTTTTGTACGGTCGAGCGAGGTGGTCGGTGGTGGTAGGCCTAGGGCGGAGTTTTGGATTTTCCTTTAAACAGGGGGCCCAGGTCCGTGGGGGGTGTCACGGAACGCCTCACATACTATTTAGTTAGTCGTAGCTAGCATGAATGAAAATAAGGTTGAACCCCGCTATCCCGTATGGCCAAAAATCGAAGCATTTGTCCGGCATAGCGAGCGATCCGGGACAACAGGCAAGGCTTTGATGTAAATAAATTCAGAACCTACTGAGATTCATACGGGACAGCGAGGTATCCGGATTATTGAGATCCGGGATAGCGGGGTGTGAGTGTACACATCACTCCAAGGAGAGGTGATCTTTTCAGATACCCATAAATGTGGAGTTATGGCACTAAGTCAAATATCATGTAGTCTGCAGGCAGGAATTCTAAAAAGAATCCCGATTATATTCTAGAAATATCCATGGGAGCAGCAACACGCCGAAGGCTATCCCAAGATATCCGCTACTAGAGTTCTCGACAGAGTAGTTCGTTCATCCTGGACAAGGACGAGAACGGATGAGATTGTATTATCACTTCCAGTCTTCTTCGAAATTTGCCCTGCGACCCGCTGCCAAGGACTAGAGCCCCACCGTCTGCCGGGGAAATGTCTCATATTCGCCATCCTACCGCCTCCCATCGTCCTCTGTTCTCCCCTTGGTCTCCTTAGTCCCCATTGTCACCCAGCCCCCTTAGTGTCCCTGTTTCTGCCAGTCATAAGGGATCACTCACTTGTTTCCTATCATTTTTTTATTCTTTCTTTTACGCATGAGTATTATGTTTACCGTGCTGGTTTCTTTTTTTTTGGTGTTTTTTCTTGTCACTCACTTTTCTTTCCTCTGCCGTGCCTAGTTCAGATTGATGGAATCAGAAATGGAAATAGAGCTCCCTGGCTGTCAAGGATGATAGGTTCGTAGCATCACAATGGTTGAATGTATGAAAGACTTTCATTATACCAGGTTCTCGTGGGCGAGGAGATATCAGGAATCATGAGGGTGGATTTCATGCTTCCTTGTTATTTTTACAGTCTACCAAATTTCCCATGAATTTTCAATTTCTGGCCATCATGGGATATTAGGAGGGACACTATCAACTATGAGTTTATTCGCACCCGTGGTTAGAATGGAATAACTCACTGCTTTTACACAGATTGATATCAGCGACGAAGGTGAAACCCCGAAGCCAACATCCACTGTCGCCCGACCGGGAGTTCACTCACCTTCACGGCCTCCAGTCTTGCAGCCGCCCCTCCAGAGGTCTCCCCGGAAACATCACCCTAAGCGAACATACAAATACGACTCTTCCTCATCCGACAAAGACGATCATGGTGATTGCTATGTGCCCCGGACAAGCCGCAACACCAAGCAAACCAAGATCTCACAGGAAGTCAGTAAACAAGACGTCGGCCAAAATGCGCCTAAAGCCGAGAAACCGCAACGGCCTCCACCAACACTAGGCATAAAGACTAAACCTATCGCGAATGTGGTGGCAAAGAAAGCCGAGGCCCGATCGGCTGCAGCAAAAAAAGCCGATGCAACTAAAGCGGTGAATCACCAAGTTTTGGTGGACAAGATCACAGCAGAGCTAGTGGCCGAGGCACAAAGGGCTGCGGATGCTGGTGGGTAGTCTACGAGCGCCGCCGATAGATATATCCGTCACGTGGAATCCGATAAGTAAGAGCAGCGTGTTGCAACCAGCTATCAAGACCGCACAAGCGAAGGAGACTTACGAATATCAGCTTCTTCGACACTTCTCAAACCTCACAAAGCAAGGATTACACGACCAGTCAATTAGCAACTTTGACCAACCCCAAGTCCAACACCCGTATTTCGGTCGGAAGTGATAAGGCTTTGCGATCAGTTCAAAACATTCAGCATTGAAGATGAGGCCAGTATGCTGATTTGGGTGGCGATGATGACATCCCTTCATCTCCTGGTTGCAACACGCCGCTCTTACTTATTGGATTCCACGTGACGGATATATCTATCGGCGGCGCTCGTACCAACCATGCGCGGTGACTAAAACTCAAGTTAAGTGTCGAATGCAGAGGGAGGGGGAGAACATCACGGGAGGAGGTGCGCGCTACAATGGCCAGGAGGGAACAACCGGCAGAAGCCAAGCAGATCGCGGCGGCAGAGAACCAGGCTGCGGCAGCCAAAAATCGAGCGGCGACTTGCTGCAAAGAAGTTAGCGAGAAGACACTGTCAATACGGTATCTCAAAGCATGGTTTGAGACAAAAATTGCTAATACCAAGATACATAAGGAAGGGAAATGGGACGGTTCAGGGGAGTGTGGCAAAGGTAAATGCTGAACGGGCAGCTGGAGCCGAAGAGGAAAAAAAAGCAAACTAGACGAGCACACCTGAGACTGCGTTGAACACTGCGTGTCCGCCGAAGAAAGTAAGTTACTCCAGCAAGCTTCTTTGGAGGGCCAGAATGTTGATCACGGAGAAAGTCCCAGAGCCGGTGAACAGGACGAGGGGAATCTGGTTATGGGGCCGCTGAAGCAGGAAGCGCCACAAGCTCAATCCTATGAAATATCTCGGAGAGCTCTTTTCCACCCCGAACCCGATTTGCAACAGCGAACTTTCCTACATTGAGGCATTATGAATTTTGGACTACCTCCCTCAGTTAGAGCCTCAATCTACCCCCCCGGCGTCGTGGGGGAAGAAAAAACTCCCAAGGAATACTACCCTAATGGACCCCGCCCCAAAGCAAAGGCGTGCAAGAGTAAGCGTTGTTTGATTTTTTTATTCGAATGTTCTCCCCAAAGTTATGTACTTTTTATATGTTATATTTCAGTTTCCCCTCTCGGGGGGCGGTGGATAGGTGGGTATAAGAGTGCTTAAGTTATTTTACATGTTTATTTATTCTGCTTCCCTTACAGATTCTGACAAATTAATCTGCCCGAATTACTGCATAGCACTTCGTGGGCAAGTGAATAAATATGTAAATAATATATAACAAAAATTAACAAAGTGGAAAATTGACCCTTTAGCCTTGAATCTGGGGCAGATGCTTCAACTATCACATGAGTTCCCCGAACAAATATAACTATTGATATGAGGTACTGATTGGGGGAAACAGGGAAAGCCGGTAAGGGGAAGAGATGATGAGAAGGGCGAAAAATATGTAGATTACCGGTATCTTCAATAACCATATTCTGCATAAGGGGAATTACTCGTCCGTGTGTCATCCAGGCCAACCCAATCCTCCTATCAGATCCCGCGGTAAATCTGGGAAGTCTGACCCCCGCCATGTGCGGGAAATCACCTTAGACACCCGAACACCAGGCAAAACACTGCTATCTTCAAAATAAATAAATCACTATATTCGCACCTCACTATCCCAGAGCCCGCTGAACTGGGCACCGCGTTGAACAGGACCCAAGCTCTCATACCATCCCACTTGTTGAACCGGAAGCAGGCAGGTTCCGTATTGTATGAGTTTCCAGGAAATTCCCCCCTGTGCCCTCATAGAAAGATAATCTACTGAACTGGATCCCTTTTTAACTGCCAGATAAACCAAGACTGTGAAACAAGGCACTGGTTTTGATCCCAGAACAATACATCTCCTAGGGACTTGGAGAGATTAAATTAAAACTAAAAACTATCCGAGTGGAAGGAAACTTGATATCGGAGGAGGATGTCTTGATCTTAATTTTATCTTCGCACTCAGGAGCAAAACAAGCATCCTCAAATACATTACTCAGAATACTCTCACATTCTAACATGTTCCTTTCTCAGCCTCTCTTTCCCCAAGATAGCATCTGCCGCGTCTCTTCTCTCTATGTCCAATCTCCCCTGATCTCTTGGCTTCCATTCCCTCAATTCCCTCCGCTTCATCTCTCTTAAATTCCTAGCGCTTCTCCTTCCCTTCCCTTCTCTTCGCCCTGACTTGTTCAATGCGGACCCAGCTCCTGCTTCATTCTCTGTTTTCCAGGTAATTCTTGTTTGTCCTTTATACGAGAAGTAGTGAATTCTACAGCCCCTAGTCAGAAGTGTTCGTGATCCGAGACATGTTTAATTGCGGTTGCACCATAGGCAGACATGGTGTAGTGGGGTGCTCAAGTAGTGGGGTTGCCGGCGCCTTGAGGCAACGGGTGTGCGCGCGAACTAACAACGGGCAACAGGCAACGGGCAATTGGCAACTGGCAATGGACAATGGAATGTCCACAATCAACCAACTGTGTATATAAATTAAATGGTGAAAATAAAAATTAAAGTTATGAATAGTTGCTAATACCTTGTATACCCCCCCCCCCTTTGCCTCCAAAACTGCAGCTACTCTATCAGGCATTGATTTCCACAACTTCTCAAAAAATTCCTCAGAAATTGTCTCCCAAACCAAAGGCAATACTTCTACAAGTCTGTTCTTCACTGCTTCTTTTCCTCCTGGGGTATCTGCAATCCTTGGATACTGCTGGTGCAATCACTTTTTAAGCTCTACCCATGCATGCTAAATAGGATTTAAATCAGGGGGGTAAGGGGGGTGTTCTACTACTTCCATAGAATTTCTCTCCAACGAATCCATAACATTATAAGCCTTGTGAACAGGAGCATTGTCTTGCTGAAAGAGAACATCTTGCATACCAAAAGAAAACATTTGATCAATAACAGGAAAAAGATACCTTTTCAAGAGTCTGATATACCTGGTTTTGTTGATATTTTGAGTAATAGGAACTAAAGGCCCTTTTCTCTTACACCAAAAGCATCCCCAAACCATAGTAGAAAAGGACAATAATGATACCTTTTTCCATACTGGTAATTTCTCTTTGAGAGGTCTTCCGGGTTTGCTTTTTTTTTTTGATGCAGAAGCAGAATTTAAATAAATATCCAGACTAGTTAACTATTGGAAAAGTAAAGAGGAAAAATTATTAAAAGGTAGGAGGATTGTGGCTGTTGAGTACAGTAGAAAGTACGGTCGAAATGTACTCGGTGATGTGGCATTTGGCGAGGTTGCTTACTAAGCTTTCACGAACACTTCTGACTAGGGGCTGAAGATATGTTGTCCTTGTTCTTGAGAGGTGAAGGTCATGCTATCAATCGAAGCGTCGATGATTCGCAATGGGAATTATAGGCTGCAGTAGACATAGAAGATGGTTGCCATAGTGGGGGGACGCCTCGGGGAAGAGTGGAAATGGATAACATATTAGGCTAGGGCAGCCAAGAGGATCTGTTAAAATGCACCAAAAAAAAAATAGAAATATGAAAATCTCAATTGACGCACAACCCGGGGGAGATGAGATTTGGAAGGGCAGGAGATATCTGTGATAGTACACTGGTTTAGATTTGCCTGCTTTCAAGCTAAATTCGGAGGATTTATTTTGCCCAATTTCCCATAGTGACGATTTGTGCAAAATTGACATACAAACCGATTCACTTCTGCGTTTGATCAACCTTCCCTGTCCAGTACGTTCCCGGGAACAAGGCAGAGGGGGAAACTGCTCTCTATACTGGGAGAAGCAGTGATGAAGAGGGAGACTAAGAACATGCTACCCGTGTGCCTACAAAGTGAACGACAAAGGGAGTCACTCTACATACCAATATCCATTAAAATAAGCCTTTTCGGGAGAATGAAAATAAAATGTTCTTTATGTCTGCTTTAAATAATAGTCGCGAAATCTCTTCTTATTTATACCAGATGTTCCGGATGGAATCGGCGAAATTTGGCCACCCAGGACAGCGAGGTGCGACTGTAACCCGGTAAAGGGCCGAATTTGGACCACGGCCCGCAAACTATCGAATCGTCAATGAGCGCTTCTTCATGTCCTCCATCTAATTCCTGTCATCCACCTTCCTAGCCCACGGTAAACTATATCCATGCGCCGCATATTCTGGCTTGCGTTCGGAGCGTCATCTAAATGCACCATCATCGAAATGGCACCATTTACAATTCCCTCAATGAGGGCTAACATAGTGCTGGATATGCGATAGGTCTCACAGGGAGCATATATTTGGAGGGTTATCTCTAACCGATTCAAGGCAAAATAGTCTAATGACCATCATTCCCCAAGTTGAACCAAACTCAGCGCAATACTCTGCAGCTGCGCCTCTGCTGGCTCAAATGTGTTGCCGCCGATTGTGGCAACCTTATCCCCACCAACAAACGGGGGAGAAGTCCCAAGTCCCAGGTTATAACGGGAGTGCCACTGCTCCCTCCATTTGGATAGGTAGATTCATATATATAAACAGTGTTCTCAACGGGGCAGTCCGTCCGTCCTGAAGGAGGACCGCGGTGGACGACGTCGTGTCGTCCAGTCCGGTCTTTTTCCAAACTCGCCCTACCACCCACCGCCAAGGACCCCGCCGTCCCCCGTGGGGAATGTCTCGTACTTGCAGTCGCTCCCATCGCCCGCCGTCCCTATTATCCCAAATATTCAAGTCACTAGGGCTCACTCACTTTTTTACTCACTTTTTTCCCATCATTATTTATATTTTGCTTCCCACGCATTGGTATTGTGCCTGCTGCCGTGTTTTTTGGTATTCTTCCTTGTCGCTTTCTGCCCTCTCTATAACTCAGTCTAGACTAATAGAACCGGAGGTAGAAATGCAACTTAACTTAGTCGCTATCACAGCTGCCAAGGTTGTAGCCTTTCTGTGGTTTATTTCGCTAAAGACTTTCCCTATAGCAGGGTCTTGTACACAAGAAGATATCAGGAATCAGGGAGTTGAATTTCGTGCTTCAGTGTTATTTTCATTGCCTACCATATATATCAAGTATGTTCCACTTCTAGCGATCATGCGATATTGGGGAGATACTAAGAGTCCACCCCTCCATTTGTTAGAACAGGATAACGCTTCTTTTATTATATTTTGCACATATTCATGCTTCTTTCTAGCAAGCGAAATAATTGAATAGAGCAAAAACTCTGCCCGGCAGTCCCCGGCAGTCCCCACGCGGTCCCGCACGTTCCCATTTGTCTTACATTGTAGGGCCCGCCGTCCTTAGCAATAACGGCCGTCCCGAGGTTTCCCGGACGAGAACGGACCGCCTTTTGCCGTCCCGTCCCGTCCAGGGCTCTTGGCAGTCCCCCCGCCGGGCCCTACGGGGGCCCCGGACCGTTGAGAACACTGTATATAAATATATGGGAGCTCCACAGATCAAGGCATTTGCGCGCCCAACGGCGTGACAATCCCAAGGTAAGCCAACTGAATAAATGCTCCTGTTGTCATTGACAAATAAGTTTGGTTGAATGGAGGGGCCAGGATGCTCGCACTTAGCCTCCGATGATGGACAGACGTCATCAGTTTTGACAACGTTGTCAAAAACAAACCCCCCCTAGGTGCGCTTCATTCCTTTGCAGTCGAAAAATTCTTACTTCATGACTACTTTTCTACAAGGTTAGTTGATAGATGAGGTGGTGGAAAAAAATATTGTCGGTATCACACAGGGAGGCGAAAACACGGTCAAAATTTTCGGTGGCTGGGGTTTACTAAAAGCGTCCAAGTATTTTTGCCCTCTGGTGTATCCTCGGTTTTTTTGTCTTTAGAAAGGGAATTAAAAAAACCAAACTTCTACAGTTTTCCGATCACACGGGAAGAGAGGGAAAAAAAGTCCTTTAAGACAAAATATGGACGTACTGGTAAGATTATGTAGCTATGGGAAAGTTAAAAGTAATACAATGATGAAGACTGTAGGCTATAAACTAAACCTTCTCTTAGCGATAGAGCTATTTCACCCCACAAGCCTGCAGCACTTTGTCATCATAAACTCTCAAACTCTCACTCGGAGGTGATAAACAAGTGTTGTTGTCTTGAATGCGGTGCACCAAGCTAAACAGTCCTCATGATCATGATATTACTGTCCATATACACCCTATGCTATCTAGACGACAACAAACCCCAAATAGCCACGGAAAAAAAAGGAAACAAGAGACAAGAAGGAAAGTAACCAGAGTACCACCAACCACGCACCAGTACAGCAGGAAGAGCAAAAGTAGAGCAAGATCAGCAACAAATTAAAATAAACTCCCCAATCCTATCCACCGACTTCCCATCGACCTCATCAATCAGACTAGTCAACCGTGGAGAAAAGAACGAAAATGTGAAGAGAAGGGAAGGTCCCAAGGGGCTATAATCGTGTCAACCCGGGAGAAGAATGCGAAATTAAAAGAGAAAGGGGGGAGAGGAAAAAATGGAAGACAGGCACAGAAATAAAAGTAAGTAAATCACCCAGCCACAGGCAAACGATTCATCGATTTCGTTCATTCGACTCCTAACCAGCTGAGTGGATTTCGCCAAGGAGGAAAAACTATGGAGTAAGTGGAAAACGAAGTGAAATCAAAGCAGACCACCGGGTAGCAATGCAAGAGAAACATGAGTAGAGTGAGAGGTTAATATCAGAAGATGTGAAAAAGGGAAAGGAAGAGACAAAAAGCTTTAATTTCGTAATGAGTTGTCGCACAACGGACATCCCCCAACCCCAATCCATCAACTCAGTCTGATCCTCCTCCCCGGCGCCCCAACCTCCTCCCAGGTGATCCCAGTTCCCCAATTCTCCTGGGCCCTGAGGATTGTGGCTAGGGCGGCGAGTTCGGCGGGGTCATGGTGTTTATGGTTGAGAGTAAGACGGCCGCTAGTCCTATATGCGTTTTTTGACAGCTCGTGGTAAACGGAGCGATCGCAGGCGAGTATATCCACATCCCCAATCTTACGTTTTGCCGCCTCCGCCGCAAGCGCTGCCTGGAAGCCGTTTGTCCTTGTAAAGGCATTTATTGCTGCCTGGACTCCGGTCCCAGTATGGGTTGGAATAAAACTTTTTTCTCTCCCAGTTTTGACGATCATCTCTGCATCTCAATGTCAGCAAAGGCTATTCACCTGGCAGTCCTACCATTTACCTATACCCCCACGAATATTAAAATTTTCTTTCCACATATTCGCGACTTCTTCTGCTTCCGCAGCTTTTGACTATTTACCTGTTAGAAATAGTAGCAAAATTGGAAGTTAGGGTCTGACTCTGAGCTTATGAATTTCGTCTAATCGGAGCTTGTTCTCTTGTGAATATTCACTAATTAACGTGTTTGCACGTATGAAAGTTTGCATCACTTCTGCTATAAAATTATTTTGTGAATTTATAATGAAATTTGCTTGACGTAGGGAATCTTGGGTTTCGAAATGGTGTTGGTCGGGGTAAGGAGAAGTGACTAGCGTATGGGCAGGGGGGAAACTGCCAGAGGCAGAACCCCCAGATGCCATCCCAGGATATTCAGTAAAGCCAATACCAGAATACCCGATGACAGAATTGTGCTGAGTAGGGTAGATGGAAGTGGCAAAGGCCCCGATGGAGGAATATGGGTTTGGTAGTCCGGGAGGCATCTTGGTTATGTTTTGTGGTATTCCAAGATGCTGGGGGTAAAGACCTCCTTGTTCCGTTTCAGCATCAGTGATTGATTTGTGATGCTCAGAGTATTCTGGCGATTTTTCCATCTAATGTTTCCCGTCAGCCTTTTCATCCAATCAACATCCATTCAGAAATAACTACCAAACCTCCTTCCTCGTTCACTATTGCCTCGGCTCCGGCATCCTAGAAGTCGTCAGTCTCAAATCCCCTCAAGGAGAGATACAAACACAAACAGGAGTAGTTGGACTATTCTCGACATCAATACCAACAATCACCTTGGTATTATCACTATTATCCCCACTCGGCGGTGGCGGGGGTGGGGGGTTTTCGGACATTGTCCCGTATCAGTATATGCTATTGGAATTGGTCTTAGTGGTGGTGAATGATAAACGGAACTGTGTGGTGGGATGAAAGAGGAAGAGAAAGTCGTGGGTGATAAACGGAACTGTGGACCGGAGGCCCGGAGTGCCCAGATAATTGCCGGGGTTTGGGTGGCTTCCCTAATGCTTTTTTTGGATTGCTGCTGTTCCCGCGCTGGCTTACCGTGTGGTGGGTGTCCCCTAGCTGCTAAAAGCACTAGCCTCGGGGGGGGCTTGGGGCGGCGGTGGAATATATGCCCCACTAGAGTTCGTTACGGGGCGGGGCGGGGCAGGTTTTCACTCGCCAGGCCCGCCGGTACATGGGGCCGGGGGGGATATTTTTGAGGTGATCCCCGCCCTGCCCCCGTCCAGGGCGGGTCCCCGCTCATTCCCCGGACGGGACCCGTTTCTCTTCACCTATTTTTACGGGGGCCCGTCTGCGTAATGGGCCGGGCAGAGAGCAGGGGCAAGGAACCCCCAAAAAAAAACACGCCCCGCCCCGGGCCGTTCAGTAAGGCAAAGCGGGAATTTGGCCGGGGGCCTGCGTTTTTGGGGCCCCGGAGGCCCCGTAACGAACGCTATGCACCACGGTTGAACAGCACCTAAAACAATACTTCCAAGGCGCCATCGCCGAAAATCAACAGAGATCCACCACAAGAGGTACAGTCCCCGGTTCTAGCTTTCCTAGATAGAAGGAAAGAGGGAGTATCCAAAATTCCAAAGTCACCGAAGTTTTGCAGAAACCCATTCTGTTGTAAGCAGTTCGAGAGTTAAACAACATGCTTGGTCAAATTGTCTCTCAGCTCCACATCAACCCTTTCCAACCACAATGAGTGACGCCCACGATCACCACAGCACAAGTCGGATAAATATTGCCTCCTCCACCCCTGCAAGGCTGTCGTTGTTAGTGATTCAGCTATAATCTCTCCCTTCGCCACATGTTTCCCTACTTCTGCCGGGTTTTAGCTCCCTCCACTCATACAATCTCACTCGTACTACATCTCTCCTGTGGCCGTTTGCAAACCCCATTTATCCATGGTCAGAAACCCGAGATCCACTGTTTCATCTTTTGGCGTTGGTCTAAGAGTTTTCCCGCCAAAACGCATACCCTGAGAAATTCACCCGGTAACAGTGTGGGAACATCATAATCATCGTCATTAAACCATCCCGCCTTAAGTACTCCAGCTGCGATGGCTTTGGAGGTGTATAAGTACAGTATATTTTTCCCATATTATAATATGTGCTATACCTATTCCTATAATATATTCCATAGTCTTCTCCGAGCATTTATGATCCCTCGATCACGGACCTACCTGTAGAATAAGTTACCTATTCCAAAGGAACTAGTGAGTCATATGAGGAGTCGTCTGTTGGCCATCCCCCGCTCCCCATAAGACTATGGAAGGGTGGGCTGTCAGATATCCACTAAGCACGACAACGCACTGCCCGCTCAACCATATCACTTATGGTAACCAGTTCATATGGTAGGTATAATATTATGGTGTTTATACCGTTGTCGATGATGGCCTCCAAAACCTAGGCGCTGTCATACACCGTTTTCCTCTATCTAAATAAGATTCTATACACAAGATATCTATAGTTTAAGGGAAGGAAGAAAAGGAAGAAAAAGATTGTGAAAGATACAAAAGGAAAGAAAAAGAAAAGCGCAGGCAAGAATTTACAGGCCGAGAAAAAATAAATGATGAGATGAAAACTGGGAGCTATAGACTGGACCTTTTCACAATAAAATGATTTCCCCGGCTACAAACTAGGCTCTTCCGTACATTGTAACAGAAACTCGTAAATCCTCGCTCAACAATAAAAGCGGATCCCAGGCGGGGGGTTCAGGAGGGTATGGGGTATATGTGCATTCCCATCTCACGAGATTTCCTTCATCTATAGAGGGTGATGTCTAAGGAAAGTCGCCATGGGAGACATACTCCAAGAGGAGAGGGCGGGGGCTGTTTCAACGAGGGAGGACCTTAAATCGGACTGGGGATCACCGGGTTGCGAGAGCGTAGCAGTACTACCACCCTCTCATGACCATTCTTAGTAGCGAACGAAAGCAGTGTCTGACCATCAATATTTGGTTTGTCAGGATTGACCTCTTCCCGTGCGAGTAGTATTTTCACAACTCCCTCATGTCCTTCCCAAGCGGCATACGAGAGCTGTGTCCGGCCGAAATCATCTGGCCTGTCGGGATCGTCCTCTTCCGCTCATGTCCTTCCCAAGCGGCATACAAGAGCGGTGTCTGACCATTGATATTTGGCTTGTCAGGATTGACCTCTTCCCGCCCGAGTAGTATTTTCACCACTTCCCCATGTCCTTCCCAAGCGGTGTACGAGAGCGGTGTTTGGCCGTCATTATCTGGCTTGTCAGGATTCACCTCTTCCCGTTCGAGTAGTATTTTCACCACCCCCTCATGCCCAAACCAAGCGGCGTACGAGAGCGGTGACCGGCCAAAATTATCTGGCTTGTCAGGATTGACCTCTTCCCGTTCGAGTAGCATTTTAACCACTCCCTCATATCCTTCCCAAGCGGTGTACGAGAGCGGTGTTTGGCCGTCATTATCTGGCTTGTCAGGATTCACCTCTTCCCGTTCGAGTAGCATTTTCACCACTCCTTCATGTCCTTCCCAAGCGGCATGGGAGAGCGGTGTCCACAGGCATTATCTGGCTTGCCAGGATTGACCTCTTCCCGTCCGAGTAGTATTTTCACCACCCCCTCATGCCCAAACCAAGCGGCGTACGAGAGCGGTGACCGGCCAAATTTATCTGGCTTGTCAGGATTGACCTCTTCCTGTTCGAGTAGCATTTTAACCACTCCCTCATATCCTTCCCAAGCGGCGTACGAGAGCAGTGTCCAGCAGGCATTATCTGGCTTGTCAGGATTAACCTCTTGCCGTTCGAGGAGTATTTTCACCACTCCCCCATGTCCAAAAATAGCGGCATGCGAGAGCGGCGTTTGACCAGAATTTTCTAGCTTGTCAAGATCGACCTCTTGCAGTTCGAGTAGTATTTTCACCACTTCCTCATATCCACCCCTAGCGGCAATCAAGAGTGGCGTCCGGCCATTATCATCTGGCTTGTCGGGGTTGACCTCTTCACACTCGAGCAGAGTTCTCACCACTTCCGCATGACCATTACGAGCAGCCTATGCAAGTGGCGTGTGGCCAGGGGAGTCACCTCCGTCGATATCATGACATCCCATCTCTATTAAACCAGTTATAACTTCAATAATTCCGAAGAACGATGCGCAGTGTAGCCCACTAAACGGAAAGTAGGTACTAAAGCGCCGAAGACCCAAACCCCCTACTCGCACTAAAAGCAATTCAGTCGATATCTGGCCGTAATTCCCCTTTAATAGCTCGAGGGCAAGTGATTTTGCGTAATCGGAGAGCTCCCTTTTCGCACAGACCCCCCAGTATACAGAGCAATATTCCAGGAAGGGTTTTTTCCGAGTATCAGGAGAAGCACTAGTCGAAAGGGCTTTCACTTGTTGTGAACTCAGATAGGTCAAACAGATATCCGCAATCGTTTCGAGTGAGGTCTACTGAATATATCAGGATGAGCGGAAAGATACTCCTGGAGAGTAAAGTGGATCAATCGCACAGTCGATTCCTCCTTATCTACCACCATAAGTCCCTGACAGCAGCTAACCAATGTCGGCATCGAAGGGATGTTGCCAGTATTGAAGTCCATGGAGCCTAGCTCGACTGCGAGGGCATGGCAGAGCTCACCCGCCTGTAACGGCCGTTCTGCATGACTGATCCACATTAACGCTGCCATCCCGAGTCTCGATTTATCCCCAACTTGGGCCTTTATCCGCGCGATCGTCGCATCATAAACTGATAGCCGGAATCCCATAGTTGTTAGGGTATGATAGTTAGTTTGGGGTATCATACGACCGGTTTAGGGTCGTGACCGCCACTTGGGGTTTTTCCCGTTGTGCGGGTTTTTCCTGTTTTGTATGTTTGTGCGCTCTCTTCTGTATCTAGTCTGAGCTATCATACCAGTAGAGAGCTTCCTGTATCGTACATTAAACATCCACATCGTTATCATCACATACCGGAACCACCACCTATGTGCTTTTCTCCGTGCTTCGCGCCGTTACCTACGCTACCCCAGTTATCATTGGGTTGTGAGCGAGCTGCCATCAGAGTGTCGCT
>Ga0307509_10002387_pt1 | contig 30522 bp, 31 predicted proteins | sample 10_EM_MG_FD_202245 | JGI IMG/M metagenome (GOLD analysis project Ga0307509, IMG submission 202245) | Populus trichocarpa ectomycorrhiza microbial communities from riparian zone in the Pacific Northwest, United States - 10_EM | ecosystem: Host-associated > Plants > Roots > Unclassified | place...
AGTAATGAGGGGGTGTTTGGCCAGCCAATTCTGATCTCAAATTGTGATTTCAGATCAGAATTGAGAGGCCAAACACCCCTGAAATTTCAACCTGCCATTTGTTTAGTCAGAGAATATCACTCGTAGGAATAAGTTGGGCCCCGCACAGGGGCAAGAGTGGGGGACAAGAAGACGGGGGCTGTCTAGGCAATCAGCGGGGAAAGTAAAATACCCGCCCCGCCCCACAGCCCGGCCAGGGCCCCGTGTCATACGGGGCGGGGAGGAACGGCAAAGAGTTGACCCCGGGACGGAGTAACGGCGGGGTCACAAAGTGAAAACCCGCCCCGCCCCGCCCCGTAACGAACACTAATGCCAAGATCAAAGAGTAGCTGGAGCATAAAAAAAGATTAATTTGCAGAACTGCAAGTCTTGGCAAAACTTTGGTACATAGAGGTGGAATATTGTGAACCCTCTCCACCCTAACCAAGACAAAGAAGTAAAGTGCGCCCTCTTCGCCTAGAATTCAGAGGGCAACAGCTCCGTGCTTTATGTGAATATTGTTCGTACTTTATTGCCCAGGTTGTTTGATGGAAAATTATTGGCTGCCAAAGGGCATCAAATTTACAGGTTAAGATCTGTGTGGTGGTTGAGAAGAGAGTGCATATATAGAGAATGGTAGGATGTAGCAGCAGATTCTACATTACCTGGTGATTTGAAAGGGGATGCTTATTACTTAAGCAGCTAGAACGCGGAGGGTATTATTCAATAGTACCTAGCCGGTGGTGCATCTTCAGGTATTGTCCTAGCAAGGAAGCTTAGTAACATAAGGCAATGTCTATCAGACTCATTATTCTGAATTGGGAAACTAGAGGCAGGTTTTGCCTACTCTTAAGATGTCAAAGATGGATTTAGCGGCCTTAAACTGCCAGTATGGTGCTGTAGCATGGTAGCGCAAGAAGAAAATTGTGACTGCAAAGAGATCATATAAGCTAGGATGACTCTGGTGGGATGAAGAGAATATAGAAGGGAACTTATTATTGCTTGGTATGAGGTAAGTGCCTTTTTGGAAGGTTCAGTAATTTGTTTTACAAGTTTAATGCATCAGCAGGAGAACACCTACATCTGATGCATGTTCTTCAATATGTAAATATGGCACAGTCTATTATATTGTGGATAATACATCACATGTCCGAGGTAGATTGCGAGATACCCTTAGCGAGGTTGTGAAGAGAGAATTAGTCAAAGTTCAGGTTCCTAATTCTTCTACGCCAGGTAGGTGGTAGCACCTTATTTATAGAAAAGTGGGTCTCCATATGGTCAAGAGAAATACAGGGAAATCAAGGTAGGAAACATAATTGCCAACATATTTGACGCTGAAATGGACCCAAGTAAATCCCAAATGATATGGGGGAAGAGAAAAAGGGATAGAGCGATCATTAGGAATATCATGACCAAGAATGGTGCATACGAGATGCATAATCAATACTAAAATTGTGAACCCCTGATTTGAAAGCACGTGTTAAATGAGCAGATATTATCCTGTAATAAACAATAAAACCCCATAATATATACACGAGCTATAGTTATGTAAGCAGTGGAGAGGTGGAGCCTAAACATAAACTAAGTAAAAGAATACAGGGTAGTGTGTTAAATATACATAGAAATAAACAAAAGATTTCAACAGTTACAGACAGTTTCTACACCGCAATACCGTAAAAACCGGAATAATTAGGCTTCGAGCAAGTATCTGGACTAAATGTATATCTTACCAAGATTCATAAATTTGATTAAAATTTCCCTCGTTCTACAAAATCACTGAGGTCATATCAAGAGCTAGCCTTGTGATGTAAGGAAGTGAACCCTAGTTTACAGTATTAAAACACGCATTTGCTTTTGAATTAGGGACTTTGAGTGCGCCCAACCTTATGTCAACCTACTCGCTTGAGGTCCAATTATTCCAGTTTTTCTGGTAAACCATCCAGTAGCTGATGCGCGGGTTTTGACCAGATCCTGGCAAATATATAGGCAAGATTGTTAACAGATTCAACCTCAAGGAGAACAAATAACCTCAGCAAAGAGGGATGCTGCCTCTGATCCATCGGGGTTGGTTCCTGCCGCAAGCACTGTATTTTCTGCGTCCCCTGTGTCCTCTGGGTCCTGACTTGCGTTGGAAAGTGCCTTGCATCCTTACGCGACTTTACAGCCTCCCGACATCTAGACTGCCGCAGACTCTCGATCGCGTCGCCTGTTCCTCGTGATCCTGCAAGCGTCTCCTCTCCTCTGCTTCAGGTCGTGATATGTCCCGCCCCTCATCCCTGCTCTCACAACCTCTATTAATTACCTGGTTCCACAGACATCAGCCGGCCTCTGGGGTGGCTGCACCTTTTTCTTTCACATCTCACATCTTCTGTCTCACAACTCAGCAGTCAGTAGTCTGGTGAACTAATGCTCTGGGTTCCAAGAAAGTCGCTGTCATACCTGCAAATATATAGAGTGTCAAGATGTAGGGTTCGCAGACATAGTGGAGGCTTGTTTCTCTCATCCAGAGACTTTTATAAACTTGGTGAAATGTTCTCAGATCACTCCGGCTATTGACAAGCCTGTGCCGGCCCTGCTCGCGGAGCAGGTATACCAACCCGAGAATTATCCCTATATCGACCATTGTAAACACTCAGTTATCCGCGCTCATCTGCAATGTAACAAAGCCATGTAGATCCGATAGACAGCCCTTGTGGACTGAGGTCAGCATCTGAATATCTGAGACAAGAAGGACCTTATCATCCGATCTGTAGTCCCGGATTTTCACCCGTGCAACTAGATCTGCCGGCAGACGACCCCACCGCGCACCATATATTTCTTTTATAGGAGCCTGTCCCCAAACCCAAACATTGCGGCTGCCCTCATTGCTAAAGTCGAGGGCGCCAGTGGATCGCAGGCTGTGGATTTAGTGAATGTCGCCTTATTGGAAAGCAAGAACTGGTATTTCGCATTAGGTCAGTAGTACAACAGGGAGTGATCGAAGCATCGCATAGTACTCAGCAAGACTGTCTGCTGCACGTAGGTTATGTTGGCTGTAACAGGTTTATTCCTGTCTAACGAAAATACAGATGGACTGGTGATAGACCTGCTAGCGCGGGTGCTAAGGGAGGCTGCAAGGAACTGGGAGTAAGAGATCATAGTTGAAGGAGAAATAGGACTCAGGGATTGCTGATCAACCAAGGCAATTCTCAGACAGAAGGTCTGTCAAAGTCCGCTATCTCCTGCTAGCCCGGAGACTGGTTTAAATACAAAACCCAAGAGCGATAGCCTTCATGCAATTAGATACTTACCAGTAGCTGCGCACATACCGGAATCCTGTAATCCTGCAAGACCAAAGAAAGCAACATAGGTCAGCCTCCACCAGTGCTACATGACCATTCCATTCCCAGAATCCTAAATATAACGTCATTTACCTAGTAACGGCTCGCTACTGGGATGCGGCTCCCCTTGGCAACCACTGGAAAATCAAATGTATATTTTAATATCTGCATAAATAGTACTGATACCAGATGGAAAATTCGTTTGAAAGTACTTTTAAATATGGAGAATCAGAATATCGAGTTTTTAATGAATAATAATAAATAATGCCTGTTGTATGCTCACTTTATTCCAAACTGGTTCATTTAGAAGATTGCTTACAATTGAAGTCAAGAAGATTGAAATCAACCATGGAAGTAACAGTTTAAGCAGGTAATAAGAGCTTATAGATCTTGTATTTGATGTATGAACTGCTTTGGTATTTATTTGTAGCTATTATGGTAGGTATTGTGGTTTAAAAAAGAGTATAGTAAAAAATATATGCTATAAAGTGGATGAGATGATAACTAATTTTGGGGTTTATGTAATGTTTCAATACTTTGCAATATAGTTCAATAAGATAATCCAGGATACTATTTAAATTTTCAAGGCGGTTGATTACGTCTTCCTAATTCTATTCCCCAGTGATTTGAAAGCAATTTGTGAAGAAATACTATCTTCCAGTCTTGACCATGTACGCTACACATGTAGGATAAGGCTAAAACCTGTTTCATATACTCTATTCATATATGTAAAGCTACTATATCTGTTTTAGTCAGTTTGGGCTATGGGATCAAGTAATTTCACATAGCAACTCTAATGACACTAAATTTTACTCGTAATTTACAGTATTAGTTGAGTTACAGGGTAAAATCTCTACATTTGAGAGCCTAAACTGACTAAAACTCATATAGTAGCTATACCTATATGACTAGAGTATATCAAACAGGTTTTACCCTTATCCTACATTTGTAGCGTACATGGTCAAGACTGGAAGATATCATTTCTTAACAAATTACTTTCAAATCACTAGGGAATAAAATTAGAAAGACTTAACCAACCGCCTTGAAAATTTATATAGTACCTTGGATTATCTTATTGAACTATATTGCAAAGTATTGAAACATTACATAAACCCCAAAATTAGTTATCATCTCATCCACTTTATAGCATATATCTTTTACTATACTCTTTTTTAAACCACAATACCTCCCATAATAGCTACAAATAAATACCAAAGCAGTTCATACATCAAATACAAGATCTATAAGCTCTTATTACCTGCTTAAACTGTTACTGCCATCGTTGATTTCAATCTTCTTGACTTGAATTGTAAGCAATCTTCTAAATGAACCAGTTTGAAATAAAGTTAGCATACAAGAGTCATTATTTTTTATTATTAATTAAAACATCATATTCTCGTTCTCTATATTTAAAGGTACTTTCAAACAAAGTTTCCCTCTGGTATCACGATTATTTATGTAGATATTAAAATATACATGTGATTTTCCAGTGGTTGCCAAGGGGAGCCGCATCCCGGTAGCGAGCCGTTACTAGGTCCATGACCTTAAACTTCCAGCAAACCAAACTAAGCATACCACTTCAATAGAATTGGCTATCTGTCTCAGAGACAGTGGCAGAGCTCAAATCAAATCAAATAAACCAAATATAAATCAACTAAACACAGGAGATCCTCCACTGCCCACTCCTGTGTACCGTTAGCGGACCATGTACACATGTTACATTGGCCAATTGGGAACAATTCACCATATATGATATCCAGTGATACACCCAAAATCTCGCCAAAATCTGTCACATTTGACACATCCTCCCAACATCCCTTCCGGACGCTTCTGCCGATGACAGAGTGTGATACCGCACTGGTTCTCGTATATAAATGCCGCAGCAGGTCCACCTCGACATCTGCTCCATGAGCTTGCAGAGATTCCAAGTTCAATAATCACCTTCACATTGCATGTTGACGGCGGTAGCTGTGCACAATCTGGCCTCAGGTATTATTTTAATTGGACTGTTGCCATTTGTCCTTGATTTGAATTGAGTGAGCTTGCTCCCTGATCTCTGTGGAATAGATCTGAATATTGTCAAACTGGAGAATTGGGTCGGAAGGTGGCCTGGTAGATTCATCTTTCTGCAGGTGAAATGTGTTGAGCCAGGAATCATTTGCATATGGAGTCCGATCTCTTTGTGACTATCGTCATCACGGATGCTGTACCGCTGGGATGGGCCCAGTCACTCCCTTATCAGGGCTTTGTGACATTGGATCTCCTTTGGTTGGTTGTCAACATTGGCCTGTGTAACCGAGGTACTCTGTATGAAGACAGATTCTAAGATTACAACCGCTCAGAAGACTCACAGTAGAGAAATAAAGATAAACATTATTCAAAGTAGAATCAAGGAGTAAAACTTAATATCATTAAGCCTGAAAGCTTCACGCAAATGGTTCTGTTGAGGATCGATGGTTATCAGAATAGGGTGTCTCTCGCTGTAGATATGTGGATTAAAGTAAAGCCAAAGGACACGCGTCAATCATCCTGTGCTTGCAGAAGCACCCTGTTTAGCTCGGAGTAGAGTTCCTTATAGGGCGTACATGAGCCCAAAAACAGGGGGCCCCCGCCCTTATCCCCTCTCGGCCCAGTGTAAGGGCGCAGCCTGGCGAGTGAAATGCCGCCCCGCACCACCCTGTAATAAAGACTAGCTCAGGGCAGTCCAACTCACCTGCCTAGAGTGAGTTAACACGGGGAGGCAGTCAGACCGCTCAGATATTAAGTATCTCCACCAATAGGAAGTGCTCCTAGTAATGTCTGCCCATCTACATATCCATGAGCGAAAACTCTTTCCTATTGCTAGCAGGTCAGTGGCCAACCGACATACGCACCGTAGAGATACTATCCTTTGGGACTCACTGGCCCAAGGACGCATTCCTCTATACAAGCTGCGCAGTCCAGCGGTAAATCAACCTGGCTATACTAAGTATCAAAACCTGACTGCATGCTCCCGCCATAAGAAATCTCCTGGGGCTTGCCTGCATGGGCGCTACCCACAGCCAACCATGCAGGACCCTCTTAAATCATGACAGGTCTCACACCTCTACAGTCTACTAATAACCCTTGGTAATGCTACAGTTTAAGGGGTAGCCAGGGACTGGCTTTGGGGTGGTGGGCTGGTAAGCCTTGCAGCTTCCCCGGTCAGCCCCAAGCCCTCTAGAGTTAACCATACAACTGCCCGGAGGTCAAAGTATGCCTGTTGGGGGTTCCCAGGTGGGGCCCCAGGAGGCGGTCACCCTCGCACCACTTATATATCCTTCGAACAGCTTCTGGTCCGTTGAACGGCCACAACTCGTACAGTGTTGTGGGAGCGTTCCTATGGAGCGCAATTTACTAATAAGTACAGAACTACACAGCCATACTGTGCGGTTGCGCCGCACAGATGCTGGGGCCGCAGCCAGGTGTTAGGAATATCCCCTCAAAGTTACAGGAGGTTCAGACCACTCCTGCGCCATCAGTCGCCTGTTTATTGACATACAAAGCGGCCCTATGAACATCAGAGAGCAGGACCATGGTTGTATAACTTGGCCCTAAGTCTTCAGATAACTTTGTCAGTGAAGGTATCATAACACTTTCAGTTGTATGGTACTCCATTTCTCTTAAATGTTTCGCCTTATCAACCTTCGTGTAACATACATCATAAATAGCTCTGCTATCATTCTGAGTTGACCAGGTGACCTTCTACCGAAGTCACGTGACCTATCTACTATGTTACCATGTCACCAAGTCCCTTTGTAGACAACTGTACCAACTCACTTAGAGTTCGTTACAGGGCGGGGCGGGGCGGGTTTTCACTCGCCAGGCCCTGCCGTTACAACGGGCCGGGGAGGTTATTTTGGGGGTAATCCCCACCCCGCCACCGTCCAGGGTGAGTCCCCGCTCATTCCCTGGATAGGGCCCGTTTGTCCCCACCTGTTTTAACTGAGGCCTGTATGGAGAACCGGCAGGGCCGGGGGCAGTGGCAGGGAACCACAAAATAAGACACCCCGCCCCTGTCCATTCACCACGGGGGGACGGGGAATTGGGCCTGGGGCCCGCGTTTTCCGGGGCCCCGGAGGCCCCGTAACGAACACTAAACTCACGTCTGCCGCTAGTATACTAAGTATACTCCTCTATTCTCACTTTGATTACCTCTTGGTATACGATAGGGGCTTGAGTCTAGTCCACTGTAGCTACCCAGCTATAAGGTCGTTACTGCCTGTGTGTGTTTTGTTACTCAAAACCCCATGAAGATATCTTTCAAGCTATGAAACTCCCCCACTTAGTCGTTCTTGTAGACAATGGTGTCAGGGGTGTGGCTTCGGTAATGTGAGATCATATTCACGTCGAAGAGTGAGGTGAGGTGTCCAAGAGCACGTATGACAGGAATTGCTTGTTAGCCTGCATGTTGGCGAAGCGCCACGGTGTGAACTGCCAATATAGGTTACCTGAGATTGCTCATTTCGTTCCCTTGTCACTGTGGAACCACTGGGTGGGCCTATTTGTGGACCAAGACTGCCGGGTATGGCGGTAATGCCTTCCCAAAGTGGTCGAAAGCATTCTGTCACCCGTGTTGCCGCGGAAAGCCTTGAATCTCGTCGATTATGTGCTTCAATGACCCTATATAAATGATATGAAGGATGTCTCGCGTGTAGAGATCAGCCGCCAAAACAGGGTCCAGTGAGTCAAAGGTTCTTTGGCCGATACCAAGATTCTCACACATGACGTCATCATTGTCGAACTCCAAGCCTCATCAGCGCAAAAGATACATTGCGTTCTGTCTCTCCCAGCTGACCCTGTGCGCCGGACATTCCAGGCGCTTATAACGTAAACTCCGCTTCTGGGTGCGTCCGCCCAGGCGCATTGTGTCGGGAACTGAAAGGGTCGGCTCCAATTCGTCTGGACGGGCAAGTCATCCTCCGGACGCATTGGACGGGGCCCTTTTTAGGTCCTGACGCATTTGACCCCCCCGGGCGCAACCACCGCCCTGATACTCTACCCCCAGCGCCCAGCCTCTGCATACCTTCGCTCCCAATGTACCAGTTTACATGCTGCCCTTTTGCGGACGTCTTGCTGCTGCGACATCTGTCCTCCCGGCCTCCCCCCCCGATACCTGTTGAAATTCACGAAGGTCCCATACCCGGGGGATAGGTGTGAGGCTGATGGGACATGGCAGAGAGGAATTGGTGTTGATAGCAGTTGCACGATTATCTAGTATCGTTTCAGAAGTGTTAGTGTGGTTTGGTTGATACATTAGTTAAAGGGGCAACACTTGGGAAGTTTTAGGATTTCGCACTAAGGGCATACTAGAAGTTAGTCATGAAGGTTAATGGGAGATGGAACAAATATGAGTCGCAGGATGAGAGATAGGAAACGGGAAACGGGATTAGGATAGCAAAGCATTGTAGGAGATAGGAGGAATAGTGTAAGAGGACAAAACTCAAGGGATGGAATTACAGAGGAGAAGTTTCGGGAAACCTCTCAGCAGCTCGGTGGATCGAGACATGGAGGAGGCAAAGGTTGAGAGTCTTGTGGACGAGATGTGGCTGTATAAGCTGAGTTTGTGTATATATAGGACACATCAGTATACATAGAAAGAATAAGAATCCCAATCCACTCTCTGCCCGACATAGTCTTATTTTTTAATAATACCCCCGCCCACCCGCTTTCTTTCCATGATACTCTCTCTCCTTTAACTCCCTGTCTAACCTCTCTCTGCAACCATTTCTCATACGGAACTCCACCAACATCACCTCCGCTTCTCCCACACTCCTGGATTCCCTCAGTCCTCTCTCCTATTCTGCGGACATTTTCCCGTCATTACGTCGGCCGCCCTCATCCCTCCCAACACGTTTTCCCTCTCCACCTCGACCCTCTGATCGCAGCCCGTCTCCTCCCATATCTGGCCAATGTCGCGTCTCTCTTGCCCTTTCGTACGGCTCTCTCCTCACCTCTCCACATTCTATCTTGTCTGCTCCAGGTCACACGCCAGCTCCCGGGCCTTTCTCCCTCCACTCGCCGGCCCCCACCGGCTTCCCCGTCCTCTTACAGTCCGCTCGCGGGCTCCCACTATCTTCCCCGGCTTCTAACAGCCGCCCAGATTCATTCCTGTAACTGACAACCTACAGCTGCCCGCTAGACGAGTTACCTAAGCCGGCGCGGTTTATAAACATGTGCCCGACACTTTCACATGCCTTCCGAACCTACAATTGCCCGCTAGATGCCTTACACATACTTGCACGGCTTATGACCCGCTGCGCAATTCATTCTCATGCCTTTCCTGCCCACCTACTCGCACACTACTATTGTTTGACCATTCCGGACACCTCTAGCACGCCTAATTAAGTTTAATTTAATTACATATATAGACACGATCAGCAAGTGGTGATAAAACCATTTGGCCTATCCTCTCAATCGGTTTCTTCAAGATGCGATTCCGCGTCCCTAGGGTCTTGGAACTGGGCTGCACCAACCAGGGCTCCCAGATTTGGCCGATGTTCTCGCCGCAACTCCTGCCGACAATGTCTGCCTCCTGTATCCACGAGGCCGCCAGTGGCCTCTAATTCATCCAGCTCCGTATCACTACGAAACTCCAGTCTCAATGCGTCCTCATCATTGTCATATCCGGCTGTCCTCTCAACCCCCTTTCCCCGCTTCTTCGTGAGACTCGCCTGCAATATCGTACTTATCCGCGCGATTATTCGATGTTGCCAAACTCTTTTCGTTTTGCCCCAGGATCGCGTCTGACGTTCGAGCCGGACAATCTATCCGTTAGCTAGCCTTTCACCCAACTCGAGTACTTCCTATTTTCGAAAGTGTCCGGATGCCCTGGGTGTCCCGCGATCCGCACACTTTCGAAACCTGCCAGTACACATTGTTTTTCTTACTTCCGGAAGTGGCCCTTGGGAAAGCCCCACCATCGATACACATGACAGTCCGCCAACATCCCAGTAAATGACTTAATATGGCGGGTGTCAGACAGATAAATGGGCCTTGGATCTTATCCAGGAAACCCTCATCCGTCATGCCTTACATTTTCGAGCCAGACTAATATTGAGCAAATATCGCGCACGGAATCTGCGGGGCTAGGAATCTAAGAGAGCTTGGCTGTCCGCCGCATTAGATCGATTTAGTCTTACTCCCGTTTGCAACAACCCCGACCAATGTCAAAAAGATACCTCTTAGCTGCCCGGCGGGTAAATGAACCTATCCTCCTCCAGTTGGTATTCCACTCTTCGTGCACAGGCTGTAGGATCCTCAATATTGAGCTCATAGAGTTCTGTTATAGTCTTCTTTGCTGTATGCGGATGCTGTGATCTGCATCCGCTGTGCTTTGCCCGGATCTGCAAATGAGTGACCAGCCGCCACTCTATTTAGTCTGGGAAAGGATGTCGGTTATGGATTAATGGTAACTTGCCTGATCATTTGAGGGCGGAGTAGCATCAGCAAAGTCGGGAATGCCTAATTTGGTCCGCACATCGCTCCAACATGTGTGGACTTCTTAGGCCAGGGTAATTGGGTCCAGAAATGTATTGACCAAGATCGTCTAGTCCCACCTCATATCACGGGATCTGGCAAGAATTGTACCCTCATGCCCGGTTGCCATATATCACCTACTGCTGGCTGGCTGTACTCCGCTATCCAATTCCCGCACCGTTGGATCTGGATCGCTTGGGGTTATCACCGGCATCGCAACTGGATTGAAGGCTGTTGGCGAACGCAAGGGAATGGCAGATGTACAACTATTTTGGCTAACTGGTACTTGAGCTGAGGTTCTCGGTCCATGGTAACTGATCCTCCAGCTAGAAATCTCGGTATTCCCAGGTGTAATTGTTAGTATCAAGCAGTGCGAGCCAAGAAACTCATACCCAATTGGTCTGTGCACTTCCCAGGCCGATGGATGATCCATATCGTCCCCATGCTGGCCTAACTCGTTCTCCTGACTCTCCTCACTCTCCTCACTCTGGCCATCATGGCCCTCATATTCCCCATCATTAGAGTCTAGACTCTCATTGGCTGACTCTAAGACCTGCTGCGCGGTGTACAGGACAGGCTCTCGTACCTGGAGTCGTGAGGAAGCTGGCTCCTTCACGGTATCCCTCCTCCTACCTACCGTGGACCCAGCCATAACAGACTCAACACTGGGTGCTGTTATTAGAGTTAATCCGTCCCTGGACCCAGATTCCCGGAAACGTCCGCGAAGGACCTCCTGTCACCTTTGCCTCTCATGCATCGATGAATGCGCCGGGCCCGCCATCAGCCGCCGCTGCTGTTGTGAGATACTATGCAAGTGAATAGTAATAGAAGAGAATTGCAGTGTATGACATTAAGGTGCAGGTGGGGTTAGAAAGCCTCTATTGGTAGATACCTAAGGGGACGATATGGGGTGTGAACTTGGAAGATCGAAATGGTCAGCCCAGCTACCTTAAGAACTAAGGACATTCACAGTTCATCACTCCCTTTCCTGTCCGCTGGCGGCAGCACACAACGTGCGTCCAAAGTCCGGCTTGATTAGGCTTCGTTACGGGGCCCCGTTTCCGATGAGCGGAGACAAAGTATCGTAGATTATTCTGATTAACTGGCCGAAAGGATCATCCAAATCGGTCCAGAACTGACAGGGATAAAGCTCTTTGAAGTTAGACAACTTCAAAGACCCGTATCTCACTCAGCTTTGCTCTGATATGGACAATGCGTTCTTTAATCTGCAGTTAATAACCTGCTCTTGGCGCCCCCGTCTGTCAGAAACGGGGCCCTATAATGAACTCTAATGTTGATACCTGATATAGGAATTTGCACCCAAAGACATGGCCGCGCTGCGATTTCACACTGGCAATACGAGTGTTAGGTACTTGGGGTTCCTGAACCAGATGAAAAAAGGTTTATCAGAATGGACAGATTAATCGGGGTTAAGTAGGTCAGCCAAACAAATGCACGTAAGGCTACAGCTTGGGCCCAGACGCTAATCGCAGAAAGTCCAAGCTGCTCCTAAGGCTCACCGCATGGGATATAAGATGAAACACTAGGAGAGGAATAGTAATAAAAGGGGCAACTCTGAACAAACAACGGCTAGAGAAGAACAAGAATGATCCCCACAAGTCCAAAGAGGAAACCGCTAAAGCCAGCAGACAAAGCCTACACGAAAGGAAAGAGAGCTGGGAAAGAGCAAGAATAATCTGCGAAGATTGCGAGAGCGGGTCCCATTAGCCGACACGGTAGACGCAGAACAGCTCGTGGCAAACAAGAATGGTCTGCAAAACTATAAGAGGGACTGCGGAGAGAAACAAAGTGTCCATAGACTACATTGGGTTTGTGCAACCCTGAACGGCAATAGACGGGCCAATCCAAACAAAAAATCTGTTGGAAAAAAGTAGAATGATAACTCCCAAAACCCTAAAAGTTAAACTCCAAATGAAAAACACTGAAAGGAAACACCTGCAGGATCTGCGGACAGTTGCAGGTCTAAATTAAGTCTACGGATCAGGGCAAGCAGCCCAGACTTAGCTGGCTAATCTAAAACAGAAATAGTCAGGCAACAGCGAGAATAACCTGAACTCTAGAAACAAAAATGAAAACACCACAAGGAAATGTTGACGGATCCATCGTGGCCTAGTACTTGTAAATCGCTTGAAATGGACCTGCACTCACAGATAGCTAGACATCAGCCACATTGGTCGAGGCAGGAGAGCCTTCTTCGCAGAGCTAGTAAGCCCGGACAGAAACGGACTTGAGCAGACCCCTAACGCCTGTTTCTGCCGGAAGTGCGGCAAACCTTTCCAACAGCAGAGATGAAAAACCTGGCAGTCGTAACCGGAATTTACCAGGTGTAGAGTATACACTCGAGTCGGTTGGGGTGTCAGCCATTAGGCCTAATTGTAGTCCCTCTTCTTCAGCTGTCGGAATATCCGTACACACATCGAGGTTATGTAGATCCTCAGAGGGGGAATGGTTTCTGCCGGGCGTATCGACTTACGTCGACAATGTGTTGAGAGGCTGCTCAGTCGCTGAGGTTAGCATCAAAAGATGCGCGGCTGACCTTCTCGCCTCTGCCGGCTCCGAGGCTGCAGACGCATCATGGTGGCGCGGATTGGAAGTAAACAGAGACAGACTGTTTGTCGGACTAATCCTGTCAGCCAGTTGTCACCTTAGAGTATGCTCCCCATCGTGTGTGTCCGGCTCAACCTCAATACCGGTATCGATTCCCCCCACCCGGCGGGCCACCTTCCTCTGGGGTTCCGGACCTCCGTCCAAACCATATGGCTCATCAGCCTCTTGCATTACCACGAGGTTGCGTTTACCACGGTTATTTACTGGCGTCTTGGATGCTTTGTTTAAGTCAGTCTCCTATTCTTCTTGTCTACTAGACCTCAAAACACGAGTGCCCAAGTGAGCACGAGGGACAGAACTCTGCGTAACAGAAGACTCTGGCTCGGATTGGCCAAAGTCCGCCCAATTGATGGGGTGTGCCCGCCCAGGCTATTTTGTGGTATTACCCCTCCTAGTAGTCCTTGTTGAGGTGGTTCGCTTTGCGGCCGCAGCTGATCACACTAGCCGGTGGCCATCTGGGCTCTGTCCATCATCGCTACTGGCGGACACGTCATTCGCGTTGTCTGGAGGCCGGCCGCGGTTATCATGTGGAGCCAACCAGATCGAACCAGGAGGAAGAATGCTCTCCTCTGTTTCATTCCTTCCATGACAACAGACGAGCAGATTTATTGGTTTGCTTGGAGTATTCAAAAACCACCATATGCGGACAAGTCGGATATTTGTGATTCCGATCATTGGAGCAACCCGCTGCGGCTCCTCTGGATCGTCCTGCAGCAGACGTGTATGCTGTCCTGTCGCACCAATAAGCAGACAAAATCCGACACCCAGTGCCATGGTTTTGTCTATGCCCACTACCAGGTTTGGAAAGGTGGGCTCAGTTAGCTCCTTCCCTTAAACATGTTCACGACTTAGCCACTTGATCTTGTCCATCCCGACAGGAAGTGGGCTGCTTGGGCGGACAACGGATGGCTCAACTATCCCAAGACGGACAGACTGCGGACCGGCAAGACCAGCAGGAGCTGTATTCACATATATGGTACATCTTTATTGCCGACAGTTGGGGATAACCTACGATCAGTTCTGGCGGGGATGGTGTCTGCAAGCGGAAAAGCGGCAACGGGTGCTCTCGACATGTCTCTTGGGGTGCCCTGGTGTGTTTTTGCTGTGTCATTTGGCGGGGGGTTCGGGCATTTGGTGGGGCATTCGCCACGGGTGTTATTAGCCTGCCAGAGTCCCGACCTCTGACAAACAGGCGAGAGGGTAAGAGCATGTTCCTGTATGGCCGCCCATTGTCCGGCAGTACTCTGCTTCGACCCTGGGATCCTGTCTTCCTCCATCTTACCTTTGATCGCATTTCGCCAGGCATTATACTCCGGACTATAGGTTCCTGGGTGGGGGAAGCCGCAAACATGGTTCCTCCAGGTAACATCGCGGTTATTTTTAAAGGAGGCCGATTTTTGAAACTGAGACCAACCTTTGAGGCTGCCATTGTAATAGTGATCGGGGTGGGGGGTGGTTGATGGATCAGAAAGAACATGCATTTTGGCGGGGTTCAAATGGTCCCTCAGCGGATGGAGGATGGCCGCTAGTAGATGCTGGGACTTTTGAGGATGAAGGATTGGGGAAGATCCAAAAATAATAGAGTGGGCCTGGCGGACGGTAAAGGCAGCTCTGCGGATGGTAATGGCTGTGAAAAGGCTATTGGCTAGGGAAACGCAAATAGGTAATCTGAAATGAGCTGAGGATACACTAGTGATACTGCGGACGAGGGAGAGGTTGTGCGGAGCTTCATGGGTCCTGTTAGATTGGGCGGGCGGATCGAGGATGTGATTGTGATTGGGGAAAGGATTATGGAGAGAAGATGGAAGAGGGGGAAGAGAGATCGTATATAGGCAGCACGAGGACTGTTTTAGTGGGGTTCACACAATTGTACCCTGTACAAACTTGAATATCTTGGAAGGTCACGTGACCCACCTACCATGACGATCGGTTTCAGATAAGGTTTTAAGCCGCAAGATGGCCGCATGGGAGCCTCGACCCCTGAGCCAAGGTACCATACTGTGAACAAAGAACAGGTTTCACCAGTTAAACCATTCAAAACGGTGGGCAGCTTGAATGTCTGGACCCGTTCGTCATCAGACTAAACAAAGTTCAAATTTTCCCGATTTACCACTTGAAAGAAACTTACCCTTCGCTTTGAAAGACTGAGTCGGCTGCAGCCACTGAGCCCATTCGCCAAACTACTTGAAACAGAAACACCACACACAATCACCTCAAAGACAACAAAGTGTCCGTATTGCAGGTGAGGTTATCAACCAGATGCTACATACTTAAAAACCTTCCAACAATGCATGTTGATATCGTTCTTTCCCTCAGGGGGATTGCAGACACGGCTTCCATGGGACCAACTTTTGTGCGTGATGAACATGAAAGCCTCACCCCAGCAGAATACGAATCTGATTGTAGGCTTGAGATCGCAGATTTCCATACAGCAACTGGTGAGATGGATGATATGTAGAACGATTGAAACAGGGAAGACGTTTCGCACCCACAGGTCAGCGTGGGCCCTTCGGGTCAAGAAACTATTCCGGGTGCCGGCAGACCACTCGGCGAGGTTGCTGGCTATACAGAGCTAACCCAGGCAATGACCAATGACCCTTGGAGCCCTTTCTCTTTTGAAAACGACTTTAATTTGCCGACCGCGTTTGTCCGGAGCATGCTAGCTACCTCGCACATCGATGCGTACTTTGCACAAGGTTTAGGTGGTACAGATAGGTGATCATTCCCGTCCGCCTATACCTTGCGACAAAACCTCGACATACTGGACCCATTTCGTGAATACTTGGTGTGGGCGGAGGTAACTATTGATCATGGTCGACATGCAACAACTTTCTATTATCGAAATATTATTGACTGTGTGTCCTAAATGATCCATGAGGTCGCGTATAGCGCAGATATTGTTTACGCACCTATTCGAGAATATGATTCAAGTGGGGAGTAATTATATTCAGAGATGCATACCGCGGATTGGTGGTGGGATATCCAGGTATAAGATAGTTCTTGACAAGTTCTTGGAGTGGTGTTGCCAGAGCTAACAGCCTATTCTATTCCTTGGTAGAAAGCTTTGCCCACCGGGTCGACAGTGGTGCCCCTTATCGGATTGTCTGCCCAGACGCACCTTACCAATTGCTCCGGAGATAAGAAAGCCAGGCCGGTACACATGACGATTGGCAATATCCGTTCGAGGACAAGACGCAGCCCTGCCAAGATTGCCACCCGGCTTCTGGCATTGCTTCCAGTACCGCAAAGGTCCACTGGTGATTCAGCCTGTGCCAACGAAGCGCAGTGGCAGACCAACTCGGATGTCCTACGGGCTCTCTTCAATCTTGTCCTGGCACCATTAAAGCAGGTTGCCCGAGAAGGAATGGTAATAGATTGTGCAGACGGCAAACCACACCTTTGGTTTCCCATTTTGTGGGCCTGGATTGCGGATCATGCTGTCCATGCAGCCTTGCAAGGAATAGGGACCAAGTCATGCCCAAAGTGTAAGGTTCCGTGGCAGGAGCGCCGTGGGGATTCACAGCGGATGTATGAGACCCGCGACTAGATGCTATATAGAGAGAAAGCCTTAAGGCATGGGCCGGAAGAAGCGGCTGGCATTGCAGAATAGTTTCGGCGGGTTCAGCCAGAAAGTTGGAAACAATGTATACACCGGACTCGACCGAGTAAGCTCTCCAGACCTACACAAGCTTGACTTCTTGCACAATATCTACCTTCGCTTATTCAAACATATGATGGAATGGGTGGAAGGTTTCCTGAAAAAGCATAAACGGCATCAGGGGGTTGACGATGCTGGGAAAGAAATTGCGCCTTACCCCGGATTCAGCCCACCGAAAAAGCCCTATTCCGAACTCAAACAAGGGCAAGGAAAGGTGATGCGCAATCTCGCCCATTGTATTGCAGCCGTATTGGGGTCCGGATTGCGAAATCTAGCCTCTTCACAGTATCGGGAATTCAAGAGCGCTTTGCAGTGTGTTAGCGCGCTGGTGAAGTTCACTTAGAGTTCGTTACAGGGCAGACGGCCCCCAAAGACATGGGCCCCCGGCCCTTTTTCCCGCCCTGCGCAACTCACTGGCGTGGGGCGATGTGTCTTTTTCGACTTTCCCTTCCACTGTTACCGGTCAAGCACCCGCCTCACCCATACCTTAGACAGGTCCCCGTTAAAAATCGGTGGTAACCTCAGGGGCCCCGGACAGGGGCTGGGCGGGGATTACATGAAAAATACCCTCCCCGGCTAGATGCAAGGGCGGGGTCTGGGTGGTGGCAAAACTGCCCCACTGGGCCTTGTAACGAACACTAACTTCACTCTCATGGCTCAATATCGCTGTCCTACACCAGATACACTTTCCTACATGGAAAGCTACCTGCCGACATTCCACCGGACAAATGACATTTTTCTTGAGTTCCGTACCTCGAAGGGCACCAGTGCTCAAGCAAATCGCCAGGATTGGGATCTATGGGAACTAATGGCAGATCAGGGTGCTAAAGATTTCCGCCATAGAAGCATCGCTAATCGCCGTCAGCTGGCTGGTCAAGAGCGGGTTGAAAGGTATGATCGGTGGGCAGATTTGATACGGTGTGAGAAATACTTCAACTTCATCAAGATGCACTACCTGACTCACTTTCCGTCCCCCATACGGCGTTTTCAATCCGTATTGAGGTATTGACCCAAGATCGGTGAACTAGCACATAAGGATCAGATTAAAGATGGCTACCGTTGGTCAAACAAGAATGAAGCCGCCCCACAGATCTTGTCGCACTATGGCCGCCAGCACGCCCTAGGAATAAGGTTCCAGACAATAGAAGAACTTTCGAAAGTTCAAGTTGTGATTGTGGTAGAAGATAGTGGGATGGAAATGCCCCCTCTTCCAAGTCGCAGCACACCGCGCCGGGTGCTTAAAGGCAGTATGAACAATACCAGCACGCTGACCGAATTATGCACCGCCCTCGATATCCATTATTCCAACATGATGGAGGAGATATTGTGTTTTATCAGGCAGACTGCTGAGGATGACGGGCGGTTGCCTGCGGAGCCCGCGGAACTCGGGTTCCTTCCTACAGAACGATTTGCTCAGCTTGAAATCCCAGTGCCTGACTTTCTGCAAACTGACATGTTCCAGATCCAGCGGGCCCGCTGCACTGGAACAAAGGCATTTCGCAACTGTGGCTCTTGAAACCATTGGATGTGGGTCCAGACTGGTGGGGAACTGAACTATGGAGATTTACGGAGACGCGTGGTGGCTCGGTTGCTAGCACTTTTCAAGATAAGAAATATTCTAAGTGCGGCCGCAGCTGTCCATCGCCTGGCCTTGGTTCGCAAACTCGATGCAATGCATGGTGGCAGATTTCACATTGCGAGCGGACATATTGGAGTCGGCAACCGGATCAATTGTCAAGACATGCGAATAGTCAGTACAGTGGCAGTGATTGGACAGGCGCAGGTAATTCCTCGTAGTCACAAGCAATGGATAGTGCCTCACAGGATTGATCTGAGGACGTTTAATAAAATATATTAAATTATTCTAGCAAATTATGTACAGTATTTATCCCGCGGAGTAGAAACTGGGCACATAAGGTGGCAGTTCACGCATTGAGTGTCAGGCTTCAACGTGGCCGGGGGAGTACTACTCGATCCACGGGCATGTGAGGGAATGTTTTAAATAGGTTGAATTGGGCTACCTGAATATTGGGCCAAGTTGAAGGCGTGCACTTAAGGGGGCAGTGCCCAGATTCAGTGTCAGGCGTCAACTCGGCCGGGGGACTACTACACGATCCTTGGGCGTTCAAGGTCATGTATTAAATAGGTTGAATTGTTCCTGACAAATATCCAGCCGGGTTGAAACTGGACACTTAAGGTGGCAGTTCCCATATTGAGTGTCTGGCTTCAACTCGGCCGCGGGAGTCATACATGATTCGCGGGTACTGAAGCGAATGTTTGAAATAGGATGAAGTGTTCCGTATGAATATACAGCCAAGTTGAAGCCGTCCACTTATGGTGGCCGTGTCCAGATTGAGTGTCCGGCTTCCGCTGGACCGCAGGAGTACTAAATGATCCCTGGGCGTTTAAGGGAATGTTTTAAATAAAGGGAATTGAATTGGCGGCCCAGTTGAAGCGGGCGACTTAAGGGAGCGATTCCTGTAGAAAGTGTCCAGCTTCAACTCAGCCGGCCGAGTTCTGCGGATGATTAACGCAAAAATATGCTCTTCTGTTGGAAGGGAGGCCAAGCAAAGTAGCGGGGCTGCATGGCGCCCGCGCCAGGCCTCTTGTGAACACTAAGGGAATTATGGAAGTGATAGTGGGTGAAGACTAAGAAAAAAGCGAAGTAGGATGGCAGCGGACGGAAGCCGATGCAAGCGGACTGATCTAGGGCGCCAGAGGTGGGACGGTAGAAGCAATGGTCACCGGACGCTCATAACCGCAAGCGGTAGGAAGGAGGCCAGTAGACCAGTGGATAAGGGGGAAAATACAAGGGGGAGGCACGAGGAGGGGTAGGGCTGCAACACTGGTGTCGGACGCTGTGGAGGGAAAGTGTGGGCTCCAGGTAGACCAGACGCAAGGAATCAAAGACATAGAAGGCACAGGAGATCTGGGCGGACTGTACGCAAAGAGCGGACACTGCTCGTGCAGAAGCAGACTCTTCGGTCCCGAGAAAAAGGTTTTTTTGCCGATGCTCGCTTCTGGATGGAAATTTGTAGCCTACGCATCCTGCCTAATCTCTGGTTCGATAGCTTTTGACATTGGTTCCTTATTCATGGCTAGGAACCTTGCATTCAAGGCAGGTATTAGATTTTAATAGATGTAGTGCCACAGTTCCTATAGGGGGGGCGATGAACCCACAGAGGATTGGGAATCCGAGTGGAACCTTGCCGTGGCCACAGTGAATAGGGAGGCCGGAATATGCCAAGACCTGTAGTGGCGGAAGTATGAGTTCGAATACATCTTGTATGGTCTAAGCATTGATTTCCCTCTGCTGTTGAGTGGCTTTAGAGCCCTTGGACTGTTTTGGTGGAACTGGCAATAAGGCAAGAAGCCGAACAGCTACGGATTCTCGGCAGTTGCAGCTGGCCAATGGAAGAGACCCAATCGTACCATAGACAAGGCAGGGTTGCTTGTCATAGGAGAGGTTGGTGGGGTTTGTCTGATCCAACATCCCTTTTATTGCAAACGTGGTAGCACCGGGTCGGGGTATCTGCTGTAATCAGTGGGCGAACCTCGGCGCATAAGTGGATCGGGTGGGATACCTGAACCTTCCACCACCAATCCACTGAATCCATTTCAGCATATATTCTGTGTCCGGTAATGTCATATTCACCCTGTTCCGCGTAAAGCAACTTGTATAGGTATGTGATCTGGTGAAGGAGGTTTCTCCCACATCCTTGAGCGTCACGCTATAAAAATAGCAAAGTGCTCTTGCCATTCTCAACTTGTCCTTTGAACCAGTTCACATTGTAACTGCAAAGATCCTGCAACGCAAGGAGTTTTCTGGCATGTGCATAGAGCTCGACTCGCCTCATTCAGCATTTTCCATGCCACTCAACAAGTATTCGCTTATTCGTGATTTGGATACTTTTCCATCAATGAACCAGGTTGCCAGTTGGAAAGCTTGCATACTATTAAATGCTGCTCGTGGTGGCTCCCCCAGGTTGCTGTTTTCGGCCTTAAACCCTTGGACATAGCTGCTTACTTCTAGAGTTCGTTACGGGACGGATGGGGCCGTGCAGAACGGGGGCCCACGGGCCCCTTCCCGCCCCGCCCCACTCAACGGCCTGGGGCGTGGTGTCCTTTTCGGCATTCCCTGCCCAGTCCTCACTGAGGCCCATGCCCCACCCATACCCCAGACGTATCCCCGTCAAAAATAAGTGGAAGCAAACGGGGCCCCATGCATGGAATGAGTACGTGTGGGCCACGAACGGGGGCGGGATGGGGATTACCCGAAAAATACCCCCCCGGCCCAGTGTAAGGGTACAGGCCCGCGAGTGAAAACCGGACCTGCCCCGTGCCGTAACGAACACTAATTACTTCTCCGGCTCGTTCATGACCAATCTGGTTTCCAGCAAAAGCTCAAATAGTATCGCCGAGATATTCCATATCAGACTACCATGAAATGGGTCCACCAAATTTGTCAGGCCTCACCCCGGCAGGGCCCGCATCAGATTCATAGTTGGCATCCTGGCGCTTGATGGTCTCAGGGTTGGACAATACTCCGGGTTCAATGTTCATATATTGTCCAGTAGACCTGCGGACAATATCCATAGCAGTTCCGAGCAGTTCGCATGTGCTTCTCATGTGTATTAGTCATGCTGTATTTTCTACGGCAGAATCAAAATTTGCTAGGTATAGATGGAGTTTGCTCAGTTGATCCAGAGGGCGCCGTGAAGTTTTGATGCTATAGCTATGTTGGGTGTTGACTAGAACCCGTGTGGATGGCATGTAGAGTGCATCCTGATCTTGTCATGGACGGAGTTTAGCGTAGGCATCACGTGACATGAGCTATAGTTTCTCTGAACTGAGACGGCAAGGATTATGTTCCTGCCCATATGTGTTTATCATGTTTATTGTTTCGTGTTGAATCTGACAATGGTAGCATCCTGTCACAGAGTGTCACATTTGCGTGTTCTTAATGAATCATCAAATGAAGTCATGATTCTTTCAGTACACATCAAGGAACTGCAAGGTTTATATCTAAAGTAAATCGATTACGATACAAGAAGTGCTTGACACCAAGATCCATCTCACACTTGGAAACACTACAAGAGCCACCATTATTACATCACAATTTTCCCAAATACTGCAATCAATAGAAACCAAGAATCCAGAGCTATGGCGCCGAATAATAACATTGTAATGTAGGCCCCGCATTCTGGCTGGAGGTGGGCTGCATGTACCGCCCGCGGGTCAGACTGATCATCTTCCACCTTTACTCGCCTTAGGGAATTTTCTCATCGACGGCCCAATCAGCGAAATATTAAAGACCATAGGTTAACCATGGGCGTCCCCAAATATCGCCATTAAGATGGCCCCGTCTGCATTTGGTGGGGGAATGGTTTGAATGATCCGTGGTTAGCCAGTGGTGATATATCCCATAATGCGGACTTCCCAGACACCGCATTCCTGCAAATGGTCCTTGCATTGAGGAGATTGAAAACCGCGTGGGATGAACTCATGACTACCTCAGCAACCAATAACATAGCTAGTATCCAGTCGATTGATGAAGCAGTTCTTCAATTTCTTAATGACCTTGCCAATAGGTTGACGAAGCTTATTGGAATCAACAAGTAGGTGCCTCCAGCTGGCCAGGGACGTCCCCCATGCACAAGTCACTTTTGTGAACCTGAAAGGACTACCTCTCAAGGCACTCCCTCACTCCCACTGGAGTATTCCAACAGCAGTGCCAAAGCCTGCCCCCGTTGTGTTAAATGCTCCGGCGACCAATCCTCCTGGGCCAGCCCAAAATGTACCAGCACCCCCGAAAAATCCCCAAGCGACGAACAATCTTCCAACCCCAGACCCGGCCAATCCCCAACCTCAGAACAATCCCTCACACGAACACCTATGCGAATCCGCAAAACAATCCTCAATGCCCCGGCCCGGCAAATCCCCCATGGTAGAATAATTCTCTCCCTCCAGGCCCAGTAATTCCCCAATCTCACACCTATCCTCCCCCCCCAGGCTTGGCAAATGGCCACAATTATGGTCCACCCCCAGGCCCGGCTAATTCTCCACCTGAGATTATTCAGCCCTTGGGGAATGTCCACACGCTGAAAGATCGTGACCCACTGGTGAATGTCCCAGGTCAGAAGAATCCTCGTGGCGCTGCTGTAATGGGACAGTCTGTAGTATGACTGATCCTAACATTGCGACCACACTGAAGACCCAAAGTAGACGTAACGATCAAAATACAGATAATGATAATTGAGGTTAAAATCAAGTTGTGAAACTTAATATAGTTAAGCCTGAAAGCTTGACTCAACAAGTGCTCGCGAGAATTATTGGTTATCAGAATAAGGTGTCCGTCGCTTGAGTTAACTAGAATAATATAAAGCCACAGGATACACGTCTACGATTCTGACCCGTCGCGAGCCCCCTGCTCTCCTCAGGGCCACGGTTCGTTACTGGGCTGATTTCGACCCACCAGACCCCGCTCTTACATGGGGTCGAGTAGGTATGTTGCCGGGAATTCCCGACCTGCCCCTTTTGGGGCCCACTTCCGCTCATTCCCTGGAGGAGACCCCATTTGTTATTACCTATTTTTAATGGGGACCCATCTCTGGTATTGGTAGGGCGGGGGCTGGAGGTGGGACCGGGGCAGGGAATGCTAAAAAAGATACTCCGCCCCAGGCTATTGAGTGGAGCAGGGTAGGGAAACTTGCCGGGCGCCCGCCTTGTTCGAGGCCCTCTGCAGCCCCTAATGACCTCTACTCACGGCTGTGCAACTCACCGGCCTAGAGTAAACTAATACTGGGAGGAACTCGGACATCTCAGACATTAACTATCTCCACAAATAGGAACTGCTCTCCTTGATGTTTCTCCAACTATATTAGCATGTGTAAAACTTCTTTCCTATCGGTAGACTGAGTTCATTACAGGGCGGACGGGGCCCCAGAAAGTCCACGCCCCGTGCACTTTACCTCATACTGCCCCTCGCAACGGGCTGGGGCTGGCTGTCTTTTTCGGCATTCACTGCCCCTGTTCGTGGACACGCCCCAGCCCTATTCATACTCCAGACGGCTCCCTGTCAAAAGGTGCGTGGTAACCAATGGGGCCCCATTGAGGGACTAAGTGCGGGTAGGCCATCAGAGGGCGCGGCTCCTGGAATACCCGACAGATACCCCCCCCCAGCCACATCCCCGGGCCGGCCCTGCTATGTGAAACCCACTCCACCCGGCCCTGTGACGAACACTATCAGTAGCCTGTCTGTGTCAGACTGACATGCCCACACTACTGATAATATTCATTGGGACTCACTGGCTCAGCAGTGGTATCGTCTATACAAGATATGCATTGCATCCGCACATCGACCTCAGCAAAGATTATTATACGGTCCTGAGCCTGCAGTGCATCTGACACTCCGGACCCTTAGATGGTTGACTGTTATTCTCGATGCGATGTCAGCCGGACGTCAGGTCTGGACGCCATTCCCCATCTACACCTGCATTGTCGGCATCTTGACAAGCTCCACAACCAAGCGTTTGCGTCCATATGCCCTCTGACTCTAAGCGGTTCCCTATCGCGCCAACCTCCTTCCTGTGCCTTCCTCCTTATGGCGGAATCCGTTCCACACTAGCATCCTGAAGACTATCCCCATGCTTAATCTTCCGGATGCTACCCAGCGATATTTGAACACCCTCTGCATCATTTGCCATGTTTGGCTATAGGCTCCCAAAGCCTTCCAAATAGGTCACATCTTCCTCCTCACGGCATCCTTATGGCTCCCTTGCATACTCTGGACAGCATCGTGATAATTGACTTGCATACTGTCGCCGGCTTCTGCGTACCACCCATATTCCAGAAGCCGTCTCACTTGCTCCACTATTTAGTTCTATTACAGAGTACCAGTCACAGAATGTTCGAGACCCTGGTGCCCCTTGTGTCGCGACTTTGAACCTCATCCACCTCCTGATATTCTATTATTAATTGTCTACTACCTTGACCAGTGCATTCAGGAGACCTGGACCATGGCTATTCAACATTTCTGAGGTCTCCCTCAGATCTCGCTCAGAATTACACACCAAAATGTGCTCTTGGCTCTACAGATCATCCAACCACCATCTAATAGTTTACATTTCCTGCAAATGTAATTCGACAAACTGAATCGTTAACAAATCGCACAGTTTACAACAAACCATTTTCTCCCAGGGCTGCCTCACTTTCCTGTGACTCGTCCAGGCTGAACGATTACCGCCAGGCGAACCCCGTGGTCTCTGGCCCCTCTCCAGGGAGCACCACCATCAGATCCGGTGAGTTACCTAAGGTCACCGGATTTCAATCTTGCATCGGAAGCGCCTGGGCGAACGACACCTGGTTTTGGTCAAACGACAGTTTACTCCCTGGGGATGCCGCTTCACCCTGCCCGTAGTGCGCTAAACCCCGGCCGTGATTGTTGAGCTGTGGCTGTTCCTGTCCAGCCATTCGTCTTGCATTCATACTGGATAGTGGACCCCTGGATAGCTACCGCTCCAGTTCGGCATGAACTGTGTCATGATTGGCAGCAAAGTCTTCACATCTTTCCCCAATTATAGGATAATTTTGCAGAATCCAATCTGTGCTCGTCACACATACATTCCTGAGCATGAGTTGCTCCGTTACCTGTAGTACTGTCCACCAGGTGTCCTTCTGCCGTGACAAAACCTTGTGCAAGATTAGTTAGTGATCAGATCAAAAACTGAGGACCGAGGAGGTTATTGACAGTCTCGCACCTCCATCTGCCTCAGGCTTGAAGTGCCGTGGATTCTGATACATTCTAAGTTGATATGCTGGTAGTTGATGAAATAGGATTGCCCAAGTCAGACAGACCATTCTACCATTGACGTGATTGATGAATTCCGGGGCTGGCATCCCAGGCTTGCTCTTGCCATTGAAATACTTACAACAGATGGCGTCGGCAATGTGAGGCCCAAGGAACCGGAATGATATAGGCTGTATACCTGTCATAGCCAGTTGTGATTAGCAGTCATCTGTGGGTGGCGGGCCACTGTCGGATACACACCTCAGATCAATTGGAAGGCCAAATGAACATTTCATTCATGCCAATGTATCCGACTCTATGAGCGATAGGCCAGGGGTCGTGCTGTAGTCCCTATAATTCTCATACATGATTTTTTATATGATGGACGAACTCCACCCGCACGCCAGAGTGTTTTTTAAATAACTTTCTTGGTTAGTCCACCACCCTTTATGTTGGTAATCACTGACGTACAATGTGTATACTCTTCAACGAAGGTTCAATATTTCCGGCATCCGCAATCTCATGTTGCGTGCGACTCCAAACACTATGCATCTCAGACTGCAAACAACCGGGTTCAGCAGTTGGTTAAGACAATGGGTGTACTGAAGCATCAGATCCATTGCTACGCATAGTATTTCCCCCTCGACCCCGGTCACCGTGGTTCACCACGAATGAATTATATGCTGGACAGACACAGTACCCCTTGTACTCGCTTCATCAGGAGGACTGGAGCTCCTGAACCCAGACATGGTCGTGCGCGGGACGCCATGTGTGGACAAATACCCTATTACACTGGATGATGGGAATGTGGCTGGGGACAAGGCCCTACCGGGAGTGATGGTGACACAGGCAGCTGGCGTCCTTGGGACATTTGGTGCCTCCTGTAAACCTGAGGTGGTTGAAATTCGCACAGTCCTGGGACGATTGTTTCCGCGTGTCTCCCCCAAGGGTAGCCTACGATGACGTCTAGGTGTTTTTCCAACCCCACCACAAATATTCGCTCTTGCAGGGTCGGTTTACAGTTCATTTTCGTCTGATCAATGTGACATCTGATACTCATCGCCGGTATCGTCGGGCAGCCGCCCAGGTTCCATATGCCCTTTTCGGTCAGCCTCCATCTCAGGTTCAGTATATGCTGTGGTCTGAATGTGCTACTCCGGAGTCGCTTGGCTGGTGGTGGTAGAATCTGTCTCATCATTAGTGGTGGGGAAGAATTATGAGCCGATGATTCAGCAGTATTGGAGCTTCAAGATTTGGCCTCTTATGTTACTGATCTGAACATCCAATCCGCTAGGACGACCTCGCGTTTCCGCCCATTCATATTGCCCCCACGTGAAGTTGGCTGTTTCGATCCCATGGAGACGGGTATGATATCGCGCCTTCGGCGTCTCAGATTGCCCACCCGTGGAGTTGGGTGACACGACCCCATGGAGTCCGGGATTATGTGGCCCCTGCACCTATTAAGATTACCTACAGGTGGTACTGGCCCACTGCTGGAATTCCTGATGAATGTGGGATATAGGACGCGTAGTGAACCTTGTTAAAGATTGGACTCAAGCTGCCAATTCGATGTGTCGAGTTTGGTTGAAGCCAGACGCGAGAATATTCCTCTCATGGAACAGGAGGCCGTTGGTCTTATACCTCTACGCTAGGATTTAGCGGTGTTGTAGACACACTTACTATCACTCGGTATGCAAGGGAGGGATGTGTCTACCCAACGTGGGTTCATCTTTCAATCCCATATGCGAGGTTGAGGAATTAGGACTGACAGGTGTATTGTGAGAAATAATACAGGAAGTGAAGGTGGTGCTAATGTTGCCGGACAGGTAAAATCTAGCTGCAAGCAGTATCGGTTAGCGAGAAGGGCTGTTCACGAGCTACTCACCACGCCAAAAGGGGATCAGAAGCATCTACTCTCTTCTCCCATCGTCAAATCATCACCACCAACCGAAACTGAATTCAAGGCATACACCACTTCTTTGTAAATAATCTGAAGCAGGTGGTTGACGCCAGACAGGATATAAGTATACACAGAGTATCACTCGGTATGGCCGTGAAAGAATTGCCCACAATCGGTATTAGAATTATTGCCATCATGGCCGCGCCCGAGACCCAGACAAGGGCCACATTGCTAGAGTAAATCACACAGTGGTCAGGAGAGTTTTACGAGATGTCTGATGCAGGAGATTTCCCTACCAAATAGGGGTTTGAGATGGTGAAGCTGCACGTTGGGCTTTGGATCTGAAATTCAAGACCTCCATAGGCCCTCACACACGGGAGTCCAGTGTCAGAAAAAAGGTTGAAACCACGGTAGTATCAATCTCGCCGGGTGAAAGCTAGGTACCAGCAGCATGAGATGACGATGAGGGTGCTGGAGAAACCAACTGCACCAAAAGATGATGATCACGAGTATCTACTCATATTTCCAAACAGCCAATCTGCTCGACTTGGCTGCTTGAAAACCTATTGAGAGGAATACAACCTTGCGGTTCACGCCGCACTAGACATAAATATACACAGACTATCACTCGGTATCAGAGTCAAAGAATTGCCTACAATCTCTATTTGAATGATTACCATCCTGGCTGCGGCCGCAACGCGAACAATTGTTAAATTAATAGCACTTATCATGCCGTCATCTTGAGAACTACAGGGAAAGCAGAGTCCGACGCTGGCGATTTTCCCTACAAAATAGAGCTTTGGGATCGTCAATGTTCAAGTTGGGCTTTGGAGCTGAGAGCCATATGACACCACACCTCGGTGTCAGGCATTGTGTCACAAATCGTGACTAAGCAAGGCAGATTTCACACGACTCATACTTTTGAGTCATAACCTATGTTAGATTTCACACCATGATGTCACTTGAGTTATAGTTTTCACATGACTCTGCACTCGCGACTCCTTGTAATATCATGATTGGTTGATTGTTGCATGACTCACGATTGTGACGTCATATGGTGTAATGACTTTCGCACATGGCTCAGATTATGAGTCATGGGTTTAACGGATGCGACTCATGTGATCGGATGACTTGGTTTATGGCTTATGATTGGTTTATAGTATGTTGCGCAGTGACTCACATGAGTCATCTGATAGATTTCACACTATGACTCACTAAGGGTCATACAGGTTATGTAACGTCAGGTGATGAGTCACCTTGGTTAGAGTTGTGGGAAGATGCCTATATAAGGCGCTACGTTCCGCCCAAGGGATAGAATCTTCACAGAACCATCTAAGTACTTTTCTATACTCAAGTTGCCAGACAATTATTCTTTACTCTTTTACTTATCCCCATAAGCCTACCCTCTAAGAACTCGGGCACTATGGGGATAGCCTCCAGGGGAAGAAAGGAACCCAGAACTATTGCGATAGTTCTACCCAACATGACAATCCACCCATCTTATTATCTGATGAGAGAGTATTATTCAACGAGTCACTCAAAGACAAGCAATCCAGTTCCGTACTCTCCCAAGAGATACTATCTCCTTACCTCTTACTACAAGATAACAAGACTTGTATACGCAAGAGACAACTGTCATTTCCTGTTGCCTAACAGATTAACAATAAAATTGTTACACGTTGGACAAAATAAGCGAAATGATGGTGGCGCAAATATGGCCAGTTGGGCGAAGGCTAGCTGCAATGAGTATTGATTAACGACGAGGTTGCACAGAAAACAAGCACAACGCCCAAAGAGGATTAGGAGTATCTACTCGCATCTCCGAACAGCGAATGAGCACCAGTCAGCACCATGAAATCTGTATGCAAGGCATATAATGTTTGAATAATCTGACGCAGGTGGATCATGTCTACTAACGCGATCTGCGAAAAGTCAGTAACTGGCAACAAGATTCCAAAATTGGCGAATACCAGACGCCAATGTAAGAGGGGTACAAGGAATTGATAACTATTATACAGGAGATAGAAACATGAAAATGTAAAGAATATGAGACATCTAGGAAGTGTGTAGCTGACACGAAAAGGTAAGAGAATACGGCACGTGTTGGAAGCATAGAGAGGCAATCCGGAATTTTTGGGGAGCCGTCAAAAACATAATCGGGACGTGGCAAGAACGTTCAAGTTCATCTTCAGTGACGCCCTTGACGGCTGGTCCAAAGTTGGGAGGCATTGTGTGTCGGGGGTTCAGGTTAGTTGTGTGGTTTGGGGGTTAGCGCGTGGGCCGTATTCGTCTTATTTGGGGGGCTGGTATGGCAATATCCACGTGCTGCAATTTCCTAGGGTGGTGGGGGTTTGTGGTAACCTGAGGAACGCTCGGAGTAGGAGCAGGAGAACTTGTGACTGAGTGAGTAGGAGTCGGAAGAGGAGGGGTAGACTCTCCTCAAGTCAATATCTGAAGCTGTAACAGGTTTATTCCTGTCTAACGAAAATACAATAGAACTGGCGATAGACCTGCTACCGCTGGTGCTAAGGGAGGCTTCAAGGGACCGGAGGTAAGAGATAATAGTTGAAGGACAAATAGAACTCAGGGATTGCCGTTCAACCAAGTGTATTCTTAGACTGAAGGTCTGTCGAAGTCTGCTTGTCTCCTGCTAGCCAGGAGACTGGTTTAAATACAGAACCCAAGAGCGATAGCCTTCCTGCAATCACGATCA
>Ga0307509_10002388_pt1 | contig 30519 bp, 27 predicted proteins | sample 10_EM_MG_FD_202245 | JGI IMG/M metagenome (GOLD analysis project Ga0307509, IMG submission 202245) | Populus trichocarpa ectomycorrhiza microbial communities from riparian zone in the Pacific Northwest, United States - 10_EM | ecosystem: Host-associated > Plants > Roots > Unclassified | place...
CCACTGGTATGACTTCGATAGGAAGAGTTTTTCCACCTGCTGTTGTATTGGAGATGCATTGCAGAAACTCATATCCTATTGACGGAGTTAAGTGTACCCGAGTTGGTCCGACACTTCCGGCAGGATAAATCCTGATGGAGGGTAGACCTCAGACAGACCCTGAGCAGGACATGGTGGTCGCACAAGGTCGGAAGTAGTGGTGAATGTCAAAGGCTTAAATGTGATATCTACTTAAGTTTAAGCGTTTGGCATTCTACTTCGACAACAAACTTTTCCTCGAGAGAACTAAATTGCGTGAAGCTTCGAGCTTAACTATATTAAGTTTTACCGTTGATTCTTCTGAATTATTTTACCTCATCTTTATCTTCTACTTTGAGTGTTTGGTGTAGTCGCAACCTTAGAGTTCACCTCTCTATAGGGTGCCCCCGTTACACCCTGAAAGACCAGGACCGCCACCTCCACCTTCTCCCAACCCCGAAACAGCCACCATGGCTGATTCAAACCACAAATCAAATTGACCCAAGATCACAGCACCTGATAAGTTCAGTGGTGAAGGTGAAGACCTCAAGCTAAACAAGCAACAGAGATGGCTTAAGCTGTCAAACTATATCAAATCAGACATGATATAAATGATGAGACAACAGGTAGTGTGGACTGGTATGGAGGTCTCACAGAAGGATGAGCACAAGATGCTTATGTTAGGCTGGAGTCTATCTCAAGACTTGAGAGATAACTTGGGCCAATAATCGTTATCTTTAGACCCAGATTGTCTAGGAAGGCTCAGATAGCTAAAGTAGAGGTAGATAGAGTGATAAAAGATTTTCTAGTGTAAATGTTTTATATTGATAAGATCTCTTCTTCCTTGGTTGATGATGTTCAAATAGCTCGAGAGGCATCTCAATATTTATATACCCTATCTGGGTGGTCGTGGGGTATATCTAGTTCTCATACTAACTAAGTACCTGCTAACAGATTCCAGCTTCTTCTAAAAGTGCGAACACCATTTGACCCTGACAATTCTGTTACCTCACTTAACTTCCAAATTGCAACACTATGATTATTCCTCATGATGCTCCTACACATCTGTCCATTCGTTGCGATCTATGTTTGTCAACATGGAGTCTTGCTTACTACCGCATACGTAGAATGGTCCCCATCCTTGAACCAACAAAGGGGCCCGCTTGGTTATCAAACCTGTTAGCATTGCAGGTATGTCCTGCACTTGACAGCTGCGAGGCATAAGATAGACTTGTCCTGATAATCATGCCAATGGCTATTATCTCTCTATAATCATCTCCTTATCGTATGGTTCTGCTAGTATCCGTGGAGTACAAGCAACTTGTGTGAGGGCGAGTATGTCTGATTTCTCAAACCATTTCTTCAAACAACACCATTCACTTCTGCGACTTTCATTTCTTTAGTAGGGAGTATTTTATCATATTGTTTAACAATTGTCCGTAAAACTTCCAGTTACTTAGTGATGACTACAGCGACTGTTGTCTTTAGTGTTCAGTAACCTTATGTAACGTTGACCAATTTGGCTCGAGCCACTTGCATAAGGTCACCAAGGGCCTTCCCTCATAGATCCTGCGAATGGGATTTGGTTGGAAAGACGGCCGCAATGTATACGGATTATGAGTAGGGCTCCAAAGATCATGTCTTTGCTGAGGGGACGCAACAAGGGCAGCATTGGCTGGTCTAGCGCCATCCCAAGGCTGGTGCGTAAGGGGGGTGTTGGGTTGACACCTCTGAACTCAGAACCGAAGGTAGGGTAACTAAGGGTCTTTATTCACTAGTGGAAGGCTGAGCCTTCTGGTATGCCTAACAGCTTTCCTCACATTCATGGACAACAACGAAAACCCTACAGTTGAAGTATTCAAATCATCATTCAAATAGCTTTTCGAAGCCTCTACTAACATCGATGCCAATGCCAGAAATGACAGCAAGTACACCAGAACACTGGAGGAAGGCCAGGACCTATAACTATCAGGAAAAAATTACCCTGGGTCAGATACGGCGCCCTTGTGTCCTGACGTACACGACGTTGAATCTGAGTCCCCTGCATCCTGTGTGTCCTGGGTTGCCTCCCATGTGTCCTGTTCATTCTGAGTTGCGTCCTCTGCATCCCCTGCGTCCTGGGGGTCCTGAGTTGCCTGGCAACACCTGCTCAAATTCCATGCGTCCTGAGTTTCCTCACAACGCCGGATCACATCCCATGCCATCCGGGTTGCGCTGCGAGCTTCTTTGTGTCAGGATGGGAGGTTGCTTCATAGCAGCGTCCTAAATACCTCCAGGCGCCCGTTCTGGTTACTTCAATCTGCTTATGGATGCAGCCTATTATCACGTCTTCATTGTATTGGCTGGCATCAGAAGTAGTAGCACTTTCTTTTTTAATCATTTCTTCTGCGCCCGGGTGATATACTACTGATCATTTGCCCTTCTAGTTTATGGATTTGGTGATTCTACTCTATAACTTGTTTATTCATTGGTAGATTTTATACTACTATACTAGCACTAGGTTCCTCCCTCAATCAATCCCCGACGCAAAATAGCATCGCAGATGCCTTCTGATATCTGGATTCCCTAATATACCTCGTTAAATGTTCTTAAATTGATATGGCAATTGACAATCCAGCACCGATCACCCTCTGGGATGAGGTGTGCCAGGCCGAGAATTGTCCCTATGTCAACTAGAGTAAACTCCCGATCATCCTCCTTCATTTGGACGGTAACAAGGCTAAGTACGTCTGAGACGGGCCTGGAGCGGACCATACATATCGTCCGTTCTGGCCTGCAACCAAACTCAATCATTGGGAATCCCGTTGTTCCTAAAGTTGAGAGCCCCCGTGCATTGTGCACGGTGGATGTCATATATTTTCCTTTCTTGCAACGCAAGAACTGGAATTTCTAGTTGTGTCAGTAGCTCTACTGGAAGTGATTTGAGTATCTCAGGGTCCTCCGGAAGACTGCGCTATGGCGGCAGATTATGCCAGCTGTATCAGATGAATCTACGACATATAATTTGAATGACAACCCCCAAAACCTGACTAAAATTGGCAATGTTGGAAACATCGTCCCGGCATCCCTTCAGTATCCTCCTAAGAATGTCAGGTGCTGTTCTGGTGCTAGTTGTGTCCAACTGTAACGACCCTACGATAGGTAGCTACAATCACTATCACATTAGCCCAAATGGTATACCAAGTGGTAACCAAAGGTGGTATGGTATGGTATATATATTATACAAATGGCTGGTAAAACTAGGCCAAGGCCTGGGGAATAGTCGAGTAGCCTTGAGGTACTGTACTAGGCAGGGTAACCTTTCGGGAGAACATTCGCATAAAGTCAAGTGAATTATGGGAATGTTACACGGGACTCCGAGACGACTTCTGTGGTCGACTGGAGGACTTCCTGAGCGGTTAAAGGCATAAGAGGGCAAAGTTACCCTACCTTGGGAATCTGGTCATTATGCCCATGGACGCCAGTTACCCTACTGAGGTGTCCAAGTTACCCTACCTTCACCAGCAAAGTCATCCTAGAACTTAGAGGTCAATTGCCTCACATTCTATGGGCTCTTAGATGTTCTTGGGTGCACACGCAGCTATGTGGGAGGCCCCACGCCTGTGTAATGGTGTCCCGAACATACTATTGAACTTGGGCGGGTTTTGCTAACACCCCCCTCTGGCCCCAGCGTTGGGACGGCGCGCCATAGGCAGACGGCTGTGTAGTTGCTCGTTTGCTAGTAAAAAGAGGTCATTGGAGCAGCTGCCGTAACACCGTATAAGTCGTCGCCGTCCGTCCGACTGAATGTTGTTCGCAGGATATATAAGGGGAGTATGGGTAACCGCCAAAATGGAGGTCGCCCATATATGGTCTCTCTGGCACCTAGGAGTGTATTCTTGCCTACTGGTAGTAGGGTAGTCTTCCTAGTGGTACTCAGGCAGTCTCAGAAGGCCAGGGTGCTTTCGAGACAAATACCTCAGTAACCAGCCCGGGCGTTCTCCCCTTGATTTGTAGCATTACTATGGGTTGTTATTGGACTCTAGAGGTATGAGTCTTATCACGGTAGAGTATGTTCCGAGAGGCTGGCTATAGGTAGCGCCCACTTAGCCAACCATCGGCTACATCTCACCGGGGCAGCTTGCATGTCAATTTATCACATTGGATAGTCACGTAGATTAAATGATGGACTCCATAGCTTGTATAGACGAAACTACCACTGGGCCAGTGAGTCCACCACCTAGGTATTGACTCCGGTTGTTGTCATAACAGTTAGCCACTGGTATGACTTTGATAGGAAGAGTTTTTTCCACCTGCGGTTGTATTGGAGATGCATTGCAGAAACTCATATCCTATTGACGGAGTTAAGTGTACCCGAGTTGGTCTGACACTTCCAGCCGGATAATTCCTGATAGAGGGTAGACCTCGGACAAACCCTGAGCAGGACAGGGTGCTCGCACAAGGTCGGAGTAGTGGTGAATGTCAAAGGCTTAAATCTGATATCTACTTAAGTTTAAGCGTTTGGCATTCTACTTCGAGAACCTACTTTCCTTGAGAGAACTAATTGAGTGAAGCTTTCAGCTTAACGATATTAAGTTTAACCGTTTTGATTCTTCGTGAATTATTTACTCTATCTTTATCTTCTACTTTGAGTTTTGGTGCGGTCGCAACCTTAGAGTTCACCTCTCTATAGGGTGCCCCGTTACACCAACTGTTCCACCACCTCTGGAGAGAGATCTGCACTGCAACGTCGCAGAGATTCCAGCTTCAACAGTCTTATTCGGATGGCATGTTGTTGACTATAACTGTGCACAATTTGCCGTGAGGTATCGTTTTTATTCGATTGCCGCCATCCAGCCTTGATTTGGGTCTTATCCACTAGCTCGCCAAACTCGGATGAATACATCGGAATATTGACAAACTGGTGTATATGATCACAAAGCTGACTGAGCAAATGCATCTTGATAAAGTTGGCATGCGACGCACAAAAGATCAAGTCCATACGTCGGTTGGTTTCTTCTTCCCTTTCTGCGTCGCGGAATCCGGCGCCATTTCGAGGGTCCGATGCATTCCCTTGTCTTACGCCTATCATGTCACAGCTCCCTTCGTTGTTCATCAATCTTTGCGCATATGGGTTTAGTTACTCAAAACTCTAAAAAGATATCCTTCATGTTGTGAAACGTGTGCAGAGAGTCTTCCATATAGGTGATTTTTTCCGCTGGGTGGCTTCGGTATTTCGCCATTACATTGAAATCGAACAGGGCCCTGACGCATCTGCGAGTACGCTTGAACGGTATGAGTTGGGCACTCCCAGGCTGACGCAGTGCCACAGCCAGAACACCTAGAACACACTGCCCAAGGTTCCGCATCTCTTTCCCTTGCCACTGCGTAACCTCGAGGTAGGCTTTTTTGGGTACAAGCAATCCTGGGTAAGGCGGTAATGCCTTCCAAACTTCGTCAAATACTTCAAGTGGTCCGTGCCTTTTCAGAAAGCCCTGGAGCCAGTCCATCAGGTACTGGAATAACCCAAGATAAACTGTATGGAGCATGTCTGGTTTGTGTAAATCTGACGGCCAAACCCGGTTGAGCCGGTAAAAAGATATTTTGAACAAATTTAATACCAAGACTGTCAGGCGTGATATCGGCGTGGTCAGTTTCTCCGATCCAATTTTCTTAGTCTTAATACTGATCTATTGCGTAATCTCTAACTGGATAGACTTTCATCTTGGTGCCTAATTCGACCGCAGGCACCTCACATCTAGGACAGATGTTGGATTGTATTCCATACAGCGCAACGTTTTCCATGTGGTCTGCAATCCACGCAGCCAAGATTGGGAAGCAGCTCCAAACCTTCCCATCGGCACAGTCAATTGGTACGCCGTCACGTGCCGGGTCTTGTGGTGGCGCAAAGATGAGTTCGAATATGTCCCATAGGGTGTCAGCGTTGATTTGTCTCTGGTGTTGATCTGCTTTGGAGGACTTTGATAGTTTTCGGGGAATGGACAAAAATAATGCAAGAAGCAGAACTGCCATGGATCTGGGGCTGTTGCGCCGGCCGGACGGAAGATTTCTAAGCATGATATAGACAGGCCATGCTTTCTTGTCACTGGAGAAGTTTGTGAGATGCGTCTGATCAGATATCCCTATGATTGGAACAAGGGTCGCACCTGGCGGAAGTGTCTTCTGGTTTCAGTAAGCAATTGTTTACTTAAACAAGGGTTATGAGGCTGTACTTGAAGATCCCGCTACAAGTCTGCCGTGTGCATTTCTGTGTATGCCCGTTGTCCATTGGTGTCGTATTCCCTGCACGGTGCGTAGACAAAGTCATCTATGTAGGCGATCTGGCGCAGGAGATATCTGACCCAACCTAGAACGTTGCGATACAAGCATGGCAATGTTCGCTTGCCATCATCAACCTGTCCTTCATTCTATTGAAGATATGCACTATGAGGAGCCAATTCCTGGAGGAGGTTCTCAAGCGTATGCATAGAACTATACCCGGTCAATGAAGTATTACTAAGACCACTCGAGAAGTATTCATTGATTCGTGACTTAGGTACTTTGCCCTTAATGAACTAAGACACTAGCTTGAAACTGTGCGCGCTACTAAATGGGGACCATGGGTGCTGACACAGATTGCTTTGTTCTTGCTCAAAACCCTTAACATCTCCTATAGATTGGCCGGCCCCTTCATAAAGCATCAGGTTACTGGGTAATAGACTTGCAGTTTCATTGAGTATCTCTGTATCAGAGTCGGGACTGATGTCATCGAATGCGCCGTACCCATGTCCGGAGGGATCTGGATCTGATTTATAGTTGGAATCCAGGTGGAGATGCCCCTTATGGGGCAATATAGTGCTGTCTTTGTTATCGTTAGTAGTCGGTTGTGAGGCATATTTTATTGTAGATGCTAAGACAATATCCAGATTTGCGTGCGCATTTCGCAGGTGCTTCTCATATGCACCAGATCAGCTGTATTTCCGTCGGCAGAATGGACATTTGTTAGGCATGGGGTGAGATTTCTCACATTATCTCGGCCTTGTGTAGTTTCGAGGGTAAGGCTATCGGGGTGATGTCAACAACGCATGTGGATTGCAGGTAGGGTCAAGTGGCTCCAATGATTTAAACTGGATCAAGTATTTTGAATTGCTTAGGGTAAAGGTCACGTGCTGCAACCTTCAATTGTTTCTTTCAGGATCTTGATAGTAAACCGAGAATATTTCCTGTTCGAACACAGGAGTCTTGATTCGGTTTCATTTGTTCAAGTTGAATCAGATTATGGGGGTGCCCTATGGTAGAGCGTCAGATCCCGGTTCCCTAATAAATTGTTTAAAATACTTGAATCTTTCAACCGGCCTAAAGAATTATAGTGTTTTATATATAATGGGAACAGATCAACACAGGAGGACCTTATCTCAAGAATTATCTGCCATTCAGAACTTTCACTAGATCCATAAGACGCATATCTCTTGCCTCTCATATATATCAAATCAATATACTTGAAAACATATTCGATATCGCGCAGAATATCAACATCATTCAATACACAGTGATGCCACCCTGTGGGCTGCAGCTGGCACCAGCAAGTCAGACAGATCAGCTTCCTGGTAATTCTCTCATTGAAGAAATCTCATTTCGACGCTCAGACAAAAGAAAAATCACAGAGCACAAGAGGTCAATGGGCATCGCGGTTGGTCTCCAAGGTGACGCCATATAAGGTGCATGGCAGGACACTGTTAAGAATCAAATGTTAGTCAGGTGTTATCAGATGGATCTTTATCACTTCCCTGATGCAGACTTCGTGCAAATTATTGCTGGCTTCCGCCAATTGAGACTGGCCTGCGATGAACTCCCGACTGCATCTGCAGCGAATGACATACCTGGTATGCAGGAGGTGGACGAGGCAGTGGTCTAACTGGTTAAGGACTGTGGGAAGAAGTTGACTAAGACAATCAACTTGAAAAATAAGCCGTTTCCGCAGGTGCCGGGCGTCCCTCCGGTGCCGGTGATCGTCCCAAACATATTACACCCTTCGAATGCCGCCCCTGGGAGACAGTGGTGTCTTGCAACAGCTGTACAGAATGCCGGTGCTGGCGCCCCAAAGCTCCCACAGCCAATGCACCCGGGCTAGGTCAATTCCAACCTGCCCAGGCTGCTGGTCCATACCAAATCCCTCCTCGCCTGCCAAATCCCCACGGGCTAATACAACTTCATTTGCCAGCGTCTGGAAATCTGGGTCCTTCAGGAAGTGCTGGACAGAATATGCCTCCCCGGCGATGCGCCCTCTCAAATTGCGGTTACGCTCGTCTGCTAGAGCACTCAAAATATGAGGTGCTGCATCGGCGAATAACCTACAACTAATGTTTTCTCAGGTCGTGGTGAATAACCAGTGAACTAAAATATCCTCCTCAGACAGCCCGTGGTGCAAACCAAATCCAGGCTCCCCTGCCGAATCCCCAAGGGCCAAACCAAGCTCCCTCAACAGCGTCTACAAATGCTGGTCTGTTAGGAAACCAAATCCAGGGTCCCCCGCCGAATCCCCAAGGGCCAAACCAACCTCCCTTGACAGTGTCTTCAAATGCTGGTCCTTTAGCAAACCAAATCCAGACTCTCCCTGCAAATCCCAAAGGTGCACACCAATCTCGCTCTATGGTGTCTGCCGGTCGTGGTCTGTCAGGAAGTGCAACGCAGAATAATCCTCTGCCGGTGATTGCCCCTGCGATATTAAGATTTCACTTGTCAGGAGTCAGAATGCACAAAATGGGTTCTCCCCTCTTGAATAACTCTCCACAAATCCACCAGCTGCCCTTTTAACTATCCTTGGAATGCCTGCGCCGGCCAATTATGAGGCCCAGATAATTCGCCATCCACTAGATCATCCTAATGTAAGGCAAAACGCGCCAGATCTATGTAATGTAAGGCAAATAGGTCTGTGTTTTTCGAAATTACCCCAATGATTTGTGTGGTGACTTACTACCAAATAAGATACAGACTGGAGGGCTCTACTTGGTCACCCATAGGCCCTGCGCATTGTTTGGTAACGATATGCGGTTGATAGCGACGCACTGCGACCTAATTATCGCATCTCCTATTGGGGCTATCCTCATATCAATGGTGTGGACATTGCAGAGTTAAATTCATATGGCATTGGGGGGTTGTCACCGGCAATGTTAAGATGTGTACCCTTGGACAGCATTCGCTACATAGTCGGCGCCACAGGCGAAGGCCGGCGTGAGCTTCGTAAAGACCCTACACAGGCGTTACATTATTCAAATTATATTTTCATCCAGAGTGAGGAGGACGTACGTACCTGGCTATTGTCGAATAAACCTAATGAGGACACGCTTGACGTGCTCGTTGATTGTCATCGCCCATCAACGCCAGCTAGACCGGTTATACCACTGGAGCTGAGACACAGATACATCGCACCAAATACTCCCTCAAATTCAGCAAACGCCTTAGCCGGACGTAATGTCAATCCGGCAGCTCAAGCCAAGGGAAAAGCTATTGCCATGAACGGTACTAAGGTCTGTGGATCACAAAACCCACAAGATTCTCCCCTTTTTCTTGTGGGATGTTTGAGCTCATCATCAGATGTTTCAAACGACTTTGATTGGCACCGTGGTCGGGTTGTCAGTATGACATCTCCTGTTAACCAGGGCGGCGATTCCACAGGACTTGGGATACCACTCTCAATTAAACAGCAGGGAATGCTGAACACATATCGCATTATGAAACAGATATGGAGTCCCACCCATGACGATAAGGCACAGAAGCGTAAAGTGTAGTTTGACGTCGCCAATTGGGACAAGGGCAGGTCCAAAATGCAGTGTCCGGTTGCTTTTGCTAAAGAACTTTTGAAAGAGGACCAGCTTCAGAAGTGCAGAATAGTTTTCAATGACGATAGTCAGGACGAGCTTCAGGTTAAGAGACTATGTTTGTCCCCGAGTGTGTAATCCATATTATGGGGCGTAGATTGAGGCTGCATCTACAGAGACGCCAAGTGTATTAGCATTTGATATAGATAGTTTTAATAGAGTATTATAATTAAACTTAGATTAGATTCAAGGTCTCATAGGACGTCAATCAAGTCGGAGGTGGTCATCTTCATCAGCCGAAGGTCATAATGCCCTGGGGTTGTGTTCTGTGTGTGATTCACAGCAGTGTTGGGTCGACGTCTTATTCTAAGCCTTAGCCCTTTGTGGACCCCAAGGGACGGCAAGATCCATCGCAGTACGCAATGTCTCATGGGGTCAAACTCAGATGAGGCTTAAAAAGGAGTTTGACGATACAGGATCTGAGAATAAGCCATTGATCAATTCTCTACGTTCAGTATATGCTCCCTGTGCAATTGTTTCTTCTATCGACTATGATTGTTAGTGACGCCCGTGATCCTTTATGACGAAGGTGTCTTCGACACCGAACCCTATTCCGGGCACCTACAGTACATGCCGGGCCCTAAGAGCGACGAACAAGGAACAGTAAGAGCAGACACAACGCTCTTGCTCTTGACGCCTATTAGAGGTCCTGTCATGCACCCTATTCACATCTTCCTGTTACATCCAGACAGACCACACTTACCATTGCGCTGTTCGAAAGCGCCCCAAGGGCCATCGTCGGGAGAGATATTTACGTCAACAACAATCCATACCCTCTAAGCCTTACTTGACATCGTATCAATAGCCTTGGTCAGCCAACCATTGTGTTCGCCCTGGCGGCTTGATCCAATTCATTCATCCACGCACAAATAGCATCCCCAGGCAGAGCTTGACGTCAATTACACAAGGGAAAGTAAGCAAACATCAACACCTAACTTGAGAGATCAACATTAACTCTGCTTCTCAGAGGTCCTGCTGTAACGGGGGAACCCTATAGAGAGGTGAACTCTAAGGTTGCGACTACACCAAACACTCAAAGTAGAAGATAAAGATGAGGTAAAATAATTCAGAAAAATCAACGGTAAAACTTAATATAGTTAAGCTCGAAGCTTTAGTCAATTTAGTTCTCTTGAGGAAAAGTTGGTTGTCGAAGTAGAATGCCAAACGGTTAAACTTAAGTAGACATCAGATTTGAGCCTTTGACATTCACCACTACGACGACCTTGGGCGAGCACGCTGTCCTGCTCAGGGGTTGTCCGAGGTCTACCCTACATCAGGATTTATCCTGTCGGAAGTGTCGGACCAACTCGGGTACACTTAACTCCATCAATAGGATATGAGTTTCTGCAATGCATCTTCAATACAACCGCAGGCGGAAAAAACTCGTCCTATCGAAGTCATACCAGTGGCTAACAGTTATGACAACAACCGGAGTCGATAACTAGGTGGTGGACTCACTGGCCCAGTGGTAGTTTCGTCTATACAAGCTATGCAGTCCATCGTGTAATCTACGCAACTATCCAAGCTGATAAATTGACATGCAAACCCCAGGTAAGATGTTGCCCATGGTTGGCTAAGTGGGCGCTACCCATAGCCAGCCTCTCGGGACATACTCTACCATGATAAGACTCATACCTCTGGAGTCCAATAACAACCTATAGTAATGCCACAAATCAAGGGGAGAAGGTCCCGGCTGGTTACGGAGGTATTTGTCCCAAAAGCTCCCTGGCCACCTTGGACTACCTGAGTACCACTAGGAAGACTACCCTACTACCCGTAGGCTAAGAGAGACTCCTAGGTGCCGGGGAGACCATATATGGGCGACCCCCATTTTCGCGGTTACCCATACTCCCCTTATATATCCTGCGAAAGACATCCAGTCGGACAGACGGCGACGACTTATACAGTGTTATGGCAGCTGCTCCAATGACCTCTTTTAACTAGCAAAGGAGCAACTACATAGCTGTCTGCCTATGACGCGCCTTCCCAACGCTGGGGCCAGAGGGGGGTGTTAGCAAAACCTGCCCAAGTTCAATAGTATGTTCGGGCCACACTCACACAGCCGTGGGGCCTCCCAGTGCAGATGCGTGTGCGCACAACAACATCTACGAGCCCAGAGAATGTGAGGCAATCGAACTCTAAGTTCTAGGATGACATTACCGGTGAAGGTAGGGTAACTTGGACTCTTCCAACTGAGGAATCCTTTTGCCGTGTAAGGATGTTTGGCGCCTACTTGATTTCTCTGGAATCTTTCACGTAATAAACATTTGAGTTAGGAATAAAATACCTCTGCCGGTATCGTGAGTTGAACACGTGACCTTCTACCAAGGCACGTGGCCCTTAACAATTAGCCCACGGCTAACCAGCTTTCTTGTATACTAAGTATACTAGATCATACCCCCTTTGACTACCCCTTGGTATACCATTTGGGCTAAGGTGGTAGTTATTGTAGCTAGCTATCGTAGGGTCGTTACACTACTCCCCTCTTCTCTTGGTCTGTCCTCAGACCGTCAACGTCGTCTCTTAGTTGCACGGTTTGGATTGTCTATAACCCTATGGTCTTTAGGTTTAGACCGATACCGCTCATGGAACTGTTGCAATGCTTGCATTGCAGTATCTTCTAACATCTCCAACAGTTCACAAGAATTTTCTTCTGGACCATACCCTTCCCAAGCAACCATATATTGCACAAATCGATGTGGAAACTTTGACTTAGGATTCCCATACAATTAGCTATCAACCACTTTCTCAAGAACATAGCTGGGCTCATTGTCTACTATGTCAGGTGTTGGCATTATCTTTTGAGGCCTGCCCACAGGATCCTCACGATAGGGTTCCAACAGCCTAACATGGAATACAGGATGGATGTCCTATCCTTCCGGCAGGTCAATCTCATAGGCCCTAGAACCCACCTTGAGTTTGACAACAAAGGGTCCAAACATCTTATGGTCTAGTTTTTCCATAGGTCTTTTTATACGGAGCTTCTTGCGGTTTAGCATAACTCTATCCGCTTTCTAAGCTCTGCCTTATGTCACATCTTCTAACATGACATATTCCGGAGGTGGCTCTATCTTTTGATTCTGCCATTTCCGTTGTCTTTCCTGGGCCTGCTGTATTGTTTCTCGGATCTCTTGCCACGAACCTTCCTAATCCTTCACAACAAGCTCGCTGGCGGGGTAGATTTCTTTGTTATCCGACACTATCCCCGAACACTGAGTCTGTGGGCAGAATCCATAATTTATTTCAAAGGGACTAGCCTTTTTGGATTCCGACATTGAAGTATTATATGCATGTTCCGCGAAAGGCAACAGCGATACCCAATCGTCTTGCTGATAGGAACAATAACTTCTGAAATATTGTTCTAGTGTCTGATTAACCGTTTCAGTTTGCCCATCGCTTCCTGGGTGGAATGCGGTAGAGAGGTTTAGCTTTACTTGCAATGGTTGCATGAGGCTTGTCCAAAACTTGGACGTGAATCGGGTATCTCGGTCAGAGACAATTGATTCAGGAAGGCCATTAAGGCGCCAGATATCTTTCACGAACATCAAGGCCAATTCCTTAATGTGTTCCTCTGTCCTTAGCCGTATGAAATGTGCCATCTTGGAGAACCTGTCTACGATGACCCTTATCTTTGTAGACCCTTTGGACTTTGGTAAACCCACAATGAAGTCCATGGATATTGCCGTCCATGGCCTCATGGGAACTTCTAAGGGTTCTAGGAGTCCAAACTTCTTATGGCGGATGACTTTATTATGTTGACATACATCGCAAGAGCGAACGTACTCTGTAATATTTTCATCCATATTTGGCCAATACAAGTTAGCCTTAACCCTACCAATGGTCTTGTATGTTCCAAAGTGTGCAGCAATCTTTGAATCATGTTCTGCCACTATGATCGTTCGCCTTAGACTTTCATCCTTTGGAATGTACAACCTGGTTTTATACAGGAGCAAGTGCTTTTCGATAATAAAATTTGTATAGACCTTACTATCGCCTTTGAGGAGTACCTTTAGCATTGCTAAATAGGTTTGATAACTATCAGCTGCTTTCATAAGAGCCTCATGAAATGTTGTCTGCACCTGCAAACCTTGGCAAGTCTGCAACACATGTGGTCGCAAGATGACTGGCCCCTCTCCAATATACTGTCCAGGGCGAAAAAATGTAAAAGGTTCGGAATTACTTCCCCCTTAAGGGCGGTAGTCCCTATGCCTCGACAAAGCATCAGCCTTTTCATTTAACCGTCCCTCTCTATAAATAACCTTAAAATTGAATAGTTGTAGAAATTCTGCCCCGCGATGTTGTCTACGGTTTAGACTTTTTGTAGTATTAAAGTACTCTAAATTCTTGTGATCAGTGTACACCAATGTTTGCTCATCAACCGACATCAACATATATGCCCATTCCTTAAAGGCTGCCACTATTGCGGCCAATTCCTTATCATGGACGTCATAATTTATCTCTGCTGGTCAGGATTTTCTACTATGCAATGCTATAGGATGTCACTTCTCATCCTCACAGAGTTGAGATAATACGGCTCCTAACGCAAAGTCACTAGCGTTGGTTTCCAACTTAGTTGGACGAGTGTCATCAATGTGTGTCAGAATCAGACCTGTGGCAAACATCTCCTTCAATTTGGCAAAAGCATCCTGGCATCAAGGACTCCACGTCCATTTGATACCTTTCTTTGTCAAGTCCGGTAATGGTTTGGCTATCTTGCTAAAACATTTTATGAACCGACGATTGAAATTGGCAAAACCCATAAAGACTTGCACATTGACGATCTTCTCGGGCGTTGAACATGTCCGGATCTCTTCAACTTTTGTACTTGTCATAGAGATTCCTCTATCGGATATCTTATACCCAAAGAACTCTACTTCCCGTTGATAGAAGCTTGACTTCTTAATGCTAACGCAAAGGCGTGCCTTTCTCAGCCTTTCCATCACCCGCCCTACTAGGGCGACATGTTCTTCAACTGTCTCCGTATAGATTAATATGTTATCCATATAGGCCATGACTCCGACATCTAACATGGCACGGAATCCATCATTAATCATACTCTAGAACGTTGATGGTGCGTTGCATAACCCAAAGGGCATCACGGTGTACTCATAAAGACGATACCTGCTTTTACAAGCAGTCTTCCCTTCTTCACCTTCCGCTATGCGGATAAGGAAATAGCCATTCTTCAGATCCAATTTAGTGAAGATAGTGGCTTTACCGAGCCTACTCCAAAGCTCGCTCATTAAGGGCAACAGATACTTATTCTTGATAGTAATCTTGTTTAACCCTCGGTAATCAACACATAACCAAAGTGTTCCATCAGGCTTCGGCACAAATAATATAGGGGCACCTATTGGTGATGAAGATCTTCGAATCTTTCCATGGTCTTCCATTTCCCTAATATAATCCCAAAGTGCGCCCAATCCCTTCTTAGACCAGTGATACATAGGCCCATCTGGTAGTTTGGCCTCAGGAATCAAGTCGATACGATGATCGTATTTATAATTCTCAGGTAAAGCATTGATTTTCTCTTAACTGAATATATCTGCATAGTCTCTATATTCAGGGAAAATCTTAATCTTGATGAACTCGCTGTCTTCATCAGTGTAAAGAGCCATGCCCATGACAAAGATATTGTCTGTGCCTTCGGCTAAGAGTTCCGCTTCTGTAATCAACTCTAAGCGCCTTTCTTTCCTTAGGCAGTGGGCTTTACAATATTCTGATCGCCACTTAAGACTACCCTTCTCCCACTTAATGTCTGGGTTGTGGTCCTTTAGCCACGACATGGGCATGTAACCATTCACTGTACCTGCCGGCATATCTGCGACTTCAAATCGCATTTTATTCACATGGTCTCCTGTATACATATCCACCGTAGCGGTATAGTGTAGACCTGAGCCGGGAATGTGGTTTCCACTGGCATCTACAATCGGTGTCAGTTCCATCCGAGGTACACAAGCTACTTGGGCATTCTTAACCCAATCACTACTTAATACAGCCCCAGTAGCGCCACTATCTAACAATAAGAGGGCTTCACCACTTAGCCTCTGTTGATTGTGGCTCCATTCCAGTCTCACACTCAGGTCAATGGATCCTGTGTGTGGGGGTGGGCTGGCAAGCCTCAATCGCTTCTCGGGTCTCTTGTCCCTAAACATTGTGGTCAGTAAATTTCCAGAAGAATTTGGTATGGTTTTACAATAGCTAATCAATGTCTCTTGACTTTCGACACAAGAGCGGCCACAACGGGTCGTGAATAACTTTTATCACTTGATAAATTTTACGGGTTTTTAATAGCTTGGTTGTTTACTATCACGCCAGCATGATTTCGGGTATTTAACCCTTCTCAGGTAAACTTGCAAAATAACTTGAATTGCTAAGTCAAGACCAGCCTCATGAAATCAACAGAAAACCCAACCAAATTCAATCCAAAATTGCAAACAGTATGAGATAAGCAAATAAGAGTTTCGCAAAATCACATAAGAAAATAAAACAAAAGTGCAAAACAAAGTACTGCAACCATTCCGAATGTAACAAAAGAAATCCAACCAATCTCGCTATCCCTATAGCCAGATTGTAGTTTCAATATATTGTACCTCTAGTGGGGAACATTACTGCTTCATTCCAGTCATCTATCTCATCAGCCCTTCTAGGCGCTAGAGCAGAGTTAGCTTTTGCATTCCTATCCCCTCTTGGGATAGATCATACCTAGGTGTCCATGTCGGTATCAATCTCCAAGATATCCAAATCTGGAGGTGGTGATCCCCGGACCTCGGCTATAACTTGCTTAACAGCAGGTTTTTCAGCGGCTTCAATGGGTCGCGATTTCGGGACTTGGTTGGCTTCGTATCAAGCTTCACCAGCGCCTGGTTTTTGATTAATTCGTGAGGACGCAACAACTGGAGTAGCCGAAGGACACTTTGCCCATGAGTGACCGGCTTTTTCACATCGAGGTCATTGATTAAACCGTTTGCGTTTATCAATCTGAGTCTGAGGAATATCACGATGGATTTTCGTCTGCTCTGTTTCTTGATATCTTGAAGACCCAGACGCATTGTTGTGTGGTTTCTGTTGGCGTGGCCCCGAGCATTTCCTATTCTTTCACTGTCTTTTAGCAGAGGATGGCCAATCATCGCTCTTTTCCTGGATGCAATGATGTTTTTCCCCTGTAACTGTACGGTTAAAGGAAGTAACGTCATTCAACTGATGGCCGGTTTGACCGAGGAGATTTATATATTCGACGTATTCGTTGGGAAGCGGAGTTTTCAAAGGCCATCCATTGCGAAGGTCTGTAGTTATACCTACGCGGGCTGTGTCCTTGACAAAATTGCCGCTATATCCCAGCTCTACAGCTAGTCTCATCAGCTCGTCACAAAAGTGATCGATCTTACCGGACTTCATAGTCAAATTATTCCACTCCCTAAGAGTGCGATCCCGATCAGAGTGTCCACCAAAACTTGACACTAGGCATTGCGGAAAACCTTCCCAAGTGCGAAGGACATTTTTCGGATCGAAGGGAATTCCTTCTCGACGGGCATCCTCTTCACTAACGTAAGGGTGTATGCTGTGGTAACATTTTTTCGCGTGACCTTGAAGAAGGGGGATTACCAAACTGACTTTATCCCAATCGTTGCGTAGGGATTCCCTAAAATAGTCCAGTTTGATCTCGCAATTCTGTATAAAGCGTTGAGTATCGGTAGAGTCACCTTGGAATGGATCGACACCTAATTTCTCACGTTTCTTCGGTCGATGTGATGACTTCTTACCCTTGCGTTATTTCCGAAGATACTCAGCAAGCTCTTGACACCACCTATCATACTTTTCCTTCCTCGCATCATTCTGATGAGACTTACGTCTTCTGAGGAACTTCCGTGGATTGGGAAGGGAGGAGTCAGAATCGCCATCTGACCAGGAGTCAGAATCACGCGAGTCCCCACCGCCTCCAGCGTTTCCACCACGGGGAGGAAGTCTTCCTCCACTGACACCAGTGTTGCTGCTGGGGCCTCCCCTAGGGGAATCATACCCACTAAAAGTATCTTCGCCCGGGACGTCTTCGTTCATTCTCTCAGGTAATGGGTGTGACGGTGGGGGAGGAGGTTGTTGCCTAGCGGCACGAGTGTTAACCGCATAGGCACTTAAAAAATCAGGGCAGTCACTATGCCTAGTATGCCTCAAACTATCACAGTACCCGCATTGGTTCTATTTTGACTTTCGCTGAGGAGGGTCGTTCAAAGCTCTCGACTAAATCTTGATCGGCTCAAAGTCACTCTTGAGACATGAAAACCTATGCATATAACGAATCTCGCTTCCTTCGGCCACAACCCTACAGTCAGGGGAACAAACACCTGTAGGTGGTGGCGCCTCAGCCCTTTGGGCAAAACCGTGAGGTCCAACATTACCCGAAGGCTTTGCTGGTACGGGTGGTGCTATTGCCGAAACAAAGGCACCTGGGACCTGTGGAGTGGTGGGTAGAGGGGTTTGCCCTGCTACAGCAAAACGTCATTCTTGTTCGAAACGTATCGCCGGCGTAATTTGTTCCCTGCCAAATGGGCAGGTACTGTTGATGATGATGGTAAGGGAGAGGGGGTTGCCGCGACAGTCTACAGAGGTGGCGGCTGAGCAGAATTCAGTCTCGATGATTTCCCCGACGAAGTGGAGCTAGATTTCGTAACCCTGAGAGGGGATGACGATGGCCGGAGGTTTTTGACAGAAGGAGTTGTTCCTCTTGAGCAGACAATCTCAGCGAAGGCCACTACAAGACGGGTTCGACGTTCATGTGCTTCGGCCACCTGATTTCGCAATTCCGCAAGCTGCTCTTGCTGTGCGATGAATTGTCAACCCACCTCATTCAACCAACGTTGATATTTCTCATTAATCATACATGCTGCAACTTCAGCAGCATAATGAGGAGGGGGTTCTATAGCTAAAGGAAGGGCAGGGGCAGCGTTCATAACCACGTCATTCTGAGCGTCAATGGAGTAGCCCTGGGCAGCTGCTAGCTCCAAGGCTTCTACCCCTTTCCAGATCATCTGGTCGGACATAGCTAACTGGCAGAAGTGCTTTCGCTGGTATTCCATCCAACGATTAACGTTTTCCATGATCTGAGTTTCAAATGCAGGCTGATTTCTTCAGCAGGATTGAGGAGGTGGCTTTGCTCATCTTGCATATGCCGTGTGATTTCCTGAAGTATGTATGGGTCAACGAGATATTTTGTGAAATTTGCGAAAGTGATCTTCGGTCGTCTATTCAGGAGTATTCTCCGTCCTACTGACGGGTGATGAGTAAAGCGTTCTAGGAAGCCGCAAGGGTCTTCAATCTCCATCTCGGTGACCATACCACGTATTTCAATCTCAAAGGTAAGATCATTCTCAATGTCGTATGTCAGAAGCTGCTGGATTGGCCGCCAACCTAATCTCAGCAGCACTGCTCTTGCAGGGGTTCGAGATATTTCTCGCTCAATACCAGTCATACGCTCAGGACGAGAATGAAAGCGAGACACAGCCATAGTTGAAGACATTGTTCTTTCCACTCGATGCTTGTTGTATCAGACAAGTGACTCTTGATCAAACAATGTCCCAACTGTAGGCTAAAAGAACAAATTCTCAGAAGAGAGTTAAGCGAGTGCACTTAACTATATATGTAACGACCCTACCATAGGTAGCTACAACCACTATCACCTTAGCCCAAATGGTCAACGAAGTGGTAACCAGAGGTGGTATGGTCACCTATACTTAGTATATACATAGCTGGTAAACCTAGGGAATAGTGGAGTAGCCTTGAGGTACTCTACTAGGCAGGGTAACCTTTTGGCAGAACATTCACATAAGGGCAAGAGAATTATGGGTATGTTACGCGGACCTCCGCGATGCCTTGTGTGGTCGACTGGAGGACTTCCGGAGTGGTTAATGGAATAAGAGGACAAAGTTACCCTGCCTTGGGAATTTGGTCATTATGCCCATGGACCCCAGTTACCCTACTGAGGTGTCCAAGTTACACTACCTTCACCGGCAAAGTCATCCTAGAACTTAGAGGTCGATTGCCTCACATTCTTTGGGCTCTTGGATGTTCATGGGCGCACAGGGGTCTGCGCGGGGATGCCCCACGCCAGTATAAGAGTGGCCCGAACATAGTATTGAACTTGGGCGGGTTTAGCTAACACCCCCCTCTGGCCCCAGCGTTGGGACGGTGCGTCATAGGCAGACCGCTGTGTAGTTGCTCGTTTGCTAGTTAAAGGTGGTCATTGGAGCAGCTGCCGTAACACTGTATAAGTCGTCGCCGTCCTTCTGACTGAATATCATTCGCAGGATATATAAGGGGAGTATTGGTAACTGCCAAAATGGGGGTCGCCCATAAATGGTCTCTCCGGCACCTAGGAGTCTATCTTAGCCTACGGGTAGTAGGGTAGTCTTCCTAGTGGTACTTAGGTAGTCCAAGGAGGCCAGTGAGCTTTCGGGACAAATACCTCAGTAACAAGCCGGGACCTTCTCCCCTTGATTTGTAGCATTACTATGGGTTGTTATTGGACTCTCGAGGTTTGAGTATTATCACGGTAGAGTATGCCCCGAGAGGCTGGCTATGGGTAGCGCCCACTTAGCCAACCATCGGCTACATCTCACCAGGGGAGCTTGCATGTCAATTTATCACATTGGATAGTCGCCTAGATTAAATGATGGACTGCATAGCTTGAATAGACGAAACTACCACTGGGCCAGTGAGTCCACCACCTAGGTATTGACTCCGGTTGTTGTCATAACAGTTAGCCACTGGTATGACTTCGATCGGAAGAGTTTTTCCACCTGCAGTTGTATTGGAGATTCATTGCAGAAACTCATATCCTATTGACGGAGTTAAGTGTACCCGAGTTGGTCCGACACTTCTGACAGGATAAATCCTGATTGAGGGTAGACCTCGGACAAACCCTGAGCAGCACAGGGTGCTCGTACAAGGTCAGAAGTAGTGGTTAATGTCAAAGGCTTAAATCTGATATCTACTTAAGTTTAAGCGTTTGGCATTCTACTTCGACAACCAACCTTTCTCGAGAGAACTAAATTGACTGAAGCTTCGAGCTTAACTATAATAAGTTTTACCTTTGATTCTTCTGAATTATTTTACCTCATCTTTATCTTCTACTTTGAGTGTTTGGTGCAGTCGCAACCTTAGAGTTTACCTCTCTACAGGGTGCCCCCGTTACAGCGCCCTTGCCTCAGCTTCTTGACCTTACTTCCCCTTGAGTTAATGTCTAATATGTTTTTCCCAATGGGGCACGCCTTGCATTGTCTGTCCATAACGTGGCAGGCGATGCCCAACAGAACTAGACTAATAGAGAGCATGCATGACGTGAAAACTGATATCTCAAAGTTCAATTGTGTTGAATCAACATCCGGAGATTAAGATTGATAAACCTAAACTACCTTTATTCTGGCATGTGTCTTGCTAGAATTGGTGTCGCCAAGCGATACTAATTGTGGCTAGTTTTTGCTTAGGCTCAGACCTCGTAGACGCCTCGTACATTAGCAACACCCGCATTCTGTCGAACTGGTTCATACCAGAGTCTAGACAAACATCCTACTTGAGCTTATCCACACTATTAACTTAATGATGAACAAGCAGAAAAACCCCTTTTCGTAGCCAAATACTCTTTTTCATTAATGAGTAATTGTCTGTGATCCTCAACCCCCTCCCCCCACCCCCTGAGTCCTAGTGTATAAGACCAGACGTCTCCTACTCAACAAAACACGAAACTCTTCATCTTTACTACACAATCTATTGCTTTTTCATACGTCCTAATTCCTATCCTACACCTTTATCAAACGTCTGGCATTCAAACATGTATAAACAACCAAAAGCCAATTCACGCAGCCAACCCACCGCTCGGGTAGCCAATCAGAACCGACGTAGGTGCGAGGTTGTACCTGTCGATAAGGAACCCAGATCAGGAATGCAGCTGACCGAATCAGGCAGCACTCACAGTGCAAATTCGGGGGTTAGGAAATCTTTCCCACCACAGATCATAAGAGGTCTTCTGGCACGACCAGCCAAGCGACCTGGAAGGCACACTTTACACACAGTGGCGTATAAGGATCACGAGGCCGATCCGGATAACGATGGACAACATATTACAGAAATCTTTCATCTCAGCGATGATAGCAGCCATGAGTACCAAAACTCCTACATATCTGATCAAACCCAATTGGACACAGAGCCAGACACAGATGAGAATGATGATGCGGATGGCACTAGATCAATAACATGTTATCAATCACGAGCCGGGGAGAAAGGAACCAACAACATGGTATTGGCTGTCCGAATTTAGACCTCTGGATTGCCGGAAGCCGCAATCGTCCAGCGTACCCCTGCTGCACGAGCACATATAATATGAAGTAGTACGTACACTCCACTGACGATCTTGACATCCGGTGTATCGCGTTATTCATCAATGGCTACACACACACAGCCACAACGTCAGCAGTCAGACGCTCAAGTCCTCAGGGAGAACAGGGCATTCCGGGCCATGAGCACATATGGCCTGGGACTAACTCACAGCGCAATACAGCTATGGGAGCAGATGGAGTTGTAGTAGTGCGGGTCAAGGGACTTATTCTCCTATATAGTCTTTTTGATGAACGACTCCCAGGCCCAGTTGCATTAACCACTCAGGTGCACCGTGTTTGGCTTTAGGCGCTCAATCACATATCCGATACAGGGAATATAGAAGCACCTGAGGAAAGTGTGAAATTGGTAAGTAGACATCAACCAATTTTAGAAGAATCTTTTAGACGTCTGGACTAGTACTAACCTTTCCAGATACGACAAAATCACTTGGGGTAAGATCCCAGTTTGTCTACCACGTAAAGCATGAGATTGTAAAATTGTACGATCTCCTGGAAAACCCAATGGCAATTGCGTGCTGGGTGGAGTACCTGCTGGAAAAGCATAGATTTATGTGCTCCCCGAGAGGATATGAGGTGCATTTTTGCTCTTATTAATGATGCGACCTATCCTCTTGCAACTAATCAGAGTGAACTTGACGCAGAAAATAAGAAATTGATTCCTGGCTCCCCAGATTCCCGAGGCCATATGGGGAAAGTACTTCGAGAGTATGAGAATGTGTGGGATTATGGATCTGGCATTGCTTCAGTGCATCAACAGTACCATGATTTGCTTAACATGTGCCATAATCTGCCATACACTGCGCGCATAGCAGACAGGAGTATATATGGATCAGGGCGACTTCAAGCCTGAAGGCGCCGGTGGTGAGCCAGCACCCTGACCTTTCTCTTTCCTGAGAAGACAAACCTAACGGCAACTATTTAAGATCTTTTTGCCTGCCAAAGGCAAAGGTAGGCATCATGCCCCAACTCGGTTCAAACTGTGATTCCGGAGAAAATTTGTGGGACCATTTGTAGAAAGATGGAGGAAGAGCATGGAGTCCGACAAGATCGCCAGGAGGGCTTCACTGACGATTGGGCTGCTGTGGAGCAGAACTAGAGGCTCAAGGTTCGACTAACCTTCAGCGATGGACAGCACCACGGAGTCAAACTCCGAATAACCTGTATCTTGGGCCTCAGTCGGAGAGCCAAAACTGTTCCCACATGGCTGAAGCGTCTTTCGATTTCAGCGCCACATCAGCAGCGGGCCTTCTCAGATATCCAGATTAGGGATTCTCTGAGTCCGGACTCTTCACCAGAGGAGACCGTGGGGCTAACGTTGGACGCCGCAGTGAGCCCAACTCCATTGTGTCAGCTATCTCTGAGTCTTGACATCTTGCAACCAGAACTCGAGGAAACAGTTCATAGTGACCTTTGAATGGAGGAGGGGGGAAATGTGGCAAGCTTATGAGAGGGTATATAGGAAATGGTGTGTTCGGAGAGTAAGATACAGTAATAATTATTTGGTATTCCTAAGAAGACAGAACCAAAAGTGGAAATAGTAGAACTCATCGCCAGAGTGTGGGGTGCGAAAGAAAATGCATTCTGGGAGACATTGCGATATCGTCAGAAGTAGTTTATTGGGCGCCAGAGGCCACCATACCAGAGTCACGATATCGCAGTACAGACAGTCTGAACATGTCATTTAAGAATCAGGGGACACACGGTATTTGGAGTAAAATCTGGAAGAAGTCATCACGCAGCTGGAGATGATGGATCAGGATCGTGAGATCCTGACGCAGGACCACTAAGGAGAGATATCTGGACGGCACATGGCCAGATGAAAGAAGCCCTGAGTACACGGGTGAGAGATCCGGCGTCAGGACACCAGAAGACAGGATCAGACAACATAGGAATTAAGTAGGGGTGATTATGGGTCGCCAGGACGACAGCCCTGAGCACCAGTTACTCTCACAAAGCAGTGGCAGGACATCAGATGCTGTCAGGATGCACAGAATGAAGAGTTTTGTGCCCGGGTGGTGCCAGGATTCAGGGTGGAATCAAAGCCAAATCAGGACACAACGTCGGATCGACCTGGCGTCCTTATTCGCGATTAACGTTCTAAGCGTCAGGTGCGTCAGAGGCACAGGACGCACAAGACGCATGCTAGTTGTTTTGATGATGACAAGGGTTGCTGGTAACCTAGCGAACCTCAAAGCACCTCTAGCTGATGAAACAATCACAGAATTCGTATACAAGCAATGATTTCTCGATGCTATGGACTGCAAACTACACCACGATATTGAACCAAACATTCGACCAGGTGAAACCATAGATGAAATCATTTAGTTAGCAGAACGATATAATGCTACTTTGGTTAGAACTGGAGCCTACACAGGCAGCAGGGCAGGCTCGAGCTCAAGCAGCAAGCCCACCAAACCAAAGCAAACCTCTAGCTATTGAAAACCGACAGCTATCAAATTAGAGTACCAAGCAAAAGTGCTATCGAAGAAAGGAACCTATACAAAGAACAGGAAGCCCAGCAAAGCCGAGGTGGACCACAGGAAGGCAGAAGGAGCCTGTTTGTAATGTGCAGAAAGCGGACAGATGGCAAATCTATGCACTAGGAAGGAAGTCAAAACCAACCAGGTTCACACTACTGAGCTCGCACAAGGTCGGAGTAGTGGTGAATGTCAAAGGCTTAAATCTGATATCTACTTAAGTTCAAGCGTTTGGCATTCTACTTCGATAATCAACTTTCCTCGAGAGAACTTATTGAGTAAAGGTTTCAGCTTGACGATATTAAGTTTAACCATTTTGATTCCTTGTAAATTATTTACTGTCACTTTATCTTCTACTTTGAGTTTTGGTATGGTGGCAAGCTGAGAGTTCACCTCTCTATAAGGTGCCCCCGTTACAGGGAGAAGGTCCCAGCTGGTTACTAAGATATTTGTCCTGAAAGGACGTGGCCTCCTTGAACTACCTACGTACCTCTAGGAAGACTACCCTACAACCCAGAGGCTATGATACACTCCTAGGTACAGGAGAGACGATATATGGGTGACCCCCATTTTGGCGGTTACCCATACTCCCCTTATATATCCTGTGAACCACATTCGGTCAGACGGACGGCGACGACTTATATGCTATTATGGCAGCTGCTCCAATGACCTCTTTTTACTAGCAAACGAGCAACTACACAGCCTTGTACCTATGACGCGCTGTCCCAACACTGGGGCCAGAGGGAGGTGTTAGCTAAACCCAGCCAAGTTCAATAGCATGTTCGGGCCACCCTTACTCAGCCGTGGTGCCTCCTTGCGCAGATCCGTATGCCCCCATGAACATCTAAGAGCCTATAGAATCTGAGGCATTCGACCTCTAAATTTGTAACCACCCTACAATAGGTAGATACAATCACTATCACCTTAGCCCAAATGGTATACCAAGTGGTAACCAGAGGTGGTATGGTCTCGTATACTTAGTATATACATAGCTTGTAAACCTAGGATGAAGCCTAGGGAATAGTTGAGGAGCCTTGAGGTACTCTACTAGGCAGGGTAACCTTTCGGGAGAACATTCACATAAGGTCAAGAGAATTATGGGAATGTTACACGGACCTCCGAGATGACTTTTGTGGTTGACTGGAGGACTTCCGGAGTGGTTAAGGGCATAAGAGGGCAAAGTTACCCTACCTTGGGAATTTGGTTTTTATGCCCATGGACCCCAGTTACCCTACTGAGGAGTCCAAGTTACCCTACCTTCACCGGCAAAGTCATTGTCGACCTTAGAGGTTGATTGCCTCACATTCTATGGGCTCTTAGATGTTCTTAGGCGCACAGGCATCTGCACGGGGAGGCTCCACGCCTGTGGAAAGGTAGCCCGAACAGACTATTGAACTTGGGCAGGTTTTGCTAACACCTCTCTCTGGCCCCAGCGTTGGGACGGCGCGTCATAGGCAGACGGCTGCATAGTTGCTCGTTTGCTAGTCAAAAGAGGTCATTGGAGCGGCTGCCGTAAGACTGTATACGTCGTCACCGTCCGTTTGACTGAATGCTGTTCACAGGATATATAAGGGGAGTATGGGTAACCGCCAAAATGGGGGTCGCCCATATATGTTCCCTTGGGCACCTAGGAGTCTATTCCTGCCTACGGGTAGTAGGGTAGTCTTCCTAGTGGTACTCAGGTAGTGGCAGAAGGTCAGGGTGCTTTTGAGACAAATACCTCAGTCACCAGCCCAGAGCTTCTCCCCTTGATTTGTATTAGCATTACTATGGGTTGTTATTGGACTCTAGAGGTATGAGTCCTATCACTGTAGAGTATGTCCCGAGCGGCTGGCGATGGGTAGCTCCCACTTAGCCAACCATCGGCTACATCTCACCGGGGGAGCTTGCATGTCAATTTATCACATTGGATAGTCACGTAGATTAAATGATAGACGGCATAGCTTGTATAGACGAAACTACCAGTGGGCCAGTGAGTCCACCCCCTATGTATTGATTCCGGTTGTTGTCATACCAGTTAGCCACTCGTATGACTTCGATAGGAAGAGTTTTTCCACATGCGGTTGTATTGGAGATTCATTGCAGAAACTCATATCCTATTGAGCGAGTTAAGTGTACCCGAGTTGGTCCGACACTTCCGGCAGGATAAATCATGATGGCGGGTAGACCTCGGGCAAACCCTGAGCAGGACAGGGTGTTCGTACAAGGTCGGAATTAGTGGTGAATGCCAAAGGCTTAAATCTGATATCTACTTAAGTTTAAGCGTTTGGCATTCTACTTCGACAACCAACCTTTCCTCAAAAGAACTAAATTGAGTGAAGATTCGAGCTTAACTATATTAAGTTTTACCGTTGATTCTTCTGAATTATTTTACCTCATCTTTATCTTCTACTTTTTAGTGCTTGGTGCGGTCGCAACCTTAGAGTTCACCTCTCTACAGGGTGCCCCCGTTATAATATATAGTTAAGCGCACTTGCTTAACTCTCTTCTCAGAATTGTTGTTTTAGCCTACAGTTTGGACATTGTTTGATTACGAGTCCCTTGTCTGGTACAAGAAGCATCATGTGGAAAGGACAATGGCTTCAACTATGGCTGTGTTCCGCTTTCATTCTCGTCCTGAGCGTATGACTGGTATTGAGCGAGAAATATCTCGAACCGGTGCAAGAGCAGACCTGAAAAGATTAGGTTGGCGGCCAATCCAGCAGCTCTTGACATATGACATTGACAATGATTCTACCTTTGAGGAGGTAATACCCCGTACGGTCAGAGAGATCGAGATTGAAGACCCTTGCACCTTCCTCCAAAGTTTCACTCATGACCCATTAGTAGGACGGAGAATACCCCAGAATAGACGACGGAACATGACTCTCGCTGATTTCACAAAAGATCTTGTTGAACCATACATACTTTAGGAAATCACACGGCCGATGCAAGATGCACAAAGCCACCTCCACAATCTTGCTGAAGAGCATCAGCATGGATTTGAAACTGAGATGGTGGAAAATGCTAATCGTTGGATCGAATACCAGTGAAAGAACCTCCGCCAGCTATCTATGTCCGATCAAATGATCCGGAAAAGGGTAGAAGCCTTGGAGCAGGCTGCTGCCCAGGGGTACTCCATTCACGCTGAGAATAATGTCGTTATGAACGCTGCCCCTGCCCTTCCTTTGGCAATAGAACCCCCTCCTCATTATGCTGCTGAAGTCGCAGCCTGCATGATTAATGAGAAATATCAACCTTCGTTGAACGAAGTGGATAAATAATTCATCGCACAGTAAGATCAGCTTGCGGAATTGCAAAAGCAGGTGGCCGAAGCACATGAACGACGAACCCCTCTCGAAGTGGCCTTTAGTGTGGTTGTCCCCTCATGGGGAAGAACTCCGTCGGTAAAAACCTGCGGCAATCGTCACGTCCTCTCGGGTTTACCAAGTGTAGCTCCATTTCGTCGGGGAGATTATTGAGACAGAATTCTCCTCAGCCGGCACCTCCGGAGGGTGTCCCCGCAACACCCTCCCCATTACCTCGATCGTCGACTGTACCGGCCCCTCCGGCTGTGGAACAAATCACGCTGGCGATTCGTATCGAACGAGAATGACCCTTTGCGGTAGCAGGGCAAACCCCTCTACCCACCACTCCACAAGTCCAGGTGCCTTTGTTTCGGCAATAGCACCACCCGCACCAGCAAAGACTTTGGGTAATGTTGGACCTCTCGGTTTAGCCCGAAGGTCAGAGGCGCCAGCGCCTACGGGTGTTTGTTCCCCTGAGTGTTGCCTTGTGGCCGAAGGAAGTGATATTCTTTATGCGCATAGGTTTCCATGTCACAAGAGTGCCTTTGTGCCGATCAAGATTTGGTCAAGACCTTTGAACGACGCTCCTCCGCCAAAATCAAAACAGAACCGATACGGGTACTGTGAGAGTGTGAGGCACATTAGGCATAGTGATTGCCCTGATTTTTTAAGGGACTATGCGCTTAACACTCGTGCCACTAGTCAACAACCTCCTCCCCCACCGTCTAACCCATTACCTGAGAGAATGGACGAAGACGTGCCGGGCGAAGATGGTTTTAGTGCGTATGATTCCCCTAGGGGAGGCCCCAGCCCCAACGCTGGTGGCAGGGGAGGAAATCTTCCTCCCCGTGGTGGAAACGCTGGAGGCGGTGGAGACCCGGGTGATTCTGACTCCTCGTCAGATGGCGATTCTGACCCCTCCCTTCCCGATCCGTGGAGATTCCGAGGAAGACGGAAGTCACACTGGAATGATGCGAGGAAGGAAAAGTATGCTTGGCGGTCTCATGAGCTTCCTGAGGATCTGCGGAAACAACGCAAGGGTAAGAACTCAGCGCATAGACCCAAGCAACCTGCGAAATTAGGTGTCGATCCATTCCAAGATGACTCTACCGATACTCAATGCTTCATACAGGATTGCGAGATCAAACTGGACTATTTTAGGGAATCCCTCCGCAAGGACTGGGATAAAGTCAGTTTGGTAATTCCCCTTCTACAAGGACCTGCCAAAAAATGGTACCAGAGCATACACCCTTACATTAGCGAAGAGGGTGCCCGTTGAGAAGGTATTCCCTTGGATCCGAAAAATGTCCTTCGCACTTGGGAAGGTTTTCGGCAATGGGGGGTGTCAAGTTTTGGTGGACACTTCGATCGGGATCGCGCTCTTAGGGAGCGGAATGATTTGAGTATGAAGTGCGGTAAGATCGATCACTTCTGTGACGACCTAATGAGACTGGCTTTACAGTTGGGATATAGTGGCAATTTTGTCCAGGACAAAGCCCGCGTAGGTATAACTACAGCCCTTCGCAATGCATGGGCTTTGAAAACTCCGCTGCCCGACGAATATGTTGAATATATCAATCTCCTCCGTCAAACCAGGCCCTCTGTTGGAAGACGTTCCTTCCTTTAACCGTACGGTTACAAGGGAAAAACATCATTCCAAGCCGGAAAAGAGCGATGAGAGGCAATGGTCCGCTAAATGACAGCGAAAGGATAGGAAAAGCTCGGGGCAACGACAACAGAAGCCCCGCAACCATGCGTCTGGGTCTTCAAGACCTCAAGAAACAGACCACAAGAAAATCCACCGTGATATTCCTCAGACTCTGATTGACAAACGCAAACAGTTGAATCAATGCTCTCGATGTGAACAAGCATGTCACTAGAGCGCAAAGTGTCCTTCGGCTACTCCAGTTGTTGCGTCCTCTCGAATTAATCGAAAGCCAGGCGCGGCTGAAGCTGGATACAAAGTCACCCAAGTCCCGAAATCGCGACGCATTGAAGCTGCTCCAAAACCTGCTGTTAAGCAAGTTGTAGCCGAGGTTCGCGGATCACGACCTCCAGCTTTGGATATCTTGGAGAATTATACCAATATGGAGGGCTAGGTAAGATCTATCCCCATAGGTGATAGGAATGCAAAAGATAACTCTACTCTAGCGCCCAGAAGCGCTGATGAGATAGACTACAGAAATGAAGCAGTAATGTTCCCCACTAGTGGTACAACATATTGAAACCAATATCTGGCTATAGGGATAGCAAGATTGGTTTGGTTTCTTTTGTTATATTGGGAATGGTTATGGTACTTTGTTTTGCGCTTTTGTTTTATTTTGCTATCTGATTTTGCGAAAGTGTTATTTGCTTATCTCATACTGTTTGGAATTTTGGATTGAATTTGGTTGGGTTTTGTGTTGATTTCGTCAGGCTGGACTTGACTTAGCAATTGAAGTTATTTTGCAAGTTTACCTGAGGAGGGTTGAATACCCGAAATCATGCTGGC
>Ga0307509_10002389_pt1 | contig 30468 bp, 29 predicted proteins | sample 10_EM_MG_FD_202245 | JGI IMG/M metagenome (GOLD analysis project Ga0307509, IMG submission 202245) | Populus trichocarpa ectomycorrhiza microbial communities from riparian zone in the Pacific Northwest, United States - 10_EM | ecosystem: Host-associated > Plants > Roots > Unclassified | place...
CACGACTCCTGTACTTCAGAATATAACATCTTCTATTCTGATATCCAAGTTCCACGCCAAGAACCCACGAACCCTGACCCTGATCTATCGTTACACGATCAGCCTTGACCTGAGATCGTCATCTCCGAACCCTCACGCTAAACGAGTGTTATCGTTTAGGACCTTCCTGTCGTTGTGTGCCTTGGACTAACGTCCAGTGCCAAGACCCCGTTACACCAGCAAACCGAGAGGGAAGAAATGGCAATTTAGCTTAGATGTTAGTATAGGAAAGGAGATACTTGCCAGATCGATCGGACATTTAGAGAGAAACAATCTGCCAAGATGGGACAAATTTGAGCAACAGTTATGCACCAAAACCCAGAGTGATGTGCCCCAGGTGACGGATATACTTCAGTATCGATTGAAAGAATATGCAGTAACAATAACTGCAACTGTAGCAAAGGAGATTGTCGGTCCAATCACCATTCGAGGTACCATTAACTGGGATACAATTGTTGAGGAGGTACAGCGGATGGTAACCGCGTCTAAAGCTATTAAGGATATTTCATTCGAAGTCCTGGCAGAATATTTGGATCTATCACCAGCAGTTTCAACCTTGGGCAAGAAACCTGTCGTATATGGGACTCAGGAAATACTTGCTCAACTTGCTACAACAAAGCGAAAGGTATTTTGGTCCACCTTGGTATTGAACCAAACTAATCTTTCATGTACAGAATTGCTCTAAATGAAATATCAGTTTAGTTCAATGCTTAAAAATTGATATACTAGATTAAGAAATGTTAGTTAACAATTATATTAGAGTGCTACTTTAGAACAGTTAGAAAAGGCTAGAAATACACCAAAAACAGAATTTTCAATTGTTTTCAAACAGATTCGTGATCGGCACCGGTGTACGCGGGTAGGGATGAAAAAATTGGAAAAATTATAGTGGCAAAACAGGGTACGAGGGGATGATCGATGTGGCAATGGGTGAAAAGCGATCAGGTTGCAGAAGGGCTTAAATCCAGAATAATGGTAACAATGTTGCACCGAGTGATCAGCTATGATTACAGCTCCGGTTCCCCAAACTGGGAAAAGTATGGTAATTCAAGATGGAAAACTAATTTCTCCTGATTCCAAATGAAACTCTACATATTATGCAGTTGTTGATTGCCTTCCTGTGGTCCCATTGTTCGCTGAGGATATCATTATTAAAAGAATGAAGTAAGGCTAATAATACTGATACATAGATAATAAAAGGAAATAAAATGAGTGACAAACAAACGTTCCAAAATTGTTCCAAAAATAAAACAAGAGTAAAAAGGAAAAGGAAAACAAACTCAATAACTGAGTGCAAATCGAGAGTGTGGGTAAATAGAATATGTGATGGAGAAGTTAAATAGATGGGCAATAGGGTAAGTGAGCAACAAAGGAGGCAGGCAGGCAGGCAAGCAAGCAGGCAGGCAGGCAGGTAGGAAAGTGGGCGGGCAGGTATGCAAGCAGGCAGGCAAGCAGGCAAGGCAGCTAAAGGGTAACGCAGTAGGTAGAGAAGAGGGGAGGCAAAAAGGCAAGGAGTCTGGTAGGCAAGCAGGTATGTGGGCAGGTTAGCGGGTAGGGAGTCATGAAAAGAGGAGTGTATGGGGAGGAAAGTGAGGGGACAAACAAGCAAGCAGAAAATGAGGTATTGGGGCAGAGTGGGGGGGTAAAAAAACAACCAAAAGATAAAAGAAAATCTTACCAGGTAGTATGTCCTCCATGGCTGACAAGCAAGTCTTGGACGCGCTGGGAGACAGAAGAGATGAGGTCAAGAATCTCGTCTGAGGAGAGGTTATCCCATTCTTCCTGAATGGCAGTGGAGAGTTCAGGAACAGAAGTGGCGCCAGGTTGACGATAGATAATCTGGCGTTTGATCACACGCCAGACTGTCTCGATAGGGGAAATGTCAGGTGAGCTGGGTGGCCAGGGAAGGAGGTAGCTGGCCATTCCAACCTCATCAAAAGCAGCAACAGCATGTTTGGAGCGGTGAGCAGGGGCACTATCTGGTTGGAAGTAGATATACCCCGAGTGGGATAAATCTTGCTGGTGTAGGTTGGTCCACCACGAGTGGAGGTAAGGGTGGATGATCTTTTCAATATATGTAGGGCCATTAATACGGCCCCAACTGGTCATATCCCAGATCACTAAAGGCCCTTTTAGGTTACGATAAATCAACCCCCAAACCATAATGGTGGTTTGCTTTGCAAACTTGGGCACCAAGCAATCTTCAACGCACTCTTCCCTGGGTCTCCTTGTCACCCACACAGGACCAAACACCTGTTCAAGAGAAAAGGCGCACTCGTCAGACCAGATGACATCAGCCCAATCCTGGATACTCCAATCTCTAAACTCTTCTGCCCAGGCATTTGGTTTAACCCGAGCAGTAGGAGAAAGAAACGGTTTCACTCGTGCAATGTGAAGATGATACCATTCACTGGCAAAGGCCCGATGGAGAGCACCGGCACTAATCGTGCTGCCTACTTGCTCGGCGATCAATGAAAGTGGGAGACTGGGGTTCTGGGCGCTCGCAGTTGCTGTGTTAATGAGCTGCGGCTTCACTGCAGAGTCAATAACACAGCGGCGGCCACAGGAGGGATAGTGGTTTTTTCATTTCTTTTTTTCAGCATCTCCTGTCCCGTATATGATACGGTGCAAGGTACTTAGAGGGATATTGAACTGTTGCAGGAGCTGGTTGTAGGACTAAGCAGCATAGTGCCGAAGGGCATAGACAGTTGTCCGGGTTCGGGTTGATGGGAGATGGTAGTAGGATATAGTGGGCACGGCCTCAGAGGTGGGGGATTCAGGCGGTTCTGTACTCTGAGCGCGAGAACCTACGGCTAACTGGGAGCAAGAAGATTCAGACTCAAAGTCAGAGAGGTCCGTGTCGCTTGCACTGCCGGAGCCCGGATCATTTCCAACATGTATCTCGGGCATAGACAGCTCCTGTGTGTTCGGTGGTGGACTGAGGGGTGCTGCTGGTTGGGTGGAGGAGACGGAGGATAGGCTAGAATATAGGGAGGAGCTGGAGGCGAAAGTAGATAATTGAGTTTCGGGAATAAGTGTCAAAAAGCTCATTTTGACAAAAGATCTTTACAGGTGATTTCACTCCTGAAGGCATACTCTGAAATCTCCTCAATAGGTGCATATTTATATTGCATTAATCACTACTCTATGACTACTATTGTGAGCCAGTTTTCTTGTTTTACATAATTCTTTTTCAAGATACGCACATACATCATGGTTGCATCACCTCAAGTTACTTATGAGTAGTGTTACGGGGTAGCTAACGCGGTAGGATTCCGAGCTAACTACACCGAGGATATTCGAGACAACAGATTTATAGTCAGGAAGGCTTGTAGGTAATCATTTGGTAAAGGCAAAGTAATAAAGTGTAGTCAAATATCAAAGAGTTAGAATATAACTCGACAACTTGTTTATGACTTAATTATATTGGTAAGGTCTCATGGTCCCCTGGTGAGATACTGTTGGGATAACTTTGGTGTTCTGTCTTTTGTTACACGGTAGCTATGAGGGATTTCCTTTGTAAGGTTTACGACAAATTGTATTGTTTCCTTGGTTAAGCGGATATGCGACTCATACTGGGGTATGAGTCGCGCAGCAAAAGGCTGTGTTAGGATTTCCTTGTATATAAGGGGGCTCTGCCCCTTATTTCCTGCTGGCTGTTGCTCTTCCTCACCACCGAGATGCGCCAACTGCGGAGGCGCCCACACTGCGACTCACAGGGATTGTGACTCCCGCCCATCTCCGCCCGCTCTCAGGCGTTCCACCGCTGCCGAGGCGATTGTTCTCCCGCCGCCCGCAAGCGACGCGATGGACACGGCCGCCGACGAAGATGACCTCTCGCCCTCCGCTTCTCCCACCCGCTCCCTCCAGTCAGCGTTCGAGATGGCTACTCCAAGAGCCAGAAGCATAACGATACTTCCGGCCTCAGTAGGCCCCACCCAAGGTAGTCGGTCGCTCCCTCCCGTGGAGCCCGTCAGCCCCTCTCCCATGAGCAGAACCCCATCGGGCTTGGCCCGTTAATGCAGCACGCCCAGTGACCACGGGACGGTGAGCAGGACTTCTCGCCCCCTCCGAAACCCTTCACCCTCGTTCAACACAACTGCCTCGGGAGCTGGGATGTGTTCCTTTCGCTGTTCGGGTCATTTACCCAACTGGCCCACCCACCATGTATTGTCGCCCTCCAGGACCCCCCGGTCTACAGGGGCAAACTTCCCTCTTGTAACTTGTTTTCGGTGTTTTCCCCCCCAACCAGCGGTGGCTGCAAGCCCCGTGTTGCCTTTTACGTTTACAGTTCATTTTTGGCTACCGTTTCCCTCCTGTCCCGCTTTTTCGGAAGGGGTGATGTCATGGCTTTGGACCTCTTCACCCCTGACGGCTTCTTTAACCCCACCACGACTGGTTTCACGATCATCAACTCCTATAGTACGAAGGCTCGCCTCAACAACACCCGTTCCGTCCCGCCGGACGTTATATTCCCTGTTTCCCCTCTCCCCACGCTCACGCTGGGTGACCTCAACATACACCACCCCACATCTGACCCTCTTCGTCTGTTCAAGGAAGACGAGATTGCCACTTCGGCCCCCTACTTCGACAGGGCCACGGACCTGGGGTTCACACTTCTCAACACCCCTGGGGTTTTTAACCAGTTTTCAATGTCCCTCGTTGGGCGCCCCGGCGTCCTCGACCTTGCCTTTGCCTGCCATCTCCTCGCCCCCTATTTTACAGAGTGGTCTGACCCCCTCCCCTCCACTGGCTCCGACCACATCCCGATTCTCCTCCGGTTCGAAGCCCCCCTGTTGCGCGCGGCCCCCCCGGTACCCAACTGGGCCCTGACGGACTGGCCCGCGCTGGAAGCCTCACTCAAATCAATGCAGGTCTCGCCCGCCCCCCCGATCCCGACTACAAAATCCATGGACACTTGGTACAAAACAAGCATGGGTAGGATAACGGCCCAGCTAGCCCTCCACACTCCGGTCAAGCGGGTCACCTTCAGGTCGAAACCATGGTGGTCCGCCCTCCTTTCTCAACTCAGGAAAGCTTACAGCTCCGCCCTCCGCTCCTCGAAGGTGGACAGGTTTGATGCGGCGCTCCTTGCGTCAGCCAGGGCCGCCAGGACGGCCTACTTCAAAGCAATCAAGAAGGCCAGGACGGGCTACTTCAAAGCAATCAAGAAGGCCAGGACGGGCTACTTCAAAGCAATCAAGAAGGCCAAGAGGGACCATTGGTCCGCCTTCCTGGCCACAGCAACCCCGCAAACAGTCTGGACGGCGAAAAAGTTCGCTGTAGGTCGGCCTCCCCCCCGCTTTCCGGAACTGCCTGGGGCCACGTCGCCAGTCGAGCTCAACAAAGCCGTTCTCAACCACTTCTTCCCTGACGAACCGGCCAGGCCCTTTGACTGCATCCTGCTCCGGTTCAGGGACTGCCCGGCGTTGGCAGCGGACGAGATTAGCAGAGCCCTAGCCCGGTCTTCACCCTCATCGGCCCCTGGCCCCCACTTGACCCCCAACTCGGTATGAAAAAGGATAAACAGGGTAGCGCCTCACCTGATCCAGGGCCTCCTCGCCCATCTGGTTGCCCATGGCTTCAACCCCCCGGCCCTCAAGTTGGCAGACGGCATCGTTCTCGACAAGCCGGGAAAGCCTTCCTATGATTCGCCCTCCTCCTTTCGCGTCATCGTGTTACTGCAAACCTTTTCGAAAAACCTGGAGAGGATTATGAACTCAAGACTTTCATCGATGGCCCGGGTCGCCGGCCTTCTGGATCCCCACCAGTGCGGTTCGCTGGCTGGCCTGTCGGCCTCAGATGCGACCACCACACTTACCCACGAAGTAAGGACCCTCCAGATGGCTGGGAGAAAAGTGTCTACGCTTTTCCTGGACATTACGGGAGGGTTTGATAACGTAAACCCCTCGACTCTATGCAGCATGCTCAAAGAGAGATCCGTGAGCCCCTACCTCGTCTCCTGGACAAGATCCTTCTTTACGGGCTGGACGTGCCGCCTCCGCTACCAAGGATCTCCCAAGGTGTTTGCCCCGGATGCTGTGGGCACGCCGCAGGGCTCCCCCATCTCCCCGCTCCTGTTTGTTATATATGTTTCCCGTCTTCACTGCACGATCCCCCAGGGTCTCACCCTTTCCTACGTCGATGACTTCGGTCTGACAGTTTCCTCTACGTCCTATAGGCGTAACATCCAATCCCTACAAAGGAGGTATGCAGTGCTGAAGGCCAGGGGGTCCCGGCTTGGCGTGGGCTTCTCCGCCCCCAAAACCGAGCTCATTCACTGGAGGACAAAGAAGGACAGGTCCCCTGTCTCCCTCGCCCCAGTGGACCTAGATGGCTCTATTTTCCCCCCCAAAGCCGAGGTCCGCTGGCTGGGATACTGGTTTACGCCGAGAATCTCGACAACCCCCCACTTCACAAAAAGACTTGCCAAGGCCCAGGCCGCCTTCGTGGCCATCAGAAGACTCTCCCCCCCGGGGATGGGCCTCCCTCCCTTCCTGTGCCATCGTTTGGCGTCCTCACTCCTGTTTCCGATCCTCAGCTACGGCGCGGACACCTTTGAGCCCACAGTTCATATGACACGGAAGCTTTCGGCCTTCTGGCACAAGGTCCAGAGGTGGACCACGAACTGTTTTGCGTGCACCACGACGGACATCCTGGCTGTGGAAGCCTGCCTCCCCCCACTGGAGCTCCTCCTCGCGTATAAAAGTCGTCTGGCAGGCCTGAGAGTTATCTGCTCCCCCCCCGAGATCAACCCAGTATCCGCCAAGCACCCGGCCTCCCTTCAGACCCCGTCAAGGCGGCGCCACTCCCCCGACCACAGAATCCTTTCCCGAGGTAACCCAGGGGCCAGGCTGCCACTCCCGTGGCTCCGGGCCAGACCCCCCGCCAAGAACAGGACCCACCTTCCACTTGACGCCCTCGGCCACTCAATGCTTTGCCTCCTCGGCCCCGATGGCCGCGCCCCCCTTCCGGTCACCTCTCAACACCTGCTGGCTGAGCTATACCCCGCTCCCCCCCCAGGCCGGTCCTACCCACAACTTAAGCTCCGCTGCAAGGCACTCCTCATGGTGGAATGGGAACGGGTGGCACCGGACCCTACCAGATATGCCTACCGCCCTTCGCTAAAGCCCTATCCATTTATGGGCCTCTCCAAGTTCGACGCGGGTCGCCTTCACCAGATGAGGTCTGGTAAGAGCTACCACCGCGCCCACCCATCATGGGACGAGGACGGCCCACCCACCTGCCCCAGCTGTGGACAAGCCCCTGAGGACTTCGAGCACGCAATCCTCCATTGCTCAGCGAAAGAGCCTGCCCGAGCCCGCCACCTTCAGGGGGTCTCGGAGATCGGCCCCGACGCTCCCGTCTGGTCCTCTGCCGCCCTCCTGGGCGCGCTCACTCGATTTATTAGGTCTACGGCCACAGCTTTCCCCCCGGGCATGTTCTCGCGCCCGACATCCGCTGCCTCCTCCGTTTCTTCCCGCGCTTCTAATGTAGTTTCCTTTGGTTACTTTATGTCGTCCCAGGAGAGCTAGATTTATGTTGTTGTTTTTCATGCTTACCGCTGGTGAAAGGAGGGTTTCCTTTACTTTACTTGTTTTAATTTCGTGTCCGTATGTGGGCCTGGGGCCGGTACGGACCCCAGCTGAAGAGATATGCTCCGGATGTTTCCTTTGTTAGTTCGTTTTGGCTTTTGGGTTTTGTTTTCGCCATAGCTAGCGCTCCATGCGATTTCTTGTACCTTAACAACGAATATATGACTAAAAAAAGAAAAAAGGTAAAAAAAAAAAAAGAAAAAAAGCCCCTTATTTCCTGCAAGCCGAGGTCCACTGACTGGGATACTGGTTTACGCCGACAATCTCGACAACACCCCACTTCACCAAGAGACTGGCCAAGGCCCAGGCCGCCTTCGTGGCCATCAGAAGACTCTCCCCCCCGGGGATGGGCCTCCCTCCCTTCCTGTGCCATCGTTTGGCGTCCTCACTCCTGTTTCCGATCCTCAGCTACGGCGCGGACGCCTTTGAACCCACAGTTCATATGACACGGAAGCTTTCGGCCTTCTGGCACAAGGTCCAGAGCGGGACCACGAATGGCTTTGCATGCACCCCGACGGACATCCTGGCTGTGGAAGCCTGCCTCCCCCCACTGGAGCTCCTCCTCGCGTATAAATGTCGTCTGGCAGGCCTGAGAGTTATCTGCTCCCCCCCCGAGATCAACCCAGCATCCGCCAGGCTCCCGGCCTCCCTTCAGACCCAGTCAAGGCGACGCCACTCCCCCGACCACAGAATCCTTTCCCGAGGTAACCCAGGGGCCAGACTGCCACTCCCGTGGCTCCGGGCCAGACCCCCCGCCAAGAACAGGACCCACCTTCCACTTGACGCCCTCGCCCACTCGATGCTATTCCTCCTCGGCCCCGATGGCCGCGCCCCCCTTCCGGTCACCTCTCAACACCTGCTGGCTGAGCTATACCCCGCTCCCGCCCCAGGCCGGTCCTACCCACAACTTAAGCTCCGCTGCAAGGCACTCCTCATAGATGAATGGGAACGGGTAGCACCGGACCCTACCAGATATGCCTACCGCCCTTCGCTAAAGCCCCATCCATTCATGAGCCTCTCCAAGTTTGACGCGGGTCGCCTTCACCAGATGAGCTCTGGTAAGAGCTACCTCTGTGCCCACCCGTCCTGGGACGATGACGGCCCGCCCACCTGCCCCAGCTCCGGAGAAGCCCCTGAGGACTTCGAGCACGCAATCCTCCATTGCTCAGCGAAAGAGCCTGCCCGAGCCCGCCACCTTCAGGGGGTCTCGGAGATCGGCCCCGACGCTCCCGTCTGGTCCTCTGCCCCCCTCCTGGGCGCGCTCACTCGATTTATTAGGTCTACGGCCACAGCCTTCCCCCCGGGCATGTTCTCGCGCCCGACATCCGCTGCCTCCTCCGTTTCTTCCCGCGCTTCTAATGTAGTTTCCTTTGGTTACTTTATGTCGTCCCAGGAGAGCTAGATTTATGTTGTTGTTTTTCATGCTTACTGCGGGTGAAAGGAGGGTTTCCTTTACTTTACTTGTTTTAATTTCGTGCCTGTATGTGGGCCTGGGACCGGTACGGACCCCAGCTGAAGAGATATGCTCCGGATGTTTCCTTTGTTAGTTCGTTTTGGCTTTTGGGTTTTGTTTTCGCCATAGCTAGCGCTCCATGCGATTTCTTGTACCTTAACAACCAATATATGACATAAAAAAAAAAAAAAAAAAAAAAGCCCCTTATATCCTTCTCTCCTGGACCAGGTCCTTCCTAACTGGTAGGACGTGCCGGCTCCGCTACCAAGGATCCCCGAAGGTATTTGCCTCAGTCGCCGTGGGCACTCCGCAAGGCTCCCCAGTCTCCCCACTGCTGTTTGTTATTTACGTTTCCCGACTCCACCTCGAGATCCCACAGGGCCTCACCCTCTGCTATGTCGACGACTTTGGTCTGACGGTTTCCTCTACGTCCTATCGGCGTAATATCCAATCCCTACAGAGGCCATACGCGATGCTGAAAGCCAGGGGGGCCCGGCTGGGCGTTGGTTTCTCCATCCCAAAAACCGAACTCATCCACTGGAGAACGATCAAAGACACGGGCCCTGTCTCCCACTCTCGAATACACCTAGACAGTTCAATCTTCCCCCCCAAGGACAAGGTCCGCTGGCTGGGGTACTGGTTCACACCCTCGATGTCGACCACCCCACACTTCACCAAAAGACTGGCCAAAGCCCAAGCGGCGTTCGTGGCCGTCAAAAGGCTCTCCCCCCCAGGGATGGGCCTGCCCCCGTTTTTGTGCCATCGGTTGGCATCCTCGCTTTTATTTCCCATTCTCAGCTATGGCGCGGACACTTTCGAGCCCACTGTCCACATGACAAGGAAACTCTCGGCCTTCTGGCACAAGGTCCAGAGGTGGACCACAAACTGCTTTGCGTGCACCACTACCGACATCCTGGCTGTAGAAGCCTGCCTCCCCCCACTTGACCTCCTTCTCGCGTACAAACACCGCCTGGCCTGCCTGAGGTTGATGTGCTCCCCCCCGGAGCTCAACCCCGCCGCTGCTAGGCTCACGCCCTCCCTACAGATGCGATCGCTACACCGTCACACCCTCGACCACAGAATCCTTTGCCTCCGGAACCCTGGTGCCCGCCTGCCCCTCCCCTGGTACCGACCGAGGCCCCCTGCCAAGAACAGGACCCACCTCCCATTGGACGTTCTCTCTTACTCGATGCTTTTCTTTCTTGGCCCTGACGGCCACGCGCCCCTTCCGGTCACCTCCCAGCACCTACTGGGGGAGTCATACCCCAACCCCCCCCTGGGCCGTACCTACGCGCAGCTTAAGCTCCTCTGCAAGAAACTCCTCATGGAAGAATGGGAGGAAGCAGCGCCGGGTACCGCACGATACGCCTACCGCCCCTCGCTAAAGCCCCATCGGTTTATGGGCCTCTCCAAGTTCGACGCGGGTTGCCTTCACCAGATGAGGTCTGGGAAGAGTTACCTCCGCGACCACCCATCCTGGGATGATGATGGCCCGACCACCTGCCCCAGCTGCAACGAGGCCCCTGAGAGCTTCGAGCACGCCATCCTCCCCTGCTGGGCAAAAGAGTCTGCCAGGAACCGCCACCTTCAGGGGGTTACTGAGCTCGGCCCCGACGCCCCCGCATGGTCCTCGGTAGCCCTCTTGGGCACGCTCACCCGTTTCATCAGGTCTACAGCCACAGCCTTCCCGCCAGGTAGGTTTTCTCGCCCGTCTTCCTCAGCCGGTTCAATTTCCTCCCGCTCGTCTAATGTGGTTTCCTTTGGGTACTTTATGTCGTCTCAGGAAAGCTAGGTTTACTTTTTTGGTCTTTTTATGCTATCCGCTGGTTGAGAGAGGGTTTTTCTTACCGTACTTGCTTGAATTTCCCGCCCGTATGTGGGCCTGGGACCGTTACGGACCCTAGTTGAAGAGTAGTGTTCCGGATTTTTCCTTTGTTAGTTCGTTTTGCATTTTGGGTTTTGTTTTCGCCATAGCTAGCGCTCCATGCGATTTCTTGTACCTTAACAACGAATATATGATATAAAAAAAAAAAGAAAAAAACAAAAGAAAAAAAAAGCCCCTTATTTCCTTCATCTTTCTCGTCCGCTCCACCTCCAGCGATTGAAATCTCAACACCATGGGAAATCATCGTGAGAGTGTCTTCCGCCTCTGATCTACCCCGTCCGTGGCGACTGCTCGGGGGTTTATTACGCCGTCATCTCCTTCCTCTCCTCTGGGGCCTTTGGCCTCCCCTCCATGGGGTTATGGATTCCTTTCTGGTTCCGTTCGTCTTCACTGGCGTTGATGTTCCTACCCTTTACACTGCACTTGGCGACGCGTCTCGCTTAGCGCTTTGCGCGGTCGGCGACCCTCTTTTCCTCGTCAACAGGCGGTCGCTAGTCTCGGGCTATCGGTGAAGTAGTTGCCCTGGTGGCCCTGCTCTCTGGTATTGCACTCTCTCCTGAGTTGCTCGGTCGGTACGGTCGGCATTCGAAAAATCGTTACCCTGTTTCGGTCCTCCGCGTTCGTACTTCTCGGTCTTTGGCGAGCCTTCCTCCTCCCGCTTCCCACGCGTCAGATCCGCTTGCACCGTACTGCTACGTCCTTCTCTAGCTGGCACCTCATCTGCCTTCGTGGCTGGCACCCTACTGCCCCTTACGATAGCTGGCACCTCCACTGCTGAGTGGCTCTCCTCGCTGGGTGACTCCCCTCGTCCTCCTCCCGCTCCTGCGATTTACTCTACGGGGGCAAACCTCGCATTTGGTTACGCTGTGTCATGGTATAGCACTGCCTCCTTGGCCCATGCTAAAGTCCGAAGCGTCGCCGACTGTCCGGGCACTCCACCAGGGACGAATGCCTGCCCCGCAGCCGATTAGGTAGGGGTTATTGTTCAGGCATCCGGCAACAGTAGTTTTATCTTTCCTCTCCGTCGGCACTTGGTGCCGTAAGAATCTTTTCTTTTGTTTTGGTGGGCCCACCGAAGGGTTTGTGTCTTTCTTTGGTTTCATTCCTACTCATGTCTTTCCTTACGTGTCTGGAGGAGGGTATTGCTTCGTCTTGTTTTCGTCTTAGCTGCTATTAGGGGGGAGGGTGTGCTCTGGGTTTGAGGAGTTTGATTGTTCCTATCAGGGGGTGAAGCGGGCGGTTGTTGAGATTAAGGTTTTGTTCACGCCATAGCTAGCCCTCCACGCGGTTTCTTGTACCTTAACAACGAATATATGAATTAAAAAAAAAAAAAGAAAAAAAAGAAAAAAGAAAAAGCCCCTTAGTTCCTTCCATCTTTCTCGTCCGCTCCACCTCCAGCGATTGTAATCTCAACACCATGAGGAATCATCGGGAGAGTGTCTCCCTCCTCTGGTCTCCCTTGATGGCTGCTGCCTAGGAGTACTACGCACCCATCTTTCCCTTTCCTCTCTCTGGGGTCTTTAGCCTCCGCTCCCGGGGGTTTTGGATTCGTTTCTGGTTCCGTTCATCTTCGTGAGCACGCTTGCGTTGATGTTCCTACCACCTTACCCAGCACTTCTCGACGTGTCTCGCTTAGCGTTTTGCACGGTCGGCAACCCTTGTTTCTCGTGAACATGTGGTCGCTAGTCTCGGGCTATCGGTGAAGTAGTTGCCCTGGTGGCGCTGCTCTCTAGTATTGCACTCTCTCCTGAGTTGCTCGGTCGGTACGGTTGGTGTTCAAAAGATCGTGGCCCTGTTTCGGTCCTCCGCATTTGTACTTCTCGGTCTTTGGTCTGCCTTCCCTCTCCCGCTTCCCACGTGTTAGATCCGCTTGCACCGTACTGCTACGTCCTTCTTTAGCTGGCCCTTATCTGCCCCATTGGCTGGCACGCTACTGCCTCTCACGGTAGCTGGCATCTCCACTGCTGAGTGGCTCTCCTCGCTGGGTGACTCCCCTCGTCCTCCTCCTGCTCGCGCGATTTACTCTACGGTCGCAAACCACGTCTTAGGTTACGCTGTGTCATGGTATAGCACTACCTCCTTTGCCTATGCTAAAGTCCTAAGCGTCGCCAACTTTCCGGACTCTCCGCCCGTGACAATGCCTGCCCCATAGCCGCTTAGGTCGGGGACATACCGTTAGGCATCCGGCAATAGTTGTTTTATCTTTCCTCTCCGTCGGCCCTTGGTGCCGTAAGATTTTTTTCTTTTGTTTTAGGGGGGCCTGCCGAAGGGTTTGTGTCTTTCTCTGTTTTCGCTTTTATTCTTGGTTTTCCTTACGTGTCTGGAGGAAGGTATTGCTCCGTCTTGCTTTCGTCTTAGGTGCTACAAGGGGGGAGGACGGGCACTGGATTCAAGGGGTTTGATTTTTCCCATGAGGGGGTGAAGCGGGTTATTGGATTGCTTAAAGGTTTCGTTCACGCCATAGCTAGTGCTCCAGGCGAGTTCTTGTACCTTACATCAGCAAAAATTATTATATTCGTCCTGAGCGTCCCATGCATCAGACGCTCAGGACGCTCAGAACGTTAACCGTTACTCTAAACACGACGTCGGCCAGACGTCAGGTCGAGACACCATTCCCTATCTACCCCTGCGTCCTCGAAGTCCCGATGACGTCCACCATCAAGCTCATGCGTTCAGACGCCCTCAGACCTTAAGCTCTCCCGCATCGCGACGATCTCCTTCCTGTGCCACCCTCGGCATGGCGGAATCCAACTCCACTCTAGCATCCGGAAGACTATCCGGATGCTTAGTCTTCCGCATGGTACGCAGCGATATTTGAACCCCCTCTGCATCAATTGCCATGTCTGGCTATAGGATCCCAATGCCTTCCAAATAGCTCACATGTTTGTCGCGACGGCGTCGTGATGGCTCACTTGCATACTCTCGACGGCGTCGTGATAACAGACATATTCCAGACGCAGTCTGGACGACGTCGTGATAGCTCACATGCATACTCTCGACAGCGTTGTGATAGCACACATATTCCAGACGCCGTCTCGATGACGTCGTGATAGCTCACATGCATACTCTCGACGGCGTCATGATAGCACACATATTCCAGACGCCATCTCGTTCGCTGCACGATTCATTTGTATTACTGAGTGCCATTCACAAAAGCTTCGAGGTGCTGGTGCCCCTTGTATCGTGACTTTGAACCTCATCCGCATCTTGATATTCTATTATTACTAGTCTACTGCCGTGACCAGGGCGTCCAGGACACCCTGGCCACGGCGATTCTACGTTTCCGAGCTCTGGCTCAGATCTCGCTCAGAAATACACCCCAAATTGTGCTCACGGCTCCACAGATCGGCCAACGGAAATCTAATAGTTTACATTTCCTGCAAATCAAATTCGATAAACTCAATGGTTCACACATCGCCAAGTCTACAAAAAACCAGTCTCTCCCACGCCTGCGTCACATTCCTGCAAGTCGTCCAGGCTCAACGATAGCCGACTGGCGAAACCAGGGGTCGCTGGCCCCTCTGGCGCTAGTCCCAGCGTCAGCTCCTGTGAGTTACCTAGGCTCACTGGATCTGAATCTAGCATCTGAAGCGCCTGGGCGAACGACGCCTGGTTGTAGTCAAACGACAGTTCGCTCCCCTGGGATGCATCTTGACTCTGCCGGTAGTGCTCTAAACCCCCGGCGTGATTGTTGAGCGGTGTCTGTTCCCGCACAGCAGCTCGTCTTGGATTCCGGCTGGATAGCTGACGCCTGGATAGCTGACGCTCCAGTTCGGCATGAACTGCGTCATGATTGTCAGCAAAGCCTTCACAACTTTCCTGCATCATACGATGATTTTGCTGGATCCTGTCTGTAATCGTCTCACGCAGATTCCTGAGCATGAGTTGCTGCGTTGGCCGTGGTACTGCCCGCCAGGTGTTCTTCTGCCGTAAGAAAAGGTCTTGCAAGATTGGTTAGTCATCAGAACAAAAACCAAGGACGGGGGGGACATTGAGGGTCTCCTACCTCCAACTGCGTCAGGCTTGAAGTCCGGAGGATCCTGATGCACCCCAAGTCGATATGCGCGTAGTTGATGGCACAGGATTGCACAAGTGAGACACACCATCGTACCATTGACACGATTGATGAATTCCGGGTCTAGCATCCCAAGCTTTCTCTTGCCATTGAAATACTTACCATAGATGGCGTCGGCAATCTGAGGCGCGAGGAACCGGAATGATATAGGCTGCATCCAGGTCATAGTCAGTCGTGATTGGAAGTCCTGGTTGGGCGACGGGCGACGGGCGGATACACACCTCATACCCATTTGAGGGGCACATGAACCTGTCATCCTCGAGAAGGTATTCGACTCTACGAGCGATGGCAGTGGGGTCGCCCGGTAGTCCGTATAATTCCCGTATATGATTTTTTATATAATGGACGAACTGCGCCCGCACGCCAGAGTGTTTTTGACGTATCTTTCGTAGTTAGTGCAGCACCCTTTATGGTTGTGACCTCTGACTTACAATGTCTATACTCTTCGACGACGGTTCAATATTTCCGGCATCCGCAATCTCATCTTGCGCGCGACTCCAAACACTATGCACCTCAGACGTCAAAGCAACCGGGTTCGGGAGTGGGTTAACATAAAGGGTGTACTGAAGCATCAGATCCTTTGCTACGCCTAGTATTTCCCCCTCCACGCCTGTCACCGTGTTTCGCCGCGAATTAATTACATGCCGGACAGACACAGTTCCTCTTGTACTCGGTTCGCCTGGTGGACTCGAGCTCCTGATACCAGACGTTGTTGTGCTAGGGACGCCAAGTGGGGACGAATACCGTGCTACGCTTGATGATGGGAATGTCGCCGGGGGCAAGGGCCTACCGGGAGTTATGGTCACACGGGCCGCGGGCGTCCGTGGGACAATTGCTGCCTCCTGTGAACCAGAGTTGGTCGAAATTCGCACAGTCCTTGGGCGATTGTTTCCGTGTGTCTCCACCAATCGTGGCCCACGACGACGTCTAGGTGTTGTCTCATCCGCACCACCGAGGTTCGCTCCTTCAGGTTCGGTGTCCGGTTCAGTTTCGTCGCCCGGATGTGACATCTGATACTCATCGCTGCTATCGTCGCTGAGGCGGACGGGTTCCATATGCCCTTGTCCGTCAGCCTCCATCTCAGGTTCAGTATATGCTGTGGTCTGAATTGTGCTACTCCGGAGGCGCTTGGCCGGTCGTGCTAGAAGCCCTCTCGCGATTGGTGGTGGGGAAGAATTACGACCCGACGATTCAGCACTATTGGAGCTGCCGGATTCGGTCTGTTGTGTTACCGATCTGGACAGCCTATCCGCTGGTACGACGTCGCGTCTACGCCCGTTCATATTGCCCCCTCGTGAAGTTGGCTGATTCGATCCCATGGAGTCGGGTATGACGTCGCGCCTTCGCCGGCTCAGATTGCCCACTCGTGGAGTTGGCTGACTCGACCCCATGGAGTCGGGTATGATGTCGCGCCTGCGCCCGTTAAGATTGCCTACCCGGGGTGCTGGCTGACTGCTGGAATTCGGATGCATGTGGGATATAGGACGGGTAGTGAACGTTGGTAAAGATTGGAGTCAATCTGATAATTGGATGTGTCGAGTTTGGTGGAAGCGAGGAGTGAGTATTTTCCTTTCGTCGAAGAGGACGCGTTAGGTCTTATACCTGTACGCTAGGATTTAGGGGTGTGGTAGGCTCACTTACTATCACTCGGTATGCAAGGGAGGGATGTGCCTACACAAAGGGGTTTAAACTTTCAATACCATATCCGCGGTTCAGGAATTAGGACTCACAGGTCTATCGTGAGAAATAATAGACGAAATGAAGGTGTCGCTAACGTCGCCGGACATGCAAAATCTAGCTGCAAGCAGTATCGGTTAGCGACGAGGGCTGTTCGCGAGACACTCACCACGCCAAAAGAGGATTAGGATCTACTCTCATCTCCCAGCGTCGAATCATCACCACCAACCGAAACTGTATTCAAGGAATACAGTACTGCCTTGTGAATAATCTGACGCAGGCGGTTGACGCCAGACCGGATATAACTATGCACAGACTATCACTCGGTATGACAGTGAAAGAATTGCCCACGATCGGTATTGGAATTATTGCCATCGTGGCCGCGCCAGCGACGCAGACAATCGCAACATTGGTAGGGCACATCATACTGTCGTCAGGAGAGTTAGACGGGACGTCCGATGCAGGAGATTTCCCTACAAAATAGGGGTTTGAGATCGTGAAGCCTCAAGTTGGGCTTTGGAGCTGAAATTCAAGACCTCCATAGGACCCCACACACGGGGGTCGGGCGTCAGAAAAAAAGGCGAAACCACGGTGGCGTCAATGTCGCTGGGCGAAAGCTAGCTACAAGCAGCATGGGCTGACGACGAGGTTGCCCGGGAAACACACTACGCCAAAAGAGGATGATTAGGAGTATCTACTCACATCTCCGAACGGCGAATCTGCTCTACTTAGCTCCTTGAAAACTTATTGAGAGGAATACAACCTTGTGGTTCACGCCGGACCGGACATAACTATGCACAGACTATCACTCGGTATGAGAGTGAAAGAATTGCCTACGATCTGTATTGGAATGATTGCCATCGTGGCGGCGCCCGCTACACGGACAATCGTAACATTCATAGGACACATCATACTGTCGTCGGGAGAACTACAAGGAACGCAGAGTCCGAAGGTCGAGATTTTCCCTACGAAATGGGGCTTTGGGATCGTGAAGGTTCAAGTTGGGCTTTGGAGCTGAAATCCATAGGACCCCACACGCAGGTGTCGGGCGTCGGAAAAAATAAGCGAAATGATGGTGGCGCAAATGTCGCCGGCTGGGCGAAAGCTAGCTGCAATCAGCATTGATTGACAACGAGGTTGCACGGAAACACGCACCACGCCCAAAGAGGATTAGGAGTATCTACTCTCATCTCCAAACAGCGAATCAGCACCACTTAGCACCCTGAAATCTGTATGCAAGGAATACAACCTTGTGAATAATCTGACGCAGGCGGATCATGTCTACTAACGCGATGTGCACAAATACAGTAACTGGCAACGAGATTCTAAAAGTAGCGAATACCAGACGCCAAAGTAAGGGGGTACAAGGAATTGATGACTATTATACAGGGGATAGGAACACGAAAATGTAAAGAATATGAGACGTCTAGGAAGTGTGTAGCTGACACGAAAAGGTAAGAGAATACGGGACGTCTTGGAAGCGTGTAGAATTTTTGGGGTGGCGTGAAAAAAATAATCGGGAAGTGGCAAGAACGTTCAAGTTCATGTTCTGTGACGCCCTCGACGGCCTCTCCCACGTCGGGGGGCAGTGTGCGTCGGGGGTTCAGGTTTGTTGTGTGGTTCGGGGCTGGGCGCGTGGGCCGTATTCGTCGCATTTGGGGGGCGGGTATCCCGAGATCCCCCTGCTGCAATTTGCTGGGGTGGGTGGGGGTTTGTGGTATCATGAGGAACGCTCGGCGTAGGCGCAGGAGAAGTGGTGGCTGAGTGAGAAGGGGTCGGAGGAGGGGGGGTAGACTCTGCTCGAGTAAACGTCTCAGGCGCAGGGGTGGGGGACTTGGCCCGATGAATATCGCGATCTTCTGGTGGTTCTGATTCGGCAGCAGGTGTGTCTACAGTGCCGTCGTGCCCACGCCCTGGGCCACGATGCTCTCTAGTCCTGCGCGCCACAGCTCCCGATCCTGGTCGGGGCGCCACAGCCTCTTGTTCGGGAGTCTTCAAGAGTTTTGCAAGCCAGGGATCCTTTTGAACAATAGCCCTCAGGACTCTAGCCCGCTCCTTCTCAGATGGCCCAGTGTCTGAATCCCGGTGTCGTGAATCCCCGGTACGTCTGCCTGGTGGATCTCCGACGGGAGAATAATCGCTCCCTGAGGTGTTCCCACGCTCCGATTCACCGCTGTCCCCGTCGTCGTCCTAGATATATGATTAGATAAGATGTTGAATGAAAATAAAAGAAAACTTACTTCGTCACCTTGAATAATGTCTCTACCACGGCGATCAGGAGTGTGAACCTGTCCCGGCGGCACCCGATCATCGTCGTGGTGACTGTGATCGACATTGTCTTCGTCTTGGCTGCCGCTGCCGTCGTTGAGACTCTCGTCGTCGTCGTCGTCGTCGTCCCCGGCTCCGATGTCATCCCACTGCCCCCACCGGTCCCAGGCCTTACGATCGAAAAATGGATGTCCACCGGAGGCTGGCGCCGGGGTTTCGTCTCGGCCCTCTCCCTGATCCTGGCGTGACTCCAGCACCAGGAGATCAAGAGGATCTTTGCCAGGGTTAGCGAGCAGCCACACCCGGATGTCATCGTCTGTATATAAAAATATGAGCTCCGAGAGGGGGAGGGGGTCCGACGGTCGCCGGCGTAACGCGCTGGCTCCTTGCCCAGTTGCCCCGATGAGATATCGGGGATATTGGATGGGGTCCTCCACATGTTGTCGCTTGAGCACGCCGAGTAGGGATTGCAAGTTCGGCGATGCTAAGACTCCCCACGCAATCCCTCCGCCCGAGTCTTCGTCATACCAGGGGTAGTGCAAGAAGGGGTGCCCGGCTTTCGTTGCGCCTGTTCGTCGAATAATGTGGATCCTGATCGGCCTTTGGCAGTACGGAGAGGCCCAATCGTATTGGGCCACTGGAAAAACTGTGAGTACTAGTCGTAGAATCGCATAATGTAAATGGGGGCGAACACTTACTCTGAACATCACAGACTTCTGCATCTATTGGATCCTCTGCCCGTTCCGCATGGAGACGATCGTTCGTCGCCTGAAGCTTCTTGGCTGTGTCCCTAACCAACACTCTTATTTGACGTTCGACTTCATCGACGTCTTCGGGGCGGTGGTTTGTTTTGATTAATTTAATTCGGCCTTTGACAGGCGTGAGGGAGCGTGCGAAACTGAGTACCGAGTCCATTTGGGTGCCAGTCAGACTCGTAGGGTTCCACCCGAGCACCGTGATGTATGCTTTGACTTGTTCGCGCCATCCCTTGTACGCAGCTGTAGGCTCGCGAGCATTCAAGAACCCACACCAGCTTTTAGCGTAGGATATCTCCCCATAGCGCCCCCTGATTCCAGCTGTGGTTAGGTCGCAAATTTCTGACATATGCGTAGTATGTTTGACCCTCACCTCGAATCCTCCACGGCTGGCTCAAAGGGTGGTCTTGCACCGGACGTCAATGAACGACTATTGAAGTTAAAAAGTTAGATCATATCTGGACGTTCTGGAATGTGTGATCATGCTAAACAGAGAAGATTTCTTACGTCCTTGACGCCTCACCGGCAATGGCAGCTGCACGAGGATGGCTTTTTCGGCGTTTTGCGCTGGTGGCGTCAACCCCCGGGGGCTGGATTGTTTGGCGTCTGGGAATAACAGAAACGTTAAGGTAATGCGCTCTTAAATTGATGAAGAGATAGTCCTTACTTTGACCTTTGCCCCGAGGCATGCGTTTTTCTCAATGGAGCCATTTGATATACGGACGAGGGGAGAAGATGTGTGGAAGTGAACGCTAGACGGATGGTGTAGAGGGGAAGGATGGGCGGTAGGTGGCCTTGTTATACTGCGCGTAGACAACAACATGTGCGGCGCTGTGGGCGTGTCGGACTGTCGGAATTTCGCCAGGCGTTTGTGTGTGTGAGGTTCGTTCTGTGATAGCCCTATGGGGTACGATGTGGTGTGTCGTCAATCGGCATGATCCCCCCCCCTGACGATCACACAAGGGTTTGAGCCGCGATAAGAGCCGCATCGTCAATGGCAGAAGTCTTGGCGCACAAACGTCGACTGTTTACCGGAACATCACATTCTGCACGTATACGGGACGGGAACACGATCTAGAAAGAACGAGACTAAACATCGCTTTGAGCTACACACACAATGATCAAACGAAAAAAAGGAAAGGAAACAATCAATGACCCTTTGAAATGACAGTCCAGACAACTAATCCACGGCTCATCTAGGTAGACATCGCCGATAGTCGGCGCGCCATCGAATCCATCAGTTCTCCTGTCAAGTTCTCCTGACCAGCACCCGTACGCACTCTCTTAGACTTAGGGTCCTCTGTGCTCTCGGCGTCGAAACCAGCACGACGTTTCCGCGTCTCCTCGGATCTCCGATACTCCTTGATAAGGTAATTCAAGCGGCGTTTTTCGGGCGTATCCTCCATGCGATAATCCTCATCGAACTGTATGCCGTGCATGGGGTCATCTTCGCCTTGAGCCGGGCGATGGAGGACGTTTAATGGTAGCTGTCGATTCTGCTCGCTCAACGATTTGGCAAGAAGGGGGATACGATTCGCCGGCCATTTAGCGTGTCCTACAGGCGGACGTGGCAATATTGTAAAGAGGATCTCACTTCCATGCGCAGAGTCTGAGAGGCCCGAGGACGACTCGGATAAATGAGAGGTATCATCCTCACGCGCGTCGACCGTATCACTACCCTCCCGATCAGCAGGTCTGTCGTCGAATAATTCTCGGGAATGCATCTGGCCTATACGTTGTGCCGGATCATGGGCCCAGTTTCGGACGTCATTTTGATTGAGATAGTCGACTCTCCTCAGCGCCGGGGTGTCTTGCCGCTCTGAACCCCGATCACGGTAACAGTACACCATGAGATCCAGCGGGTCGTCGAGCACGGGATTTGAAAGGAGCCAAGCTCTTACGGTTTCATCGCTGTCGATGAAGACATAATCCATGCTATCCAACTCTCGCATAGGAGACCTACGTAACCTTCTACGCCCTTCGCCTGTAGCGCCAAGTATGTAGCGGATTCGGTGGTGAGGTACGGATCTGTAAATCATAGCTGACATTCCACGGATGTCATAGGAATCCAACTCGGCGAACACTACCCCATTGACATGAGGGGGACGCCAATGGAGTAAGTTATAGTTTGGGGCGACGTTTACCTTATTCCTTTCAAACTGGGATAGTGCCAGACCACGTCGCGACGGCAGGACATAAACGATACGCACGGCGCGCGGACACCCAAGTAGAGCGCTCCAATCTGTATCTCATAAGTCAGTAAGTAAAAACCTGAAACAGGCTGATGATTTAGGAAGTGACTAACCTGTGGGCCTACGGTTGGGTGCCGGGCGAAAACCCAGGGCAACAGGTTGGTTTTGGACTGCCGCGGGGCCATTATGCGGTGGATCAGGTAACATTTGCGCCAGCGCAGGGTCATTATCCGGTGAACTTGAATCACGTACCATTTGTGGGTGCGCAGGATCATTACCAGGTTGAACAGGTACATCCGGACCCGCCGCAGGAACATCACCCGGGGGAGCCTGTCCGAGTTGTCCGGCAGCAGGGACGTTGACTTGTGCAGCCGGTACGTTTGGACCAGCCGCACCCGGAGGAGCCTGTCCGAGTTGTCCGGCAGCAGGGACTTTTGGACCAGCCGCACCCGGAGGAGCCTGTCCGAGTTGTCCGGCAGCAGGGACGTTGACTTGTGCAGCCGGTACGTTTGGACCAGCCGCACCCGGGGGAGCCTGTCCGAGTTGTCCGGCAGCAGCGACGTTTGGACCAGCCGCACCCGGGGGAGCCTGTCCGAGTTGTCCGGCAGCAGCGACGTTGACCTGTGCAGCCGGTACGTTTGGACCAGCCGCACCCGGGGGAGCCTGTCCGAGTTGTCCGGCAGCAGCGACGTTCGGACCAGCCGCACCCGGAGGAGCCTGTCCGAGTTGTCCGCCTGCGGGGACGTGGGCTGGGGGAGGATTTGGAGGAAGTTGACCTGGGTTCCCTATAGTCGTCGCAGCCCCCCACTGATTTGGGGCCCCTGGCGGTAGTAACGATGCGTGCACGACGACCTGCCCAGGGGGGATTGCGGGATTTGGCACTACCATTTTGCCTTTGTTATTTGTGTCATTCAACTTCCGGCAACTGTCCTTAACCAGTTCCACGACTGCCTCCTCGATATCCTCTAGACGATGCATATCATTGGCTGCCACTGCGGAGACGATGAGATCGCAGGCAGGACGCAAGGTCCTCATGCCTGTGCATATTGGCAGGAAGTCGGCGTCAGGGAAATTTTTGGCCGTTCGCCCTGCTGGCGCAAAGCCCCTTGCTATCATCTGATCCTTCGCACAGTTCCGCCACTCTGTGTACATTTTCTTTTGAGCCTGGACTTGTGTGAAGCCCATGTTTAGCTTATGATCGCTAATCGCTCGACCGCCTGGGTTGGTGCGATGCATGCTGATTGCCCCTTGAAGCGAACTAGGCGGGAGTTGATCTGTCTGTCCCGGCGCAAGGACTCCGGCATTTTGCATGAATACGTACTGCATGTTGATATTTTGCGCCATGTCCGTTGAGGGTTTGTTTATATTGATAGTTGATTTGGAGATTCTAGTCTTGTGAATATAGAGGATGTTGTGGATGTTGTGGATGTTGTGGATGTCGGATTATCCTTGGTATGAACTTGCTGCTGTCGTGATCAACCCACATTATATATACAACTCTCAGACATTCAAGATGGTTTGAAAGAATCATGAATTGTTTGAATTGTTTTCAAGAATTAAGATGCATCAAGAACAGACAGCTCGGGCGTCCATTAGTGTTTCAGTCGTTTCCTGTGAACGCAAGATGATAACCAGCTGATACCAGGTGACTTCGCGACACACAACGCTAAACCTGTTCAATGGCTGGTGATAGATCAGTGTGCACAGCGCTAGGCCCAGCATCTCCAGTGATTTGCATGCATTAACATCCAGACGAGGACAACATCACACCACTATCACGCACACTGGACTCCCGAAATCGGCGGCGCCGAATTCCATTATGCCGGTCAAATGTTCATTTTGTCGCAAAAGATACGAGTGTGCAGGCGCATAAGAGACACACTTGCGAAGTGCGCATGCAAATCTCGATATCGTACTCGCATCCACCATAGGGAATCCACCTGCGGATGTCCTTAGCGACCGGGGGACCGACCTATCTGACGCCAACGAACTCATCGAACACTCCGATTCAGACTACGAATCAGATCCTGCTGGAGATACAGCTGGTAGTGAGCGCGACGTACCTGATGATACGCGTAGGCGGGAACCCGAAACCGAAGTACTCCAGGACAGAACGTACCCTGTCGCTGCGGAACAGCAGGATTATCCGGGCGTCGGGGAAGCCATTAGAGAGGTTAAAGAGTAAAAGGAAGAATGCAGGGATTTGTGCGAGAACCCATGGGCTCCGTTTGCTTTTGCACAAGGTTTTAAACTTGCTTCTTGGTTTATTGAGAGCAAAGTCTCAAAGACGTGGATTAACGATTACTTTTCGAATGATATCGGAAACTCGACATCTGTCGGCCATAGCTCTATGAATACGTTGGAGAATCTTCTCCGACACTTGGATCCGGACACCCTGTATCTGCAATAGTTGGAGGGACATGTGGAGGACCGTCAGAGAACATTACCATTCTTCTATCGGAACGTCCTAGACTGCGTGAGATATCTTCTTTGCCAGATAGCCTATCATGATGACTTGGTCTATGCCCCACGCCGTGAATACGACCAGAGCGGACAGAGAATTTATGCAGAAATGCATATGGCTGACTGGTGGTAGGACGTCCAAGTACTGCCCCGTAGTCTCTTTTAGGTGAAAGCATACTAATAGATCACAGGAAACACTCCCGGAAGGGGCGACTGTGGTTCCAATCATTGGGATATCAGATCAGACGAATCTCACCAACTTCTCCGGAGACAAGAAAGCATGGCCGGTTTATATGACCATCGGAAATCTTCCGTCGACTATACGTAACAGACCTGGATCAATGGCGATTCGGCTTCTTGGGGTATTGCCCATTCCGCCCAAGCTCGCAAAGTCCTCTAGGGCCGACAAACTCCAGAGACTGATAAATGCCGACACACTCCGTGGCATATTCGAATTCATTTTTGCTCTATTGAATGGTGCGGCCTGGGAGGGCGCCCCTATTGATTGTGCTGACGGCAAGATCCGGAGATGCTTCCCGATAATCTCAGGGTGGATTGCGGACCATATGGAAAACGTTACCCTACACGGGATCAAATCCAACGCCTGTCCTAAATGTGAGGTGCCTCCAGAAGAGTTAGGAAGCCGAGCCGGCCACCAACGTGCTAGAGATTACGCAAGATATGAACGCTACGAACGCGAAAACCGGTCCCTAGATTCCGAGACCCACGACCCTGCTCACGCTCGCTACACGAATGAAACTCATGGTATCAAGAGGGGGCAAAACATTTTTCAAGGACTCGTGAGAGTTTAGACGCCTGATCTGCACAAGCCGGATATGCTCAATACAATATATCTAGGACTCTTCCAGCATATGATGGCCTGGATTCAGGGATTTCTCAAAAAACATGCGCAACAGCAGGCCTTCGACGACGCCTGGAAAGCTTTGCCCTCTTACCCGGGATTATTTGTCCCCAAAAAGGCCCACAGGGAGGTTACGCAGTGGTAAGGAAAAGAGATGAAGAATCTGGCGCGTTGTTTGTTGGGAGTTCTCGCTGTGGCGTTGAGACAGCCTGATAGTACACTGGTGCAACCCTTCAGACGTGCGCTCACCTGTGTCAGGTCACTGCTTGACTTCACCATGATGGCTCAAGACCGAAGTCACACACCCGAGACTATATCTTATATGGAAGAATATGCGATGCAGTTCCACGACATGAAGGACATCTTCTTGGAGTTTCGCATATCCAAACGGACGCAAGAGAAGGCTGATGAGTTGCGCAAGGAGCTGCGTCGTCAGAGAGTTCAGATGAGGGAGCGAGTGCCCCCATCCCAACGGCGCCGGATCCGTGATGACGATCATGAAGAAGAGAACGACCAACGTATGGAATTGATACATTCCGAATCTAATTTCAACTTTGTTAAGCTGGATCTAATAAGTCACTTTCGCGATCACATCTACATGTTCGGCAATATTCCCATGTATTCTACCGAGTATGGAGAGCTCGCACATAAGGAGCAAATCAAGGATCGATGGCGACGCTCAAATAAAATCGACGCAGCACGACAGATACTAAGCAGCTATGGTCGACAACCTGCGATCCGCTTGAGAATTTAGAACTTGGAATTCCTTCAACGTGCAGGAGCTGATTTACCAACTGAGGTAGTAGAACATTTATAGAAGACAAGGCCCGCGCAAACCCCACCAGCCCATCGGAGGATTCTGAAGGGACGTCGTGATAATATCCACCACGTCGTTGATTTTGGCAGAGCATGCGATATATCCCCTGAGACAATTTGTCGGGAATTGATACGATATAGCCGACTGAGCCTGCCTCCCGAGCGCCGACTGCCTGAAAATCCGCCGATACTTCAAGCTTTGCCGGTGGAACTACTGACGCAACTGGAGATCCCGGTTCTTGCGTTCCAGGAGTCAGGTGTTTACGACATAAACAGGGCCCAATGCACGTGTGCTCGACCCTTCCGTGATCAGACCAGTCGGAACGATTGCGTTTGGATACAGGCTGGTGGGGAGAATGTGTATGGTGCCCTCAGTGGTCGTCTCCCGGCAAGGCTCATAGCCCTGTTCAAAATCCGGACGGGCTATATGCCGCAGGATACGGTCTATCGCCTCGCTGGGGTTCAATTCATCAGCCTGGTAGACTCAGGACGACGCTGGGACGTACACGGTCTGGTAACCGTTCAGCTCAGAGACCTTACCCGAGAGCTCACAATTGTGGATATCGGGACGATCATAGGCCTGGCGCATCTGATACCGGGGACAGAGCGGCGCTGGCTTGTCAACAGTCGCATCGATTTACGCACGTTTAACGAGATCTATTAGGATCACAGAGGTGGCTTGTATAATACAATAAACTCGGGGAGCGACGTAGCCTAGATGAGGGCTACATCGCTCCCCGATGGAGATGTAGCGTCACGATAACGACTAGAGGATAAACGTGTATAATCGACAAGTATATAGTAGAGATATAGACATAGAGGAATAGAAACATCTAGAATCAAACAAATTATGCACAATAGTAGTAGTAGTAGGAGGCATACCCGCAGGAATGACTAGTGTGATATCGGCGGCAAGTTGTAATAAGCACTCGCGGAAGCAGAAGGAAAAGGGGGTACCTTGGGGAGGCGTCCGGATGCTGCGGAGATGCGAGGCAGGAAAAGAGACGTCAGGACGTGAGATAAGGGGGGGGAGAAGGGCAGGAGATGTGGGGTGGCAGCGGGATGTGGGTAAGGTGCGACGTCATGTCAGGACGCAATCGGGGTTGGGAATGGCGTCCGGACGCTGGGGACGCAGAGGACAGAAAAACGAAGTCGGATCTGTCCGGACGCGGCGCCCACGCCTCAGCCGCAGGAATAATTTTCGCTGATATAGTTACCTAGAAATCAATGAACATATGATTTAAAAAAAAGAAAGAAAAAGAAAGAAAGAAAAAAAAAGAAAAAAAAGAAAAAAAAGCCCCTTATTTCCTTCATCTTTCTCGTCGCTCCACCTCCAGCGATTGAAATCCCAACACCATGTGAAATCATCATGAGAGTGTCCTCCACCTCTGATCTCCCACGCCCATGGCAACTGCTTGGGGGGTTATCACGCGTTCGTCTCTTTCCTGTCTCCGTGGCCTCTGGCCTCCCCTCCCAGGGGTTTTGGATTCCTTTCTGGTTCCGTTCTGGCTTGTTTGAGCACGCGCGCGTTGGCGTTCCAACCCCTTACTCCGCACTTCGCGAAGTGCTTCGCTTAGCGATTTGCAGGGTTGGCGACCCTCCTTCCTCCGTCAATACATGGTCGCTAGTTTCGGACTATGGGTGAAGTACTTGCCCTGGTGGCCCTGCTCTCTGCTATTGCACTCTCTCCTGAGTTGCAGGATCGGCACGGTCGGCATGCGAAAAACTGTGACCCCGTCTCCGTCCTCCCTGTTCGTACTTCTCGGTTGTCTGGCGAGCCTTCCTCCTCCCGCTTCCCACGCGTTGGATCTGCTTGCACTGTACTGCTACACCCTCATTGCTGGCACCTTACTGCCGTCAGCTGGCACCTTACTGCCGTCAGCTGGCACCGTACTGCCGGGCCCTCATTGCTGGCACCATTACTGCTGAGTGGCTCTCCTCGCTGGGTGGCTCCCCTCGCCTTCTTCACCTGCTTCGCCACTTACTCTACGGTCGCAACTCGCTGTGGTTACCCCGGGTCATGGTATAGCACTGCCTCGTTGACTTGGACTACATTACGTGGTGTGCCGATATAACGGGCACTCCGCCCCTGTTCCACCTTGCCCCTAAGCCGTTAGGTTCGCGGAATTCCCTCAGGTACTCCGGCCATAGTAGTTTTATCCTTCCGCTCCGTTGGCCCTGGGGCGTAAGATTCTTTTCTTCTGTTAAGAGGGGCCCACTGCAGGGTTTGTGTCCTACCCTGGTTTCATTTCTACTCATGTCTTTCCTTACGTGTCGGGAGGAAGGTATTGCTCCGTCTTGCTTTCGTCTTAGGTGCTATTACCGGGGAGGGTGTGCTCTGGGTTTGAAGGGTTTGATTTTTTCCCATGAGGGGGTGTAGCGGGTCATTGGATTGTTTACAGTTTTGTTCACGCCATAGCTAGCGCTCCACGCGGTTTCTTCTACTATAAACAACGAATACATGATATGAAAAAAGAGAAAAAGAAAAAAAAAAAAGCCCCTTATTTCCTTGATTCTTTACCCTACCTGGTATTCCTTTCACAACTCCTGTACTTCAGAATATAACGTCTTCTATTCGGATATCCAAGATCCACACCAAGAACCCACAAACCCTGACCCTGATCTGCCATTAAGCGATTAGCCTTGACCTGAGATTGTCATCTCTGAACCCTCACTCTAAACGAGTGTTATCGTTTAGAACCTTCCTGTCGTTGTGTGCTTTGGACTGACGTCCAGTACCAAGACACCATTATATAAGGTCTCTTCTCCGTAGCTTGATGATTCTTCAACCACTGAGAGAGAGGTCTACTATTTATACAAATATTCATACTACTCTGACCTCTCGAGGTAAGAAGTCTCTTCTGAACAATTCAGTTCGTCGGAACAAAGTGTGAACACCGTTTGACCCTGCAAACTTGCCCAGCTCACTTCAGAGAATCTCCCGAACTGCTATTTCATCTGAGGGGGTCTCCACTCCACCAGTAGACAGCCTGCGATCTCTTCGTCATGATAGACTATAAATGAATATCGGGCCTAAATGCCTACATACCAATAGTAATATGGAATATGGACTAATCAGTTCCGATATCCAGCTATCAACGCATTATGCAACCAACGCATATGCAATGAGGAAATGAGAGGAGTAGTATTCTCTAAACATCGTTCCAATCAGTTAAACATATCATGAAACGTGCTCTCATCCCATGTTCCGAGTTATCTTCCAGATGCCTCTGTTAACCTCATAACTCCGGCAGCTTGGGTTCGGATATATGGTCATCCTATGAAGCCATAAATGTCACAAATCGTGACTAAGCAAGGGAGATTTCACCTGACTAATAGTTATTAGTCATAAGGTATGTTGGTGTTTTGCACTAAGACTTTGTTTGACTCATAGCTTCATCAGCACAAATTATTATATGCGTCATGAGCGTCCCGTGCATCAGACGCTCACGATGCTCAGAACGTTAACCGTTACTCTGGACGCCAGTCCGCATCAACCCCTGCGTCCCCGATGTCCCAATGACATCCACCACCAAGCGGATTCGTCCAGATGCTCTCACACCCTAAGCTCTCCCCCATCCTGACGACCTCCTTCCTGTGCCTCGCTCATCATGGCGGAATCCAACTCCACTCTAGCATCCGGAAGACTATCCGGATCCTTAGTCTTCCGGATGCTACACAGCGATATTTGAACCCCCTCTGCATCAATTGCCATGTCTGGCTATAGGCTCCCAATGCCTTCCAAATAGCTCACATGTTTGTCGCGACGGCACGTGATGGCTCACTTGAATACTCTCGATGGCGGGGTGATAGCACATATATTCCAGACGCCGTCTTGACGACCTCGTGATAGCTCACATGCATACTCTCGACGGCTTTGTGATAGCACACATATTCCAGATGCCGTTGTAACAAACACATTCCTGACGGTGTTTCGTTCAACGGGGAACGACTAATCGTAGTGCATATCGTGATCGTTAACTATCTCCATAGTCTCGTTTGAGGAAGTCTTATAGCTATAAGACCAGAAGGTACAACATCCAATCGCTAGAGGACTAGGTGCTCGCACTCGAGCTGTAGAGGTTTGCGTAATAAGCAGAGTAATAGGTTTGTATATCTTGCACGACGGGAAGGTCACTGTCAAAGGGCTTGGCCCGTGCTCCAGTATCCAACTGTTGTATTACTTAGATGGTTGCGTGAAGATCCTATCCCTTGGTCGGTTTTTTCTTTTTTTTCTTTTTTCTTTTTTTTTTAAATCATGTATTCATTGTTAAGGTACAAGAACTCGCATGCAGCGCTAGCTATGGCGTAAAGAAAACCTTAATCTCAATCAACCAAAAAACAAACGAAAATTATAAAATCATCTCCAAATCGTGTCAAGTACTCGA
>Ga0307509_10002390_pt1 | contig 30440 bp, 26 predicted proteins | sample 10_EM_MG_FD_202245 | JGI IMG/M metagenome (GOLD analysis project Ga0307509, IMG submission 202245) | Populus trichocarpa ectomycorrhiza microbial communities from riparian zone in the Pacific Northwest, United States - 10_EM | ecosystem: Host-associated > Plants > Roots > Unclassified | place...
TTAGAGAAGTTGAATTGATTGAAGCTTGTGCTGTTTACCTTTCTACTTGGAAGTTCGTGAAAGTGATAGTAGTTTTTCTGTACTTCCGCCGTTTAGAAAGTAGATACACTGAACCCAAAATTCTTTGCTTTCAGTATGGTCACTGAGCTCTTGCCGTTACCTGACCAGTAGAAATCGTCTCCAAAATTACCACACTCGAACTATCCCTAGTCCGACATATTCCGAGCAGCTAAGGAGCGACAAATACAGACGAAGGGATAAGTTAGAGGTCCTATCATACCGATTTTGTTTGGATTTTTTAACTGAGCTCGCGGGCCAATTCACAATTGGTAAGTTAAGTTATTCCCTTGGTTCGGGTTGGAGGAAACGTGTTTGGCGCCGTGCCAAGAGTATTCATGAGGGTAATCCATTAATGGCTAGCTCCCGCTCCCGCTTTTAGCGAGTGTTAGGCCCGACATGTTTCACGTTTTATCAGTATGCCAAAGGAGTCCATCGCATCGCGAGAACACAGTGATGCGAGAGCCCCCATTCAACCCTGATTAGATAGGGATTATTTCGGCGGGTGTTCTCGCTGCGCAATAGGCTCGCTTTATGAAATACTGTACTGGTATACGAACTGTTCCAGGCCAACTCTAACCTCGGGTAGTATGCTACAGACCTCAACCCAAACCCCCGAGCAGTCCATTAAGACGTCGGCTTCGAACGAGTTATGTTGTTGGAATGTTTGACCTGGAATGTTAGAGTTATAACTGGGGGCGGGGGCCTGCGATCTGCGATACCGCTTCTATGCGGGTGAGTTGATGGGGCAGGAAGCACAAATTTTACCTCAAACTCACTACCCTGATGGTTCAACTTTGCCGATACCTCGCATATCACATATGCACCCGGGGTAACGCCGTCAGTTTTGGGATTTCTTGCTTTTTGCTGGGATGCGATCACCCCAACGGGCGCGAGCAGTGTCTGGGAGAGCCATTCCAAAGTACTTTGGTTAAGGATACCGCATTACCTGGTTTTTTTCGCCCCCTCTAGTAGGTTGAAATAAATGTTTTCTTTGTTATCAGTCTCAAATTCGGAATAAAACGCCTTCACTTAACCCTCTATGGCCAAACCCGGGCTTGTTTTGGACTCTTCCTGACTGTATTGAATGTTTTGCTTCAGCCCCTACTTTCTTTCAACCTACTACTTACAGCGGCAGGTTAATAAAACCTGATAATGCGGTACTCCACGAGATGTCCTGAGGGACGGGGATGAGCAGTGGTGAACCTACCTCTCTGGCACCGAATATAGTCGTCTCTCTAAAATAGACAAAATTCACTATTTCTACGGTACCCGTCGCTGGATTCCCTCAAAAAATTGAATACTTTAATTTACCATAATATTATTACTTACTACTGAGCCTTGTAGGTGTCTTCGCCAAGATCAAAAGTCGCCTACTCTCTTCCAATTGGATTCTGTTAGTGATGCTGCAGATTAACTTACGGAGGTACAGCTCGTATGCTTTGTATGTTCCACGGCGGGTAAGGGCAGAAAACCTCGCTTGTGGAACATACAACAATTAGGTGCTGTACCTCCGTATGACCCCGCAAATATGGAGGGAGGCCTTACTATTACCCGCCTCCTGCTCCTGATGCTGCGAAGGGAATTTTTCTTCCATCATTGATCTCACTTCACAGTATTCCGGGACCCAGGCAATATGAGCCGGCAGAACACCTACGAGTACCGGGTTCTAAATGGGAATAAAAACAGTTTCAACATTTCCAACAGCTTCAACAACAATTTTGTGACGGAGACGAAGTCGGAGATTCTCTCGTGGATCTCTCCACTGGAACCCCAGAAGAGGCATCACGATGTGCGAAACCGTCGATTCAGCGGCATAGGAGACTGGTTATGTGGTACTCCCGACTTCCAAAAATGGCGCAACAATCATGACGAACCTTTTCAGGCGACATTGTTCTGTCACGGAGCCCCCGGTGTAGGGAAGACGTTCATGAGGTAGTACCACACGACCCTTCAAAATCTTGTAGGTTTTTCTAATGCCCTGCAAAAATAACAGTTCCCTTATCGTAGATACGCTGTGCGATGAGACGATTGGTCAGAATATCGGCGTCGCTTGTCTATACTGCGATTTCCTAGCCCAAAAAGAACAGGACACTGCGAGTTTAGTTGGTGGACTTCTTAAGCAGTTCGCAGCAGGATTAGCAGAGATCCCCGAGCCGGTCGACCAGGCATTTCAAGACGCAAAGAGAGGTGTTGGGGGACGAAGTCCTCACCTTCCCCTGATGCTCAATCTCTTCTCCATGATTCTTTCCTCATTCCACCAGGCCTTCATATGCATAGACGCACTCGATGAACTTCTGCTTGTGCATAGGATTAAGCTCCTTCGCGCACTACAGAAAATTATGCAAAATTCGCCAAACGTTCGGTTTTTCCTTACCGGAAGACCCCATATACAGGAGGAAATCGAAAGGTACCTAACAAAATCCCCGTATATTATAGCCATTCAGCCAACCCAGGAAGACATTAGCAACTATCTCACCATGCGACTAGATGACGACCCCTATCCCTATGCAATGGATGAAGATTTGAAGTTGGAAATTATCAAAAATATTCCTCAATCCTTGTCCGAGATGTGAGTCCAAACATTAACATCCCTTGATTCCGGTAGCCTATGTACTGAAAGGGGTTAGATTTCTACTAGTGGCCTTGCATACCGATGCTGTTTTAGGAGAGTTCACAATTTCCGAGAGAAGAGAAAAGCTTTACCAGAAAGTCGATGACCTGGACGATGCCTATAGTGCGACATTGGACAGAATTAGACGCCAGAAGGGCAACATATCGAGTCTAGCGATGGCTGCATTGATGTGGATATCTCTCGCAGAAAGACCATTGCGTGTCAATGAACTGCGCCATGCACTATCGGTAAAAGCCGGAGCGCTACCATCTGCGGATTTTGATCCTGGGAGGATTCCCTCTTTGGAAATATTATTAGGATCTTGTCAGGGACTCATCACTGTTGATAATGAAACATCCACAATCCGTCTTATTCATTCCACCCTGCAGGAATACCTCCATGCCAGAGATACAACCGCGGTCTTTGAGAATCCTCACGTTGCGATCGCGAGAGTCTGCTTGAAGTATTTGTGCTTTCCGACTGTCACAGGCCTTTCGACCACCCTGGCCCGCGCCCCTGGGGATTTACCCTTTCTTCAATACGCTTCGTGTCACTGGGGAAGCCATATGAAGAAACAGTTTGCGAGCTCCCTCCAACCCCTTGCCCTGGAACTGCTGACACAATACCCCAACCATGTATCTGCGAACCTGTTCCTATTCCACCAAGACTCCTTGGAATGCTGGCGTCAAGAATCGTGGGGACGAGTCTCATCGGAGGGCTTCAGTGGGCTACATTTCGCGGCATGTTTCGGCATCACTGAACTCATCATTGCTTTGCTGGAGGTGGAGGTGGGTGGGGTGAATCAGCAAGATTCTGCCGGAAGAACGCCATTGCTGTGGGCAGCATCTAACGGCCATGAGGATGTTGTGAAGTTATTGCTTGCTCAGAAGGGCGTCAATGCCGATCTAGCGGATAAAAACTCCGGGCAGACACCCATATCTTGGGCTTCTAGAAATGGGCATGAATCGGTTGTCAGGTTATTTCTGGCCAGAGACGATGTCAATCCCGACCTACCATCTTGTTTCGTCAGTCAGCAAACGCCCCTCTCTTGGGCTTCTGGTAATGGGCACGACGGCGTGGTTAAATTACTCCTCGGTTGCGGTGGTATCAATCCAGATCCCAGAGATACATCTGGACAGACACCGCTCTCGCATGCTTCCGAGAATGGTTATGGGAAAGTGGTGCGGCTGCTAATTAGCACAGAAGAGGTTATGAAAAACACTCTTGATGGGAACTCCCGAACTCCGCTATCCTTGGCCGCTGGCAACGGGCACGAAGATGTGGTACAGATACTGCTTGATCAGCCTGACGTGAATCCGAATTTGATAGACAGACATGGCCGAACGGCACTCTCTTGGGCGGCCAAGGCAGGACACAAGTCAGTAGTCAAACTACTTTTCAACCGAGCGGAAACCAACCCCGAAATATCGGATAACCTTGGGAAGAGACCTCTCTCGTTAGCTGCTGAGCATGGCCATGAGGCTATCGTGAATGTTCTACTCAGCCACAGTCAAGTAAACCCCGATGCAGCTGACAAGTACGGCCGAACGCCACTAGCTTACGCTTCGAAGGGGGATCACACAGAAATAATAATGCTACTACTGAGTCGGCAGGATGTCAATATTAATTCTCAAGATCGGGACGGCCAGACACCGCTTTTCTGGGCTGCGAAGAACGGACACGCCGCAGCGGTAAACCTGCTCTTAGATCGCAGCGACGTAGACCCGAATCTCCGAGAGAACATTTTCGACGACACACCACTCATATCCGCCGCTCGATATGGATACGAGGAAGTGGTGAGGCTGCTACTGGGCAGGGAAGACGTTCATGTCAACTTTGTGAACCGGTCTGGTTGGACGGGACTCTCAATGGCTCGTGCCAGTCGATTATCTGCCGGGACTCTGGAGCTGATGGAGCGTCGGAGTGGGGTGATCGGTGGGTAGCTTTTGCCTATTTCTCTCTTCTTCTCCCCTGCCGTTGTACTATCTCCATAATACAACTTTTAGTTAGGGTTTTGTTATTCTACTGGTTTTCTTTTCTTTCGCAATATTTGTTTTCAGCGGCCATGTGCCGTTCTCAGGGTCTGTACCTTGCCCCACTGTACTTACTACCGCATTACCTGATTTTTTTCGCCTGCAGCTGGCATGTTGAAATAAGAGTTTTCTTTTAATCTGTCTCAAATTCGTAATAAAACGCCTTCACTTAACCCTCTATTGCCAAAATCAGGCCTATTTTTGGACTCTTCCTGACTGTGCTGAATGTTTGGCTTCAGCCCCCACTGTATTTCAACGTACTAGCGGCAGGCGAATAAAAGCAGGTAATACGGTACTGTCGGGAATGCTGATGGCAATGCGGTAGATTACGACCGAAGGACGTTATCTGTATACTGGAGACATGGAGGGCTCCGCATCATGTTTTTATACCTTGCTTTCTTGTACCTCTTACGAAGAACAACACCCCCCTCCCCCACCTTACACGAGAGACCTCCGACAGTATACTGCGGTTTTCAAAAAAGAAACCCTAACCCTACATCTGACTCGATGAGTTCGCTCCGGACATTCCACCACGCAGCTCCCTTTATCGAAACATGTGATGCTGCGCGGATCACTGAAGAGCGCTGTTCCTTTTCTCTAGCCTGGTTTGTTATCCAACCTCGGAAGGCGATACCGAACACCCCCCGGGGTGAGTCAATCTTAAGGGCAACTGGGATGATTTGGTGACGATACATGGACCAAAATAAACAAAAATTGACCGCTCCCGAGCTATCGTAATCCAAGTGCCATATGTGGAAAGTAAACGGGAAAATAAAATCAAAAAGGAATTTGCTGTAATAGCACCCACGTAAAAAAAGTGTCCAATTTTTTCCTTTAATTCTCCTAGAGCATGGAGGAGTGGAATGTCCCTTCCTCCAAGCTACTTGCCAATCCCTGAGGTTATGTATGAGAAATATACCTCGCAACACATCTTACCAAGTTCATCTGCTCATAGCGCTCGACAAACCTGCGATAAAGAATTGAAATAAATATATATTATACTTCAGACATGCTATTTATTTCCCAAAAACTCCGAACCCGAAGCTGGGGACTCTGTGGAAATGTAATAGCTATATAAAAAAACCCGCAACTGTGAAGCGTTTTGGCTTCTTTCCGGTTACTAAAAAGGACCCCGATTGAGGGCTCATGGGAAATTTGGAGTGATATACCATGACGGATCCCCGAGCGGCTATGTGCCCGCTATTGTGCCCGTAGCATAACAGATGCTTAAGACCCGAGGCTTCAGGTACAACTACAAACTTATTTCCTTTAGGAATAAGCAGCGAGGAGCTGTTCCTGCAGAAGTCAATAGCTGTTTTGAGGGCCAACATGAACTATCTGTCCATTCATTTTGTGTATCGGATCTGCAGTACAGTGGAAGTGCACACTCTCAAACACCCTGCCCGTTTCAGAAGCGCGCAGGACTCATGGACGCCCCCCGAGTGCATGACTGAGAGCACGATGCCTAGCTGCGATCTGAGCGCATTGGCAAAAACAAATCAAAATCTACTGAACCCAGCACGACAATTTTCCTGGCTAAGATAAAAAAGCGACGCGTACTTTGCTTTTGCTTTCCCAGGCCCAGCCCCCTAAAGCACAAACTCGAATCAATTTAGTGGCAGCTCGTAATTGGTGGAGTTCTGATTGTAATACGAGTAGGGGATCTCTCCGGGATTAAACTTCACCTTCTCCCACTCCCTCACCGTGCTATCATACCAGTAGGAGTATTTTGCAGGTTGGTTGCCGGAATCTTATCTTAAGAGGGCTTCTGACCTCACCCAACTTCTGCCCCTTACAACAGCACTAGGTTAACCCGCAATACTTGGCCAACTTCCTTCAAGGTCCTCTTGCAAGCGCATCACCCGGTCTAAAATGCCCTCGTTTTTGAATATTGACGGTCCCTAATTTCATCATGAGCACAATGGCCAAGTAACCCTCCAGGGGTTAATGTTGCTTCGGACGCCAGGGTGCCAACTGAACCAGGCTTGCTCTCTCATGTATGATGATGGAAGACATTTTTGATGGAGACAAAGTTAACCGCGCCGGTGCGCCATTTACGCCCGAAGGAGGGTAAATACACTTTCAGATACTGCGGAATTGTGATTATAATGTAATTCGGTACATTCATAAAGTTACTTGAAGCAATTGAGTCTTGGGGCTCGTATGTTTTCCTATGCCTGAGCGGAAGGTAGTAGGAGAGGGCTAATAGAGGCAGTGGTATCTACGATGGCGAATGGGTCGAGAGTCCGATTGCTATGCTGGAAAAGGCATAGAAGTATGGCTTTGTGATATGTATGGATTCTCATCAGGATGTGGTATGTTCTACTGGTTTGTCTCAACCGGGAGCTGATATCGCCTTTTGTCTCTAGTGGCCTGGCTTTTCCGAGGGCTCGGGTGCCTATATGCGGATAATGTACGCTATGGGGTTGAATCCGCAAACCTTTGACCTAACAGAGGCTGTGATGGTACAGAATGCCTTGCGGGCTTTCCCAAGATGATATGGTCCACGGATTATCAACGATTGGCATGCCAAACCATGTTTACAACGTTCAAAAAAATTGAGGTGGGAAACAGCCACTAGGGACAAGTCGTCCAACAGTAGCCCGCCTATTGTTTATTTCAGATGTCAAGAAATAAATGAAAAGTTAGAGGTTTCCTAATTTCTATGCGGAAATGTGATGAAGCTAAGGAAAGCACACAAGATGTGGGGAATGAAAGAGCGATCACCACGGACAGTGAGCGGAGCAACCAAGGAAGAACAGAACGGTAGAATAGATGGCTGCTCTCTCTTTAGCTGCGGACAAGCCTGGAGATATATCTCCCTGTAATTAACAACAATAAAGCACTCCCGAAACCCAACGCAATCTAAAGAAACACACGCAGCTAACTAAACCTAATCCCTAATGATCACAAACAATCTAGACTCATCCTGATATCCCATGATCCTAAGGCCTATGCCATGCCGTGTGCTGACTCCCGTGTGTCTAGTGACAAAGGGGATGAAAGAAACCATAAAACCAAATACCCGATACCTCATACCCTATGTCTAGACACATCAACGAACCTATAAAGGAAATATCCTATGCTTAGCGCCATAGGATGTAAGAACAACAACCTGTGGGAAAATACCTAACCACCCGAAGAACAGGAAACCACCTGCCCTAAACCACCCGTCTCCTAGCCACATATCCGTATAATGCATATCCGCACAACCCTCTAACCGCATGCCCTATAGGCAACCCAACAAAATGAGCCAAGAGGATTTCAGAACCCAGTCAGGATTGCCAGGGAATTCCTTTCACGACTGCTTTGACCGTTAACCTAGATTATTAACTTTTCATTAGATTGATTTCCGGAACTTGCGCACACACAAGGGCAGGAACTGATTAACCACAATACAACGGGCTTCACCTTTCGTAAGACTAGGCACGAGCCCTGCTTGGAAGTCTAGGACTGCTAACTTTTTCTTTACATTGGCGCACACACGGATAGAAAACAAACTAAGAAGGCAAAGGCCACTGAATTTGACTCCCACAACCCAACCACTCAACCTTCCCTAACCAAGCTCTTGATCCAACACGCTACAATGGTCGATATGCAGGAACAACCCGAGGCTGCAAATGGCAACAGCCGACCGCAACAGCCCACTTTTTCTGTTGTTGTGGAAGTTTCCCGCAACATTGGTATTCGTACCGCTCGTACCGCAAACGTCGCTGGGCCAGACCAGAGGAATGGCATTCAGAATGTCTTGCATCAACACCAACAACAATCCGTCCGATTCCAGGAAGGACAGGATACGATCCTAGCGAATCTGGCTATCCTCCGGACTGACCTTTTGCAGGAGGCACAGAGGCTCAGAGAGGAGATTGCCAGGCAGTAAGTCTCCGCTACATTCTTCTGGTACCTGAAGTGACTAACAGTGCGACCGGGCTCAGGGAAAGCAACAATATTTCAAGACAGATCAACAGTAGCGGCGATCCCAATAGCACCGCCCTCGAGCCCTTCTATGGTGTGGATGGACAACTGGTTCCTGGCTTTCCGGCAACCTTCGGAGAGGCTAGGGCACTGGTTGGTAAGCTTCTACACTTCTGGGAAGGGAGACCTAATCTAAACGGCCCGATACAGACCCAGCTATTGATCCCCTCCTTTTGGCTTTGGGATTGAGTACCACTGGGACCTTGGCAGTTCGTAAGGCCCGCTTCTACCGCCACATCGGAATGGCCAACAACGCATAAAGTATTGGGGCACCTCGGCCATAATTGGTACAGGCTTCTACCTCAACGGCCTGTTTACATACTTTGCGAATTGGGGGGTATGCCTCTTATAGGTCTTGTCTCATGTACTCTCCTAAGTTATTTTCTTGTTTGTATGTGCTACTAGGGGCGCATCCTTTTTTGTGAGGTATCATACATCATATCATATCTTGAATAAGTGCTTTGGCTCCATGTCCCTATCCACACCCCCCAAGCCAACCCGCTTAGTGGTGATTGCTTCTTGTGATTAATGTTGAACGTGGATCGTTCTGGACTCCTCACCATTTGCATATATTCCCATACGCGTTGGATCAGAAATCTTACCACTAAGACCTGTTACGCACTACCCCTTTGAAAGCTCTCTCACAACTATTAGCCTCATTCCAATCTCTAACATCAACCCTGCATATCTAATGCGACAGCATCAAACCCTCATCGATCAACAATGAAACGCGAACCATCATCATTGCCAAACATCACCAGCATCTGCGGTTATGCAATGTGTATTCGGCAGGCTGGTAAACTACATCCTCGATGCCTGTGTTTTCACCTCGGATCACATTCGGCTCAGTAGTAGGAAAGAACGACTATGTGGAAGAACATAATCTAAGATATGGCATGCGCAGGAAGTGAGCCGTGGAGGAAAGCTTCTGTCTCAAGGAGGATATAAGAAAGCCTGTTCTTCCTTTTGTTCGTTTGTTATCAGTCTCTCATCGCATTCACTTTCTGTTCACTTGGTCTTTCTACTCCCTGTCTAAGTCATTCGTTTTCTACTCCCTGTCTAAGTCATTCGTTACCACATACCATCTCATTGTCTTTTCCCGTTTCTTTGATAGCCCTTCTCAGTGTTCCCAACCTGCCAGTCCGTCCGGCTTTGGGTACGGCTAGACTGACCCAGGCTTTTTCAGAGACGGCCGGGCTGGACTATGGGAAACTGGCTTTCCAAAAAAAAGCCGGGCCCGGCCAGGGTGGCCTGCAGGCCTCAGGTTTTTAACCCTAACCTTAATCTGCGGAAAGCGATTTCGACAGATTAAGGTTAGGGTTAATACACGTGACTTCCAGTGTTTCAACATTTGAAATATGTGATCACTCGGCTAGAGACTTTACTTCCAGTGGCAAAACCTTTCGGAGAGCTATGATGGGGTATCCGAATAAATGCGCAACGGTCAAAGACGCGAACACAAGAACTAGACATTGGATATATGGATAAGCTGGCGACATTGATTGACTTTAAGGTGATCTAAAAGCACACACCGTGTAGCATTTATTGTTCTAATCGGGGTGGGAGCAGCCAGCAGCCTGACGGCTTTTGCAAATATCTATGAATGGCCGGGTATCTGTCAGTTAATTTATGTAGTTCAATTTAAAATGTTATAAGCAAACAGCTCAGCCAATCAGTGTTGAGTTTTACACGAGCAACACTCGTTGTCAAGGTATCTGGCGGCTCTACCCGGGATCTGCAGGCCTTGCCTGGGCATCTGGCGGCTTTGCCTGGGCATCTGGTGGTCGCCCATCCTCTCGACCCGGCGGTTGCCTGGGCGGCTGCAGGCTTTGGCGGCTGTTGATAATTTAAGCCGGACTGAACCAGGCTTCTCAAAACCATGGCCGGACTGGCCGCTCGGGAACCTGCCAATTAGTGCTTCTTGTGAACAACCCGCCACTCCTGATACCCCGTTGCACAAAGGCATACATCCCACGTTCTCCGCATCAGAAGTATTTAGCCGCTAGAGTTCTTCACAATTTCTGTTAGAACATAATGATATCTAAAGTGGCTGACCAAGGCTTAGAAGAGATATAGGATATTCCTGCGGTCCCGGCCCTTCCCACATCCGGAGTCCTCTCTCTACAATTCTTTCATCCTTGATCAGTGTTCCCAACCGGCCAGTCCGTCGGCCTTTGGGTCCGGCCGGACTGACCCAAGCTTTTTCAGAAACGGCCGGGCCGAACTGTGGGAAACCGGCTTTCCAAAACAAAAGCCTGGCCCTGCCTGTGTGACCTGCAGTCCTCAGGTTTTTAACCCTAATCTGAATATGCAGAAAGCCAGCTCTGCATATTAAGGTTAGAGTTGATACACGTGACCTCCAATGTTTCAACATGTTGTGATCACTCGCTTGAAATTTTACTTCCGGGTGTAAACCTTTTCGGGAGTGGGCTATGATGGGGTGTCCGGATAGATGCGCAAAGGTCAAAGAGGCGAATACAAGCACTAAGTATTGGATATATTGATAACCTGGTGACATTGATCGACTTTAGGGTGGTCTCGAAGCAGATACACCGCGTAGCATTTATTGTTATAATCTAGGTGAGAGCAGCCAACAGCCTGACAAGTTTCGCAAATACCGCACTATCTGGCGATAATGGAAATGGCGCTAAGGCTTAGTGTTGCCATGTGGCCTTAGTGTGACAGGGCGGACAGCATACCGAACATAAAAAAGCAAAGGGAGTGACAATTTATGATGGCGGGATCTGTTTTCTCAATAATACAAGACTTACTCGAGTACTCTTTCATCACCGGAGTAAAAAAATAGATCCTAGACTAGCCTGGTTGTGATCTAATCATTGGGGTCGTCATAAAAGTGTTCGTAGTGCCTGCACTATCGCTGAATACATGTAGCGCAGCCGTGGTGGGCTGCTCGCGTAAAACTCAACCCTGATTGGCTAAGCCTTTCGCTTATGACATACCGTAAAAACTTTTGAAATCCGCCCTCTCAGGGAGTTCTATGATCTTCGGATTCTGAGCCAAGACACCCGGAGGGGGATTAGTATTTTCCCAACACAGTAGAATTTCTGTCTACTCGACGGCTTGGATCTCGCTAACCGGTATTCGCAATTCCATTAATTTATCGGGTTAAACCTTTCCCGGGCTAACGCGCCCATCATGGCTGAAAATCTGATGGCAGATTCAAGAGTTTTTACGGTAGACTATTTTAAATTGAACTACATAAATTAACCGACAGATACCCAGGCCATTCATAGATACCACATTATCTGGCGATACTGGAAATGGTGCTATCATCGAAGGGGATAAAGAGGCGAGCTGCGCTCGTTGGTATCTGGCGGCTTTGCCTGGGTCGCCTATCCTCTCGACCCGGCGGTTGCCTGGGAGCCTGCATGCTTTGGCTGCCGTTGATAATTGTGTTGCCGGACTGACCCAGGCTTATCAAAACCATGGCCGGACTGGCCGCTTGGGAATACTCTCCTTGATGTGTGTCACGGCTGATCACGTAGAAGTAATAAGGCTCCTAACATTATAACAAATGACGAGATCAACTCTCTCAAATGCAAGATCTGGGTATCACCTTCCAGCGCTATAAAGGATTGTTGTGTTACAGGGGGCGGCTAACATACGATGATACCCATGCAAACCGGAACCTTAGAAGCAGGATTTTCCGTGACACCCCACTGTCATCCAGTTCTCGGTATCGACGGAAGGCTAGTAATGCTGCTACTAGAAAATCAAGACATTGATGTCAACATTAAGAATGTCCGTCCTGAATGCGGACGGTGGACGGCGTTAAGCGGTCCCGCCCCGCCCTTTTCGAAACTTGCCCGGGCCCTCCCCCGTGAAAAAGGTTTCATGCTTGGCTGGGAAATGTTTCATCATTGCTCGGGAACACCCCAAATTAGTAAGCAATCCCGCCCGAGATTGCTTACATCATCCCATATTTCGTAACACCCTGAAACTCCAGCAATACCGTAAAAACTTTTGCGATTCGCCGTCTCAGGAAGAGGTGGTACAGTAAGAACTTTGACTATTCGCCATCTCGGTTAGGTTGCAAATCTCGGGATTCAGAGACAAAGTTTCTTGAGATGGATGAATACTTTCCTAACATGGTATAGCCTGAGTGCTTTGGCCTTGTTTGATCTTCTCAGCATTCCAAACTAAACCTATCTTGGGCTAATGACTCGGTCTCCAGAAATCCTGAGACGGCGAATCGCAAAAGTTTTTACGGTACGGAGACTGGGAGTTGGATATTCGATTATGTATGTCTCACAGGCGTGTTTGAACACATGAAACTCATAGCTTTATCAGGTTGACCACTTAAGCAGAGCAGAAAATGGATGTGAAATGAAAGAATAAAAGTAGACATAAATTCCAGATAGCAGGAAAACGAAGACCAAGTGAATAGAGGTCCAGTGACTTCAAGGTGCTTTCCACCCGATTCACGTCAGAGTTAATCTCACTACAGACAATGTTGGAAATTTGGCTGCTCATCACATGCATATAGTCCCATGCGCTCTGGATAAGAAACGCTACCACTATCATCTGTTACACACCGTTGCTTGAGGACTGTTTCACCACCATTAGCTTCAGACGATCTCCGACATTAATCATGCATACTCGATGCAACAGGATCAAACCCCAATTACACGGCACTAAAACAGGAACACTCACAATAACCGAACATCAGCCTTACCCTCGGCCTCAGACACAACCGATGGCTGGCCGCATTTTCGATACCCTAGACAAAATTCTGATCCAACCTCAGACCTGGTTCGAGAAAGAGGATATCGCAACTACTAAGTGGGAGGAACCGAGGAGAAAGATTGTGCATGCGCTGGTAGCATGTCACGAAGGAAGGATAGGATATAAGGAAGCTTGTTTTTCCCTTGATTTGTTCATCAGATCATCGCATTTCGTTTCTGTCTTTGTTCGTCTTCTCTTATTCTTCACTTCCGTTTGATCACTTTCCGATTGTCCATTCCTTTGATAAGTTTTTTGTCCGAATCGCATTCCTTTTATATATCTGCTATATACAATCAACTTGAGTCAATCCGTATCTGAACTCCGAATCCACTGTGCCTAAACCTTGTTGTTGAAAAGACAATATAAGGTTCTGTTTGATGTCCTTCCCTTGCTCTATATCATGGGGAAAATTATATACCTATTTATCTCTACTAAATAGCATTCACTTTCTTTAGATATTATTCGATGGATTTCTATATCTGCCTAGGGAGGGTGTAAGGAAACGCGGTCGATAGGATTCATACATAGTCCCTCGCAGTCCCCGGCGGTCCCCTACGCTAATTTGTCTTACCTTTTAATGCCCGCCGTCCTCTACAATGACGGCCGCCCCGAGGTTTCCAGGACGGGTGTAAGCCGCATTCTGCCTCCCGTCCCGTCCAGGGTTCTGGGCCCTATGGGGATCCTGGAGTGTTGAGAACTCTGCTGCTGCGATTCTGCACCTGATAGAGCGCCAGAGTGGAGCTGTCAATTAGGCAGCCCTGGTTTTTTTTTACCGAACCAAGCATGTCCTTTATCCACCCTCGAGTTAAGTTTTATCGACTCCTTTTTTTTCTCAATATTTGTTGTCAGCTGCTGTAGGCCTTTTTCGAGGTCTGACCGGCCCGTAGTGCCAATACCCGATCGTGCGCGAGGTGGCAACAACTCTAGCCCCACCGTGTTGAATCCAACGAGTTCCCTGCCTATTTCCCGCCATGACTTTCCTTTATCGAAACAACCACTCAATACTAGGCGGGTGAGAATTATTTCTTCTTTTCCTACCGAGGTATCATAGAGCCTCTAAGTTTTGAATGTTCTACAGGGGATAAGGACAGCAAAGCTCGCTTGTTGAACCTACAAAATTTATTAGATGTACTTCAATTCAACCCCTCTTGGCGGAACCTACTTTTTTTAACTAAACTTACACTCACTAGACAAAAATCTTGGTGATCGCTTAGTCAGCGAGGACTTATGCGACATAGTCCGACACCCCCCCAGTCCCACCACAGTGGAAAATCACGTATGGAGTATCATACTAAATGGATTCTTACATCAGATTCTTTACTACTAAAATAATACTTTATGTTTTTCAACCACTTCTGATATCCTCCTGTTCTGACTGCGAAAAATTGTTGAAGAACTCTACAGGCTAAAACACGCCTCATGCGGAGAACCGGAGGTGTAGGCCTTTGGGCGACAGGTAATCAGAGATGGCAGGTTGTTCACAACAGGCACTAATCGGTAAGAGGTCGCACAGAGAGGCCAGAAATGACAGCTTTTAGGTTATATGAGAGTACTTGTAAAGGTATGATATGATAGGGTTGGTGAGAACAGTCCACGTCTAGTAAGAAGAATAAGCGAACATAGGAGAGTACATGGGACAAAACAATTAAGCGGCACTACTCTCAATCACGAGCATGCAATCACCCTACTGCGAAGGCGGTACCCATCTAAGACCAAGGCGCCCCAATTCCTCATGCCTCCTGAACCAGTCCGATATGCTTGTAGAGGCGCGCTTTACGAGCTGACAAGGTCCCCGCGGCACTCAAACCCAAAGCCAAAAGCGGTTGATTGATAGTGGCTCCTATATTACTTGGTTTAGATCAGATCCTCCTGCCCAGAACGTTAGACACTCACCATTAAGTGCCTTAGCATCTCCGAGAGTTGCGGGAAAGCTTGGAACCACTTGTCCATTCACACCACATAGCGGCTCTAGTCCTGTACTATTGCGATCCGCACTACTATTAATGACTCTCGCAATACTATTTCTTTCCCTGAGCCCAGTTGCATTGTTAGTCACTTCCCATAAGCAAAACACATGGAAAACTTACTGCCGGGAAATTTCAGCTCTGAGCCTTTGTGCCTCCTGCATGAGGTCTGTCCGGACGGCAGCCAGATTGGTTTGGACAGTTTCCAGCTCCGCCCGGACGACGACCACACTCTCGCCAATGCCATCCACTGCTTCTTGCACTTGGGCCAGTTGTTGTCTGAGTCCAGCAATATCTTCTCTATTTTTCTGGATCTCTTTCCGGAGCTCTGCTTGCACTCCGTGTAGCGCTTGCCGGAGCTCTGCTTGCACTCCGTGTAGCGCTTGCCGGAGCTCTGCTTGCGCTCCGTGTAGCGCTTGTCGGAGATCTGTTTGCACTTCGTGTAGCTCTCGCTGGAGATCTACTTTCGCTTCCTGTAGCTCTCGTCGTAGATCGTCCACCCCTTGTGTGAGTTTATCCAAAGCCTCCAGAATGCGATTTCCCTGGTTGAACGCAGGAACGTTTATGATACGAGCGGTATGCGTGGCGATGTTCGTAAGAGCTTCTACAACAACCTGAAAATCAGGCTGTTCATCATTTCCAGCCTCGTGTTGTCCTTGAATATTGGCCATCGTCAGGAGTGGGATGAGAATCTGGGTTTGTGAAATTGAGAGATTGAGTTGTGCGAGTAAGTTTCTGGAGCCATTGATTCCTTTTATTAATTTTTTGTCCTGTGTGCGCGAAAGTAGAGCACAAATTCGTAGTCATGAGCTCTCAAGAAGGGTATGCAACAAAGCCTCGTAAGAAGATATTGGCCCTTTGAGTTGTGGCTGATCGCTTCTCGCCCGGGCGCATGCGCGGCTATCCACAAGAAAGCCACTCAAAGGGGGTTTTAGGTTAACCAGTAAAACAATCACTAAGGGTTTCTGTTGGCAACCACAGGGGAATCGGATGTCTGTGTGGTACATTACACGCTTTAGACCCCTCGCGCCATACATACCCCCATATCTAGCCACTTCCCCTCTGCGGGACCCATTCCCCAGCATACAATATAGATGATGGGCAGGTTACCTGGGCCCCAGTGCGCCGGATAAACATTCTTCACTTCAATTTATTCCAGTTCATACTCGCATTTGTATTTTCGCTGAAACGATCGCAATCTAGAAAAAAGTTTAAGATTACTATTTCTCTGTAGTGTTTGTTACCTATCATGCCTTAAATTTCTACAAACTGTCCTCCACCTCCATATGCCGAAAATATCCTATGCCTTGTATCAACAATAAACTGAATGAGCTGGTGGTTCAGGTTTGCCTATAGAATGGTCATTGTTCTCTACGGAAACACCTCCTGCGTGCTTGTGACCAAATGGTACGTGTTGTAGTTGTATCGGGAGTCCTGGGTTTTTACAGCAGCAGCTAGGCCCAGTGTTCCCAACGAGGCAGTCCGTCTGCCCACCCTGGGCCAGGACAATGACGGATTCGTTGTCCCGCCCAGTGCCCTCCAACCCACAGCCAAGGACTACGACAGCACTGTCCCGCCCCCCTCGAGAAATGTCCCACACTACCTGCCCTGCTATCCCCCACAGCCCCCCTATAGTCCAGCTATCGTCACTGGGATTTAAAGTCACCAGGGATCACTCACCTGTTTCCTATGATTTTAACAGTTTTTTCTTTTTATGCATTAGTGTCATGTTTACTACTGTGTACTTTCCTTTGTGTTCTTCCTTGGGTTGGGTGGAGCATTCACAGCTGGTTTCAGGCCAACCCGCATGGATTGGGTATCCGATAGAACGCCGGAGAGGAGCAGTCAATACCTAACTCTCATATTTTGCTTGTCATTTATTCTTTCTTCTCACCGCACAATCTCCTCCCCAATCCTGCCTTCAGTTTAAGATATATTTGTTCCTGTTTTTGTTTTCCCTCAGTATTTTTTGTCAGGCGACCAGGGTGTTCCCGGAGCCTATGCAGTGCGGCAGCGTGGGGACCAGACTATGCATGACCTTGTGAAAACCCTACCCCTGCGCAGGATACTGAGTTCCCGCTATATTTTGTTCCACCCTTTTTCCATACCGAAACAAACACACGATAAGTTGTCGAGAGCTATTTCTCCTTTTTCTATAACCCCTCTTTACTTACCCTACTTCTTTACCCAACCTTGTTATTTTACAGGATAAGAGTTTTTGCTACCGGGAATGAACCACCTAGTAAAAATCCAGTGACATTTTACAATGGGTCTCTGAGAGGCTGAGGCACGGTAGTGCCCAGGCATAGCTGCCGCTCACAGCTCTGCACTCCGGATACGGCTGCCAACTTCTTTTGCGCACAGGCAGCACTCGTGTTGCCATACGAGAGAATGAATATTTTTCAGTCCAAAATTAGCTACCCACCAATTTTCCAAAGCCAGAACCCATGTATTGCAAGATATCTAAACAAGAAAGGAAAGAACGACTAAGGAGACACGAAATAAACAACGCCAAAGGAAATACATGACCGTTCCCTCCGCTGGGTTGGGGTCCGCTTGTTCTGCTGACGGAGGCATTGGGGACGTTATCGCTGCCCTTGCCCTCGGAGATCGTTACCGTCGATGTATCCCTAGGTGACAATGAGGGGCGCATGGGTTTCCGGTAGGGGTTGTGGATGGGAGATAAAGAACGCGAGCTGTAGGAAGCATGGCGGGCTAGTGGAAAGAGGAGTTCGCAGGAGGTATGATATATGTATGGGGGGGTCCACGGACCCGGAGTCTATGGGCTATGACCCTGCGCTAGCCCGACAACCGGCTAACGTCTTCCAGGACATAGCGAGCCTATCTGCAAGTTTAGGCAATGTGATTGGCTTAACCCAGTCCGTATTTAAATAGTGGCTAGTATTGGGTGGATGGCTCGCTATGCCGGGAGCTCGCTATGGCGTGGAAGACCTTATACCTTTTCCACCAAGGCCCGAGATACGACCCCGGTTCGTCCAGCGCTATCCCGTACGCTTTGCTCAATTGGCAATGGGTTGTTCCAACCCGCCATTCGATTTTCTTGTATCTGCAATTTCTAAGAGACATTTCTTTCCCACGTGACGGTCAAGGGCTTCTTGTAGAGAATTGAAGACATGCATGCCACAGACAGCCTGTGTACTCGCGGTGTCGAAGTGTTTTTAAAAAAGACTGCTATTACATACCACCAAAACTCGGCCTCTTTGCTTGGATTTGGGCGGTATGCAATTGCAGTCTTTTTTAAAAAACGCTTCGACATCGCGAGTAGAGGCAACCACCCTCCGAGATTCAGGATTTTAATATTTGCATGAAAATTTATATAATATTATGCATCTTAACCCCGATAGGCTTCGGTGGGTGGGTGATGATGTTCTGCAGACTGTAGCCTTACCCGTTCCCCTTACAGATGTTGAAAGATAAGAAGCAAACAATAGCGGTTCTATTTTCAGTATGGTATTTAGACGTAGATCGACGGTAACAGGGAACCGGTGACAACGAAACGATATAACTTTAAGTCTAGTGACGAGCGGTGAAAGGAAACGAAACGCCAAGCAACTCACAACGAAAACGATCGCGCACTCAGGAACTGGGAAAATCTTTTTACTAACAACCATAGTCTCACACTCAACGACGGCTACTTCAGCATCAACTAACTAACTAAGGTAAAGACAGGGGATATATGACAAAGTCCTCCTACAAGTCCCTTTCCCAATCTGCTCCTTTCCCACCATTGCCGAACTCTCGTGCTAACAAAATGCCAAAACAAACATCGCTACTCACAACCTCCGCACATTTCCCCTACGGTCTAAAACCCTTTTTCAACCTCCTCGCTTCCCTTCCGGTTTTGCTTACAGCCCCTCCGCTTCCCTCCCGACAGGCGTATTCCTTTACGGGAAATACTTTCTACACACGCCTGAATCCAAAGCACATGCCCGATTCCTAAGGGCATTTCCGAACCCACAAACAAGCGCATCCCCGAAAGCTATCTAAACAACAAAATGAGATATCGGGAGGTCATTCCGAGCAGCATGATATCATTTCCAACAGCTGGAATAAAAAAAATGGCTTCCGGATCCAACCCCGATCTCGACGGGAGGTACTCCAGTCATTGCTTCTCGGGTTAGCCTAAATTAACTTTCCATTAGCTTTATTACAGATGCTTACAAATGTACAAGGGCAGCAACAAACTAGGTGCAAGAGGAAGGGTTCGCAAGTCCCGGTATGTGCCCTTCGCGGAAGCTCGTGGAGGTGGACTTTTCCCTTAAAGCCCGGTAGGCAAGGTGTCGGCAGAAGGCTTCATAATAAAGGAAAAGCCACGTGAATCCGACCCCCACAACCCAATTGTTCATCATCCAACTCGCTTCAATGGACGATACTCAGGAGCAACCTGAGGCCCAAATTGGCCTACAACATGATTTGGGCATTGCAGCCCATACCGGCCATACCGAAAACGTTCCCGATCTCAATCAGGGGGACTAAATTCCGGCAGTTTTGCGTCAATTCGGAGAACAGGCCCCCCTTCAGCAGGAGGTTCAACGCCTCAGGGATGAGATCTCCCGCCCCTAATTCTTGATAAGTTTTTCTGTATTTAAAGTGGCTGACAGTGCGACTAGTCTCCGAGAAAAGAAACAGTATTTCCCGGATTATCAACAGTGGCGCCAATCGCAATAGCACAGCCCCGGAGCTCTACATCTAAATCATGAGATTTAGGCACTACGGTTAACCCCCCCCCCCCCTTTTAAGTTTTTTTTTTTGGCTATAATGCTAGTTAGTTACTAAATGGTGGAGCGCGCCTCTAGAACATCACCGGACTAGTCTACGAGGCCATCAGGACTAGACAACCTTGGCGGTAATTGGCACTGTCTTCCACCTGCTTGCATACTTTACGAATCTGCTGGTAGTACCCCGTATGCGTCTTATTCCATGAACCCCCCTAAGTTCATTTATGCGTGTTGTGGGGCATAATGTCTTGTAAAGCCTATCGATACCTTTAATAAATGTTCCCCATCTGACCCAAAAACTCTTATTATTTCGAACCCCTTATGCTTACCCCAAAGCGATCAGTGTCTCTTCTAAATAATTTCCCATGTGTGATTATCTATTACGTTAAGACCTATATTTCAAATTACCATAAGAACCCGAATGATGTGGAATCATGATAAGAGGCAGGCGTTGCCTCCTCTCAAAATAAGATTGGTTGCACTCGTGATGTTTTGTCCCGAACGAGCGCTGAAAGAAAGAAAGAAAGGCTTTTCGCTGCACCTCTGCAACTCAATCGAAATGGGAGAAATTCTGGACACCCAGGCCTCATTTCCATTTATTCCAATTTTTTACGGAATTGGGCTTTTATTTCGTTCCTTGCCTGCCTGTCTTTCCTCAGCGGCTCCCCCGACCCATTAGTTTCACAAGAATTTATATTGCGGTCTTTAATGGTGTGTGAGAATAGTTAACTTAGAAAATCCAACCCCCCGACTCCGACTTGAGAATTTCCTTTGCTTTCCAAGAAAGAAACGCACGGATGTGTTTTTTTGCATAGGATTATTCCCCGACCGGAGCAGATTCGTTTTGAGCCTCATCCTCTGCTGGCGCGGAAGCGGTAGTGCATCCCGTGGTTCCCAATCTGGTCGCCAAGCTTGTCCAATAGAATTTCATCAAGCGCCGATAATGTGCCTAGTGCCGCATGCCCTCTACTTTTCTTATTTCTGCAATGAGGAACCGCGCCCGTAACCAGTTCGCTTAGTAACTAACTTATATTAGCTGGCTCTTCCCTGGCCCAATGGTAGTATAGTGCAAAGTGACACAAACCGGGTCCTTAAAACAAGCCACACGCGATCTTGAACTAGTAATTCAAAAGAAGAGATTTTTTTTAAAAAAAACCACTGAGACGAAGATATTTACAAGGAGAGGAGACCAGTGGTTTTTTCTTTAGGATTAAAAAATGTATGCAAAAGTAGTTCAAGTTTAAAAAGTGAAAATTTTGGTGAGAGTGAAACTAGTGATAGAATCTACTTAGAAGCAGACTGAAATATACAGTGGAGTGTGGATGACTAAGACATGGCAATAATCAAGTGGATAATATATTAATATATTAAGTACTATACTAACAATAATAATTAATCAATTTCGAGCACAGCCAACAACCAATACGAATATGCCCCGTCCAAATGATCAACGAAAGCGCCTGCGGGCTGTAGGATCCCAAGGTGGCCGCCCCAAAAAGCTATGCAATTCTCCCGAATCCCCAAGTGAATATCACGATATTCGTGCGACCCAATTCCCATCTCCCTCCCCGACGATTGCCAATATACCCTCGTCTCAATCAGATCCAAATTCCAGTCTTAGCCAGAGCAGCTCAAGTGGTTCCACTAATCGAGAACCATCAAAGAGTACATTGTGGAGAAGAGCGCAGAGAGAGAGAGAGAATGCAAGAAAGCAGCAGGAGCTGGAAGTGATGAGTGGCTCAGAAAATTGGGAGGATATTGAGAGAGAAGTTGAGGAGAAATGGCCAATGGTTACAAAAGCAATACGGGAAACAGTCCTAATGAAAGGTATACCAGTGAGCCTGATTTCTCAAGGTTAACAACAAAACAGATAGAAAGATAGGCTAAGATGCAATATAATATATAGGGGTTGCCGATATCTGCAGAGTTCTGTATCGCAAAAAGAGAAAACCTGACAGGATCCACGATCTCAAACGTTACTTTCAAGTACTCCAGGTTATGAATTGGCAGTTAAAGCATCCGGAACTCCCCCGCAAGAAAGCTGCTCTAAATACTGCGACAGGTTGGGGCAGGAGCAAGCATACAGCAGAGAATATAATCCGCTGGGAGAAGAGTTGGATAATGACAAGAACTATTGTGTCTAGCCTGCGTGGCAAGCATGCCAAGTCGCAAAGTATGCTAAATGATGAAGGCACTATAATTGCCGTGCGTGAGTATATAGATAAGGCTGGTGAGAGTATGTATTCTATCTAGTGCTTGTTCTATTTCACCATCTTTGGTTATAGCTAAAATATTAACAACTAAGTAGATATTTCTGGACTTGGGCTCGCAAAAGCCGTTACCGAATATTGGACAACATGTACAAGCCAACAAGATGCAGAACTGCGGGTATCCTGTGTGTATCAAGCCCTGATCGATAAGCACACCAGGGGAACAATGAGTGTAACAGCATCAACTGGAATTCGTTGGCTGAAGAAATTGGGCTTCCAGTGGAAGGAAGTTAGAAAGGGTGTCTATATTGATGGTCATGAGAAGCCAGATGTAGTCTTCTATCGGGAGCAGTCCTTTCTCCCTAAGTGGAAAGAGTTGGAACCACGAATGCCAAAATGGTCTCCTTTAGGTCACTTAGACCAGGCTCCATTGCCTGTAGGGGAGCGTCTCCTAATTCCTTGTGCACATGATGAATGCACCTTTCACTCAAATGATGGTGTGCATCATCGTTGGGTTCATAAGGATAAACATCTCATAAGAAAGAAGTCCAAAGGCCAGGGTCTTATGGTTTCTGATTTTATTCTTCCTTGCAATCGGCTTGAAATGCCATCAACGGTTCGGCTTCCTTCGATACTCTCTGATCGAGATCTTGAGCCAGTGCCGGGTCTTAAGATCAATCCTCGACAAGCCACAGAATACATCAAAGTAGGCAATGGATCCTGGTGGAATGGCGATAATCTGGTTCACCATGTGCTTAATATCGCAATCCCAATATTTGAAGCAGCAGTTCCTAATGCACAAGCTCTTTTCCTCTTCGATCATGCAACCTCTCATACAGCTGATGCACCTGATGCACTTCGAGCATCCCATATGAATATGGAACCTGGTGGCAAGCAACATCCTCTTCGCAATGGATGGTTTTATGAATTAAACGGGGTTACCCTCCATGCTCAGCAAATGAGCTTTAATGAGAATGATCAATCTGTACCGGAAAAATGGAGAGGTAAGCCCAAAGGCTGTAAGAGAGTTTTGCAAGAACGCGGTTTATGGCCACAGGGTGAATTAAGACATGACTGCAAGAGCAGGAAACTTAAGAAGGACAAAAGTCATACTAGCAATTCGTGTTGTGCTAGACAAGTACTCTCTGTACAGCCTGACTTTCTGGAGCAAAAGTCCCGCCTTCAGGAGGAGATTGAGAAGCGAGGTCACCTTTGTTTATTCTTTCCAAAATTTCATTGCGAACTCAATTGGATTGAGTACAGATGGGGAAGAGCAAAGTGGTATACCAGAAAGAATTGTCAATACAATTGGCCTTCATTGGTCAAGACAGTTCCAAAGGCCTTAGATGAAATACCTTCACATTTGCTTCTCAAATATTGGTGGAAGAGTACTCGGATCATGGATGCCTACTATGCTGGCCTACGGTATGGGACTGATCAGTTTACAAATATTGTATATAAAAGTCATAGACGTGTTCCTGTTGCTTGAGGCACCTGTTAGCTATTTTTTCTTTTTATTTAAATATTCTTTTACAATACAGAAAGTATGAAGTTCTATTTCCCTATAAACAGCCTCCACAATCCCCCCGTTTAAGGCTATCAAGACTTCGCAATACATGAGACCTTATGGGATCCTTGCAGATACGAGTGCCAATATCATTTCATATTACTCATCATGTCTTGGCAATTCTTGGCTAAATCCCGATCGGTTGCCACCGAATTGCTGTTTCACCGGAGGACCCGCCTTTAGGCACTTTCCACCGTACAAGTGCTGTCGGAGATGTTGAGAGACTCGTGGAACTGCGTGCAAGCAAATTGTTTCCGTGCCGGCTTCTCTGACATTTGTTTTCAAATTCGTCGCATAAATGGGGCATCAGGAGAAGCGAGCGATGAAGGCTTGGATTATCCTAAGCCGTGGATGTTGTTTGACTATTCTTTCCTTCAACTTTTTCTGCCTCGCTTCCAGTCCCATCGAGACCGTGATAAACTCTTGTGCCCACGACAAAAGAACACACCCATTCCCGGAGGAAATCCGACAGCACCTAGGGAGATTTTTTCGCTCAAGACTAGGATGTTAACCCGCGGAATGATCCCAACCTTGTATCATGCAAAAAAAATATCCAATTGGTACTTGTGACCTACTACCGGCACCGTAAGGTATTAATCCGTCTCGTGGAAATCTTTCCACCGTTCTTTATCTCCACAAGACACCCAAGGTTCGCGTGGATCATGTTTCGCGTTGCTGATTGACATGACTCCCGGGAATCCCTAGTTTCAAAACCTATGCCCTAATGCCAGCATCCCGCCTCCAGCCGAGCAGGCGGCAAAAGGTTCAGCCGAGCATTGTGGGCAGTATAGCCGACCGCTATATCATGCGAAACGAGACCAAGGGTGTGCTGGAGGTCGCCGCCTACCCTCATTCGCAGTATCGCAGTATCGCAGTAATGATTTGAAAGCAATTCTTCACAATTTTACTGAATGCAGCAAGCTCTTGATGTTATTGCTGGTGCAAGTACCAGGGCGGCTGATAGATGTAACAGTTACGTGCATTATCGAAGCGCAAAGCAACCAAAGGTTCACCAAATTTTTCTCATCAGACTCACGTGACTGTTTTATCTATCGCCCGCGCCCGCACCCGAGTACGGTACAGCACAGTGCTCGGGGACAAGGGTAAGTCGGGCGCAATACCGTACTATTGCAGCCTTAGCAACCTTAGAGCTTGTTTTTAGTCCAAGTAACTAGGCCCCTATGCTAATCGCAAGAACTACGCCCACCCCCGATTCACCTCCCTCTCCTCTCCGCACTCTCATTATGCTCCAATCAACAACCACATGTCCGCCAGGTACTCAGTCACGAACACAGACCTTTTGAATACAAGGAGTGGGAAAAACAGATTGATCACCTGTGGACCTCTGGGTCTGCTTGTAGGACAACACTTTCAGAAGGAAGAAGCTGCAAAGTGGGCCCGACTTTTGTCCTTCACCTGGTGTAATCATGAGAGATCACTCATATTTGTGCTTGTTTCCAAGCGGATACCCTACCCTTTCGGGAAGTGCGCCCGACATGGTTACGACACCCCCGAGTTCCGCGACTAAATTCAGTCAATAGTCTTGGCGAAAGCTGACTCAGCACAAGTTGAGAGAGAATAGACAAAGCACTCCACAAGCACGATACCCCCCACGTAGAAAAAATTTCATATAATACGGAGTATCAAATGTGTTGTTATTTCTTTGTTGCTAGGTAGTATCTCATGTGTCCGTCTTGTGCAAAATACCCGTTGGGCGCACAGGCGAGTCAGTATTCCGCAATCTTATGTCTACTGAGTGTACTCGTACTCTCGCGTAACACTTGCCTGCTTTCTCTTTCACTTTCGGGCCAGCTGAGCACGGTAAAACTCATGTCGCAAGGGAGTTGCCGCTCGGTAAAGGGATATCTGATGTCAGCTTTACACAAGGATTATACAGTGCCCTGTGCCCTGTGCGAATATTATGATAGTCACCTTTGCGCAGGCGGTGATTTTTTTCAGAGCGCTGGAACTCGACCACATGCGGGACAAGTAGGTCGATTCTCGCTGGAATAGTTATTCTCGGTAATCTAACCGTGATACTTCAATATTGGAGCATATTCTAAGATATTGGATGAATTGTGCCAACATGAGATTCGTGGTTTTCAAAGCATATATATTTTTCCTCTCCTGAACAAATTCTAGCCGCCTATCGACTTTTTTTGGGGGATGGGGTCACGCCAATTGACAAGCGCGGCCCATAGAAGAAAGGAGTTTATTATAGAAATGTGAATTTCGGGCTCACTAGGTATTTAACTAGCTATTGATCCAGCTCCCATGTTAAATTGAGGTGGAGCTGCATATCGAGCTCTCATTAACCCCCGGTTTTGGTCCTTTAGTGTGTTTTTAGCGGTATCATACCTCGGCTGACAATGACTTTTGTCCAAGAGCCATACAAATCGTCGCCTCGGCGGAACGTCGGGTAATAGGGAGAGCCTAGTTTCAAGAGTCTCTCCATGGCCCCACACTACCACTCTGCGGCACTTTGAATCACTATCTGATCCGTATTATACGCGGTGTCGAGCTGATTTTTTCTGTGGTTTTTTTTTCCAAAAAAAAAAGCACTTTAATTGCCTCCGACCCAGAGGCGATGGGGAAAAAAAAAAAAGACATATTTTGGTGGTGTGCAGCGGCAGTCCTTTTTAAAAAAGGTTCGACGTCACGAGGAGCGTGATGAAGTTATACAATGAGCGCCTCCGACCCTCGACGAATCATGGGTTTCTGCTCAATGCGCGGTATTAAAGAACGACCCTGAGTGCAGTAGTCGTAATCGAGTGACGTTTGTCAACACAACTGCTATTGCATACCGCCAAAATTCAGCTCTTTCGCCTAGATCTCGGTATTATGCAATAGCAGTCGCGTTCGCAAACGCCGTTCAACCACGAGCATTGGCCCGCGAGAATCAGATGGAACCACCAAGTGCATTTCTCCCCTTCCAATCACCGAAATTGACTCACGGCGAGAATTGGGTACGGTTTGGCGGTTGGTTGGATCCGCGCCTCCGGAAAATATTATGGCGATAATAAATTGGGCTGGGAAATGGAATGGAAGAGGCATCACGAGTCCAAGAGGGATACCGCACCAGTGCAAATGCCGGGATAGAGTATCATACCCCGCAACTCTTCTTATCACGGGCAGCGGCTTTTCTTCTCGTTTGTCGCGAATCAATGGCCGCTCGCCAAGTCCACCCCGCATCCCATGCAACGGCGCGTCTGTGCGTTGGTGCCCTACGAGTAGTTTCAAGGAACCACGTTTCATTCTAGGCCACTCGAAGAAGAAAGGAGGTGGGAGAAATTTTCACGGCAGACCAACGTGTTCGTGGACTAGGAGGAAGTTGCCAACTACTGGGTGCGAGGGGACGCGTGCTGTGCTCAGGGATGGTGTTTAGCACGTAGATTTGTCCAATTGGCTGTGCTGTGCGCTGGTTGGCGCTGCGGGTTGGAACAACTCACCGACTGCGCAACGGCACTCAAGAAGTGCGGTACGGTGCTGGTGCCGTCGTGTGAACTGTGAAGTGGATCCAAAGAGATGGAATGGAGATATACAAATAATGGAAAATCCCCCGGACTGTTTTCTTGGTGATAATTCGGGAGCAGCAGCAAACTCAATTCTTATATTCTTGTAGAAGGAAAGAACTGGTTCTTTTCTCTCTCTCTTGTTAATTTTTTATTATTCTTTTTCACTTACCTTTTTTATTCCTTCACGATAAAAGTCTCCGCTAGACTTGACTATCAATCGCAATGGCAACGTCCTACCATAAATCCTCGGTTTATATCAGCCTGAGCAGGAACCAAGTCCTCTCCGCCCTTTGTAGGACTTGCGACGGGGAATGGATCCGCTCGACCATCGACCTGAACACCGTTCTCGGGAACTGTGATGGTATGGGCGCTACACTCACCACTTTTTCCACTGAAAACTGACAGGAAAACAAGGTCGCTTCGAATGGGGCGGAGCCAAATTCTCCCAGACAGCCAAAGGTGTATCGTTGAAAGATAACCGCACCCTCTCCGCATACCTCAGGCGCAAGGACGGAAGCTGGTCGGAGAAACCCATAGAGGTGAACCTTACCGAGCACATCACGAATCACGACGGGGCGCTTCGCAACTGCCAGCACGTACCGGAGAATCAAGACCCGGAGCCATCTGCAGCGCCAAACTTTCTGGAAAAGTTAGATGCTGTCTCGGGGCTCTTGCGCACACAGCAGATCGCGGCGAAGAACTCGGGTTTCGAATTAGAGTTTATCAGCACTTCGAACAACCGCCTGATGCTGGAGGAAATGGAGGTTGCATTTCTGAGACTGAGGAAGTTGAAGTGCGTGATTTCTGGGGAGTTTGATCAGGAGGGTGAAGAGGAGGAAGATTCGGGGGCGGGGAAGCGGAGGAGGGCGCAAGCTGAGGCGGCGGTTAGGCCGATGATTAAAGCGTTCGAAAAGGTGCGGGGCGCGGGTGACAAGTCTTTGGCGGCAGTTTCTAGAATATGTGGTGTGGTATGGAGCCCCCCGAACGGATGGATGATCTAGGGAATCCCGCTTCTTACTGATTATTTATTACAGACGGCAGAATACGAAAAAACCAACCTTCCCACCCTCCGCAGCGACGTCGAAAGCCTCCGTGGAGAGATTGATTCGCGAGTCAAAGAACAGCAAGCCTCCCTCGAAGTGCTGCAAGAGTCAATAGCCACGTGCACAGCAGAACTCGAAAGCACCCAGGGGGCGCTCGGGAACGCAAAATCGACAAAGGACAAGGCCCACAGTATGGAGACCCTTGTATGTTCCCCTTCCATCCCCTGCTACATCCCCGGCTAACGAATTGGAAAATAGATAAAGCACGCGGGTTGGATACTCCTCCCCATAGGCCTGGGCATGACGATTCCGCTAACCGCCACCCCCCTTGCCGACAAAATCTCTGCAGCAGAAGAAAAGCTCAAAGAGTTGACCGCCCAGCAAACTGAGAAGCAACAAGAGCTCGACAAACTCAAACTCCAGGAGTCCGAGTCCTCACTCGCACTCCGCGCCTGCGAGGACCTAACCGTGCAATTCGCTGCCCTTGAAGCCGATGTGTCGAGGCTCAAGACCAAGGCAGAGCTAGCAAGGGAGAGCGTCACGTCCACCCTCACGACCGCTAAAACCCTCGAATCGCTGGCCAGAGAGATGGAGGATAAAGCCTCAATGCTCGAGTATAAAGTTTGCAAAAAGGACTACGCGGCGCACATTGTCCGCGTACTAGACGAGGCATTGCCCGGGTTTGCTGTCGTCGGGAATGTCGGTGAAGTGCTGACCGAATTGCTTGCAGGGGACGATGCTCGGGGCTCTGTCAAGGAGCTGAATCTCGAGATCGAAGCCGTCAGAAGGAAGCTAGAAGTTGTCGCATAGGGGTTCCTCCCGTCTTTGTCTCCTCCATCTTCCGACTCTCCCTCATCCTCCCCCTCCTCGTCGTCACTCCCTTCTCCCTCCCCCCCTCCCTCTTCCCATTTACCTGCGCCGAAGCCATTACGAAAAGTTGTCATAGTGACGCCGGTGATTGAGAAGTTGGGAAAGGGTAAGAAGGAGGAGGTGAAAATTTACGACTATTACTACTACTGCAAGGGGGAAGAAGAAGGTGATTACCGGAAGGTGCAGACAAAGATGGGATTCTGGGAATGGCCCGAATGGAGTATCGTCCTCATTTCCGTGTTTTTTTCGGTCTTGGCGGCGCTATATGTATTCGTGGTTTGTGTGCTCATGGTGGTGTTTATGAGGACGTTGAGGGCGAAGCGGAGGTTGCATGCTGGGGCCACGACAATTTGGGCGGGCCTTGTGTGATTGTGCGATGTTGTGGCGGTGGCGGTATAGTGTATAGTCGGGGCTTTCGGGATCCTTGCGCATTCTTTTTCGTTCTCCTGTGTTATTTGGTTTAGTTTTTGTTTTGTTTCTGGGGCTGGGATGGCGTTTGGTTGCGACAATCGTTCGTTGATACAGATTCATGGGTACTATATTAGGATAGGTTCCATTGCAATACAAAAGTGAATACACGGACTACCTGTAGATGTTCGTCGAGTATGGTCGGGTGTTAGTACCGGCAGCGACGGATTAAGTACTAGAGGTGTACTATCATAAAATATCTCCGCACTACCTACCGCATAGGAAGTTGGCCGAGCGTAGTATGATACTTGTAGCTCACTCGTGCCCCGGTATACCTGTCAAAGTGCTCAGTTAAAGCGAGGGGGGGATTATGTACCTCACTTACCCGTATCACCCCTTTGTTGTACCCAGGGTTCCGAATAGTCCGACTGGTCAAGTCTTGGAGGCAGGACCAGGCTGGCCAGTCCTGGTGATGGCGATGACTGGACCCGACTAACTTGGGTGGTCCGGTCAGGTTTGGATTGGTCCCAGACCAGTCTTTATAACAGATCGAATGAGAGTCTGAATGGCACCCAGCCTAACACTCGGTAAGAATAGAAGTATAGGTATACTAGGATCTTAAAGTCGCCTGTCATGTTATAAATCAACAGCCCCTCAATAAAAGTTGATAGAACATACTGGAGAGGATAATATGCGGTG
>Ga0307509_10002391_pt1 | contig 30435 bp, 27 predicted proteins | sample 10_EM_MG_FD_202245 | JGI IMG/M metagenome (GOLD analysis project Ga0307509, IMG submission 202245) | Populus trichocarpa ectomycorrhiza microbial communities from riparian zone in the Pacific Northwest, United States - 10_EM | ecosystem: Host-associated > Plants > Roots > Unclassified | place...
GCGCAGTTGGTAAGAGTAGGCAGGAGGCCTGTAGACGAGAAGATAAGGGGGCGGATACAACAGGAAGGCGCTGGGAGGGGGTGGGGTCGCAAGGAGGGCGTCGGACGCTTTGGAGGGAAAGTGGGGCATCCAGGCGCACCAGACGCAAGAGATGAAAGGCAAAGAGGGCTCAGGAGATCCGGAAGGACGGGAGGCAAAGAGCGGACTGGCTTCGTCCGGACGCGGGCTCGATACGTTCGGTGAAAAAGGTGTTTTTGCTGATGTACCCTGGCGCTCCCAGAGCTCGATGTCAGATTCCTCCACAACCGCTCGGCTGACCCTGGATCTGATTGCGGGGGATTGTTGGGCTCGACGCCGGCTACGCAGCGGTATAAAGGACGTCTCTGTCGCATCAAAACTCATGAAATCGCTGGCCCTTGTGGGGGTTGGCTTTATAGGTATCCTGGCGCTCCCAGAGCTTGATGTCAGATTCCTCCACGACCGCTGGGCCGATTCGGGTTCTGATTGCGGGAGATTGTTGGGCTCGATGCCAGCTTCACAATGATGTAAGGTCCATCCCTCCGCGACTTTTATTCATGAAGTTACAGGGCTGAATGGAGTGCTGGCGATCCCAGAACTCGATGACAGATTCCTCCACAACCATGGCTCCGATCCGGGATCTGATTGCGGGGGATTGTTGGGCTGGACGCGAGCTACGCAGCGGTATAAAGGACGTCTCTGTCGCATCATAACTCATGAAATCGCTGGCCCTTGTGGGGGTTGGCTTTATAGGTATCCTGGCGCTCCCAGAGCTTGATGTCAGATTCCTCCACGACCTCGGGGCCGATTCTGGATCTGATTGCGGGAGATTGTTGGGCTCAATGCCAGATTCACAATGATGTAAGGTCCATCCCTCCGCGATTTCTATTCATGAAGTTACAGGGCTGAATGAAGTGCTGGCGATCCCAGAACTCGATGACAGATTCCTCCACAACCATGGCTCCGATCCTGGATCTGATTGCGGGGGATTGTTGGGCTGGACGCCAGCTACGCAGCGGTATAAAGGACGTCTCTGTCGCATCATAACTCATGAAATCACTGACCCTTGTGGGGGGGGCACGGGTGGGGGACGCTGGGCTCAGACTTTGCATGTTTATTAGAACAATAGAAGCCTTCATCTAGTAAATTTAATAGTTTGACAGAATGAAATCTATTGTGACCCGGGTGACCAAGGTCAGAAAGAAGTAAAGGGGGGACCCTTCGCTTATCTCAGGAAGATGTGGTCTGGCGTCAGATGGCGTCCTGAGTATTAGGTGCTGCGTCTGGTTTGTTCTGAGGATTAGGTGCTGCGTCTGGTGCGTCCTGAGGATTAGGTGCTGCGTCTGGTGCGTCCTGAGGATTAGGTGCTGCGTCAGGTTGCGTCAGATGAGTTGTGTGGGTAGGTGGTTGCGTCCTGATTCGCGATTAGCGTTCCAGCGTCAGGTGCGTCAGATGCACAGAACGCACAGAACACAGAGTAATATTTTTGCTGATGTGGGGGGGGTGCAGGACATGATCCGGGTTGAGAAGAGGCATTAATTTTCACTTTATTAGAGGAGTTCAGTTCATTAGAAGGTTTCTTAGGCTTCTCTTTTTCACAAGATATCATGGGTTGCTGTCGGAAGGTACAGAATAGTTGTATTTAATTGTTTTTGGTTCGGGAGTGGTGCTAGGACCCCCTCCTAATGCGGCCCCCAATTGCGCCATCCACGCTGAGCCGGATATGGGTTAAGAGCCGTTAAGCCGTAAATGACGTTAAACCAAATTGGTTGTCGGGGCACCGGAAAAATACCCTGCCGTGAACCGACCGCACTTCGCAGCATGCTACGCAGCCATGAATTTCGGCCACAAGGTAAGGGATAGCAACCCACAAAGTGACGTTGAGCTATCCAGTGACTTTGGGCTGTCAGGCACTCTTTAGAGTGCCCCCGGTTGTGAGCCAGCGAACATGCGGGGGCGGCCGCTCGCCGCAACCTTGGCACGATTGCACAGTAAACCAAAAACCACTCTTGACGGGAATCTCATTTTGACCTTGAATCTCTCTCTCTTGTTTTCACCCTCAGTAAAGTTCTGTCCACACTATCTCTATCCATCGAGCAGTCTACAAACACTTTATTCTGCCCACCGCTTAAAGTACTCGGCCGACCACGGATCATATCCAACAGCAAGCTTGTGCGGTGCACATCTTCATGGGAGATCGCTTGATGCTGTTATTTACTTCACCGTCGGAAAAGGGAGTTCAATGGCCGCACTCTGAGGCCGCTGAGGTATACAAGTACGTACACACTAGCCATGGGACGCGGAATCATTGAAAATGTTTTCACTGCTTGTTTTTCTTTCCTTCTGACCTTTGCTCGCTTCCCACCTTCCTTCCTGTACACAACTTCCCTCAAGTTTTTCCTTTCTATCAAGTTATCAGAATCAATCATGATCTTCATCTCCACTGCGTAAAATCCTCACCTTAAATCATTACCTCCGCAGCCCACATTTTCAACATTTCGCTCTTGCTAGAAACTACTAGTACACCCGGTGGGGTAATCACCAAACGCAACCCGGGAGAAAGGAAAGGCTCACTCATCTACTTACCGGTACTTCATGAGGCGCTCTAGCGACCGGTCATAATCCCCCGCCTTCGCTTTCTCCCCCACAACACTGATCTCCTTACCCAAACATCTACTCCTACGGAAACAGGAAGAAAGTGTTGCGAAGGACACATAGTCTCCACCGTACCCACAACAAAACTAAACCAATAATAAACAAAAATCAATTACCAGTAATTTTCGTGGCCATAACATTGACGATTTACTTTCTTGCTCATCAAATAGCCCACACCTGTTCGTCGCCTGCATGGTTTCCTCGCGGGTACGGTGAGGACTGTACCCAGTTCAGCTTGTTTAGCCTCAGCGGGGGCCTGGACGGTGGACGACGCGGTTTGGCTGCACAGCGTGCGGGCTAGGAGCACCAAAGCGGAACTGAGACAATCTCGCATGCACGGCGTGATAGGATATGCGCCAATTGTTGGAAATAGCCGGACTTGATGCAGGATGTGACCGCACTCCGAGGCCTCATGTATGCACCGGTGAAGGGACGTGCGGGCTATAAGCAGTTTTCTCTAAAGAAAATTCTTTCCTCCCTGTCCTTTCCTCGCTTCACATTATTCTACCTGTTATTAACTCTTGGGGTCTTTCCTTTCTCAACTCGCAGCGCGGCCAATAATGTGCTTATTCACTACTTAATACATTACAAACAAGCCTTCCAATGGGCCAGCCCGGGTCAAAAAGGGTCAAAAAGGGTCAGCCCGACCCAGCCCAAGCCCAACCAACATTGAGCCTAACCCAACCCAAGGAACCCAGTGGGCTGGTGGGTAAAAGAAAAGGAATTAAATGTATGTTTGCATTAGTGTGAAATTATTAGAATACACAATGGATAACAGAGATAGTTGGTAGACGAGGCAGAAGTGGTTCATGAATAGCAGAGAGATGGGGAAGAGGCTGTTGTTGGGCGGGTGTGCTTAGCTTGGTAATGAGAGTGGGGAGGATATTTCAGGTGATATGCCGACAGAGCGGATAAGGGAGAATGTTCAAGTTCTACAAAGAATTTTATCTGAAATATCTTTACTTTGTTATCACAGGACTCGGAGGGTACAGAGAAATAGGGACAGGAGGTAGGCACAGAGACATGTGTGGTGATCCATAGAACTTGGAGGAGTATGATTGTAGGGTTATCATCATAGAGTGTAAGGGCACACTGTGTATCATAGTACTAGTATAAGTAGTCAGGCCCAACCATCGGAGGAAACCATCCGAATCCACCATCAATGATATACTGGACGGGATTTTCAATAGGCTCGACTTTGAAGAAAGATGTGTAGCCGGAGGGAGGCTAGGAAAAAAAAGAAAGAAAAGGGAGAGGATATGGTGGAAAAAAGTATAGACTCTGTGTTCACCTGTGGAAGTTGCTCTATTTCCAACCTTTCAAACCTTCAGAACAGGTGACAATCCAAGACCACTAATTACTGTTCAGCATAGCTTTTCACCACACTATCTATATTGGAACATGGTTCCACTCTCACCTTTCCACTAAAGGTACATACTATTTTAGAATTCCGTTTGGTCAAACTCTAGTTTCCATAGTAATCATGACATAAAAGTGTGCCGAGAAAGGAGACAACAACATTTGTTGGGTTCGCCGGGCAACCCGGGCTTGGCGCCCCAGAGCCCGACCCAGCCCATTGAACCCAGCCCGGCTCAACTAAGAGCCCGGGCTAACCCAACCCCCGACCCATTGAAAGTGGAAATTCCGATAAAAGTTCCTTCTATTTTGACTTATGGTGCTTTGCGCATAAAACGTGCACCAAGGCCGTTGCATCATGTAACGCTCAACCCTCTGAGGAATTAGGGTTGTGCCATAGGAAGTATGTTCTACAGGGTGCTCCTGTTCAATTGGCATGGCCGACCAACTTTTTTCTTTTGAAGCCGCATTTTCTTTCTCCGGACCCGGCTGCGAATGGTTGACTTTTTAAAAGGTGGAGAGGGGGCATTATTGTCAAAGGCGGATAATGGGTAGAGGGAGAGCGCCAGAGATACTTCCACGCTGTGGAAAATAAACACTGAGGTACTGAGTGGACAGGTATTTAAATTGGCATTCTGGAAGTAACAGAGAAATTGAACGTACACTCTTGGAAAGTTACATATCACACATTTCACAGCATAGCCCTAATTCCTCTGAGGGTTGAGCGTTACATGATGCAACGGCCTTGGTGCACTTTTTACGCGCAAAGCACCATGCTAAGGCCCTGTTTGGTTGTGCTGGGCCCATTCAGGACCGTTCCAGTGGGAAACGGTCGGACCTGTAGAACGGTTGTTGCCAGCTTGGCACCATTTTTTCTTCTGGCAAACACATTTAAAAAGATTTCACCCTAGAGCCTCATGAAGAAATTTTACTAGTGCTTCTAATGCTTCTCAAATTTAAACCTTCGACGCTCTACCTACAACTTTCCTGAATTCACAACTTCTGCTCCTGGCTTCCAGCTCTGACTTGTAGATCCAGCTCTCTCTCCCACTGCTATTATCTGCTAGAGCGCTCATTAAATTGTTGGAAATAAAAATAAGAATCAAGGATGTATTGTTGATATTATATTATAAAGGAGTTATTCTAGATGGAGGGTTGGAACAACCCATTGCCAATTGGGCAAAGTGCATCGGAGCTCACGCAGGGGTAGCAACCGTGTCCCGGTCCCTGGCGGATAAAGGTATTCCCGGTTGCTGGGCCAGGGCGGGGTCATAGCTCTGAGACCCCGAATCCTCAGACCCCCAATACATACTCCAGCTTCCAGCTTCTCGACCATCTGATCACCACGCTTCCTACAACCCGCTTCCTACGACCCACTTCCTACATCTCGCGTTCTTTACCCACCCGCCACCCCCACATGACCCCAAGGCGCCCGCATTGCCATCTTGGGATACTTTGGCGGTAACCATCTCCCACGGCAAGGGCAGCGGCTACCTTCCCAAAAGCCTCCCGCAGTGGAACAGCTTGAGCGCGGAGTGAGAAGATAGTTATGGTTCTTTTCCTTGGATTTCTTTGGGTGTTATTTATTCCGGATTTGTGATGTACTTTGTTTCCTTCCTCTCTTATCTATCTTTAATATACTGGTTCGGCTTTGGAAAATTGGAGGACAATAATTATTTTATTGGTATCATATAAATATTTGCTTATCATGTTTCTACATGGCAACTGTTTTGTTAGGGCTGTTTGGAAATGGAATGGTAAATGCCTTTTACTGTTGCCAAACGCCCATTCCTTTCTCCCATTTTGGAATGGAAGGGGAACGGTCGTTTGTATGATATGTGGCAACGGAATGGGCCCAGCACAACCAAACAGGGCCTAAGACATTAAAGAACCCCCTCGGTCCCCATTTTCAGAAGACCTGATTCAACCTCCCCTTTTAACCCCCTAGGTTTGAAAACCGAAGACCTTTGAAATACTGACTTTAGAAGCTATTAAAGAAGGCTTGTTAGGCTATCCTTGAAGATGTGGTTATTGGACTATTGAGGTTGATATGAGATATCATATTGACTTGACTGGAACCGAAGTTACTCATAGCCGAGGGATGAAAATTGTTGATGAAATATGCTTGGCTTGCCTGCCAGCACCTCTGCACCTCTGCACTCTAAACATATTCGCTCATGCTCAACAAACACTAACTAACCAAACATAAGCCTTGGTAAAAATAATAAATCTATGATAATATTATCAACTATTCTATGGCCTGCCACACCTATCAATCCATCCTTCATGCATAACCCCATTTTTCCTTCATACCCCCGTAATATTAGTAAAGCAAAGACATCACCACGAACCCTTCCATATGTCCTTCTGTGTAGAACAAATAAAATCTCTGAAGCTATTATGCCTTTTTGTTCTCACCTATCCGCTTTCTTTATCTCCCACAATTAATCGCTTCCGTCAGCACTGACGGTCATGACCCAGGTTCGGATTGATGGAGATGGAGGTGCATATGCAACTTGGCAATCATCGCGGATCCCGGGGTTGTTGCATCACAATGGTTTGTTGTGTGAAAGACTTTCTCAATCGCATGTTCCTGTAAGCAAACAGTGATTAGGAATAATGGAAATGCAGTTCCTACATCAGGGCTATGATACTCTTAGTCTCAGTGTCTGTCATATTTCCGAGGTATTTTTGTCCCACCGCAGTCATGGGGTATTTGGAGGAACACTATTCACATAAGGGCCCATTCTCTCCAGTGGTTAGAATGAGGTAGCACACTTCTTTTGTTCTACCTTTATATATATCTTCCCTTTCACTCGGGGCAATTTTTTTTTTCTCTGGTAGTCTTGTGCAGTTCCTCTCTCTAATTTGTCTTATACTGTTGGGTCCTGGTGTCTTTAGAAATTGCTGGCGCCCTGAGGTTTCCAGGACTAGGGAGTGCCACATTTTTCTGTCTCGTAGCATCCACGGGAGCTGGCAGTCCCCTAGTCAGTGACTAAGGGAGTCCCAACCCATCGAGATCATGGAGTGTGGCTCAGTGGGGAATACCAACTCTCCTAGTAGATAAAGAACTCTATGAAGTAGGAAGTAATACCCCGTTTCTCAAGCTACCTGTTGGAAGGCGAAACAAAGGAAGTAAGTCCAAGATTTTGTGGGGTAGAGAGGGAGGATTTTAGAGGCGGAAATCAGTTTGGGACGGTGATTGAGCAAGGACTTGTAAACACGATTGCGCTAGCAGTACAGTGGACACCTAAAGCAAGCCGGTCTAGCATTTCCTAGCATGTTCCAGCTATAGTGCAAGAGTGTTTGTTCTTTGTGAAAGGCTGTGATGTCGGAGGGCGACTGTAGGTCCCTGTAGCAATCAATGGATCGGTAACTCCTTTATGTTACCTGCCGCCCCCACCAATTATGGACAGATCCTGCCCCTCCAATGGAGCCCTCCGATAGCCTGCACTCGCCACCCACTACGCAGAGTGACTTTACAGTTTCTACCTATGTGCCCCAGCCGATCATCTGAACAGTCATTAAGCGATGAGTCCGTCGAGATGCCCTTTCCTGTTGCTGCCCATCCAATATACACAGTGCTCTGAACAGTTCAGGGGCCCCACAGGAACGGCGGGGGTAATTCTGGGAAGAGGGGACGGGACGAGATCACTAGCCTTTGTCCTGTGTAGGGCAAGTTGCTCAGGGGACTGCCGGACTGAGCTGGAGATACCGGACCCTACACACTAGGCCCTTATTAGTATAACTTTAGTGAGACAAACGGGAAAGCAGCTTCTTAGGCGGACGGCAGGGGAGATGGGGCAGAAGGCCCTCAACCAACACTACTGGGGGCTGCGGAAAGACAATCAGTGATATATTGTGATGCGATATAACCAACCCAATAAACCATATGCCTGCAAGAAAAAGAAGGGGGTTAAATGGATCATCAAGTACTTCAAGTATTAAGATAAGGCTGGACCAATCATTCCGGTACAAGCCTTATTTTCTGTTTTAAATACTTCCATAAGTCTTTTGCTTTAACTATAGTCATGGTAATAATGTGGCAACAAAGCCAAAGAACTAATGCAACGGAAGTTGACTTGCGGCACAATGCATAGGAATTTCCAGAGTTACCAGGAAAGTCAATTGTCCTTGTCGGATCCGGATATCTGCAACCAATGTTAGAGCTTTCTGATGGCGATAGTAGTAGTGCCCTCTCCAGTGAGGATATGCTTGATGCCTTGCAGCTTCGTGCTGGTGTTTTTTGAGTCCCAATTGGAAAACACTTTTGGCTTTTTTATTTCTTAAAGATGTATTATTCCTTGCTTATCGGTCCACGCATATGGCACGGGATTTGCCTAATCATAAATTATCCGTGAAGTCACTGAGCATACGAGCTGAAAGGGGTAACGGAAAAACGCGACAGGTTACAAACTTCCATGCACCCTAGTCCGTCCATGCGTGCATGGACTCAAACAAAGGCAGACCGCCACCGGCAGTCCTCCAGGCCATCCAAGATGGATGGACTGGACGGTTCGGATCACTACATATGGAATCAAAGAGAAGTTAGCTGGATGCTTGGGTCCACTGACAAACTCTAGGATGAAGTGCAGTGATAAGACAATAGGAACTTATGTTGGTATAATCGGCCCAAAAGATTGGGCTATTGTAGACAAATAGAATTAGTAAGAGCCAGTGAATTTTGGTGGCACGCAATAGCATGATGAGCTATGAAGGTTGTGACCTTACAAGTGTAATACATTGGACGAGCTGGGGCTGGCTGGGGTGAGAGCGGGCAAAATTGGTAGTCTGGGGAGAAAAAAAGGTCCTGAAGGTCATCGGATTTGACCTTATTTCTGTGCAATTCCACTCTTTAGGGTTGTTTGATTTCCACAGAAGGCGAGATACACTTGGAAACACCCCACTTTGCACGTGTCAGGATGTTTTGGCCGCTGTCACCATCTCGTTGGGCTACCACAGGGCCTGAGTACTGCTAACTATTTTCTATAAAAGGACAGAGATTTCCTGCAACAGTAGCGATTGGCCATCACAACAACCGCTCACAATTTCAAAATCGACCAACAAGCTACTCCTATTCAGTTATGTCTCGCTTCTTTGCCAAACGCCTCTACCAGACTCCTCTTCTAGCAGTGAAGCCATCTCACATCTTCAGACTTCCTACTCGCTGTCTCAATACCTCTGCAAATGTTTACAGTGGGAGTGTGCTTAAGGTGGAACACAATGATGACGCTTCCGGGAATGCTAAAGCTAGTACAGGGTTTACGCTCCAGGGTGGTGGGTGCTTGGTATGTTATCAAAGTTCAACAAGTGATGTTTGGAGGGGTAGCTAATTAACAATTTGGAATAGTTTGATCGTGTCTCCAAATTGGAAGATCGTTTTCACCACTCGGATCTTAGATTCATCTCCTCAGATCGTAGATTCCTTGACTCAGACGATAGGTACAACGCCTCGGTAAAGGTATAGCATACATCAAGATTATACTAGGTACCAAAGAGTTGTATAGCTGATTCTTGCTAGGAGTTTGCGAAGTTAGAGGATGATCTTAGGAAGGATAATGGACGCATGTCTTCAAGGATGGAAACTACGATGGCGAAACACTACGGGGAACACAAATCCGATACGGCGAACCTTTTTGCCAATATGGGAATGATGTATGGGGGACACAAATCCGATATAGCGAACCTCATTGCTAGGATGGAAAGGAGTAATGGGCGGCTGGGATCGGATATGGCAAAGCTCTCGGCGGATATGGGAAGGATGCATGGGGAACTGAGGTCCGATATGGGAAAGATGCACGGGGAACTCAAAGTCGACATCGCAAAAACCCGCGAGGACCTTAAGACCGACATCGCACAGGTGGGCAAGAGACTTGGTGAAGCTGAAGGCGGAATAAATAGTCTTAGACTGTATTTTAGACTCACATGGGCAGCTGCGTTACTGGTATGCATGAGCTGTATACTATGAGCTTCCAGTTAACCAGATGCTGATGTTCACCAGGTAGCGGGATACATCAGGAACTATCACCCAGGATTACTCCCAGATTTCGTTGTGAAAATCCTTGAACGCATCATCTCCTAGCTCTGCCACTTTCGAGAGATTTCAAGTTACCTTTAATTTATTCATAGACATTATCGCAGTGTTTTTTTTTACCCCCATGAGATTGTGTTACCTAGCATGCTTTTGAGCTTCATTCTGATTATTATTATGTTTTAACCTACTTCTTGTATGTTACCTGACTTGACTGAGCTGGTAATTTGACGCTTTATTTTAAAGAATTCTATCATGACTGCTTGGCACACTGAGCCTCGCACTTGGAAGTCGAAAAGTCTCTCCAATGGATAGTGGGGGGGGCAGTCTGTCCATCTTGAAGGAGGACAGCAGTGGATGACGTTGTGCCATACCATCTTGCCCCTTCCTAAACTTGCCCTGCAACTCGCCGCAAAGGAATAAAGCTTAACTGTCCCGGGAGTGAAATAATTCATACTGGTATGTCCTGACATCACCGGCAGTCACCCGTAGTAACCCATAGTTACCTTCAGGCACCCATATCCCATAGTCCGCCCAAAGGCCCATGTGGTCCTATAGTAACTAGTCTTGAAAAAAGATGGATTACCCACCCAGCTCTGATCGCCTCTATGTCACATTTTTTCTTCTAATGTATCGGTGTTACACTCCTTGTAGTATTGTTTCCTTGGCTTTTAGTATTCTCCCATGTCACTCGCTTTTGTATCCCTTGACATGACTCAGGTTTGGATTGGTGGATATGGGGGTTGATATGCAACCTGACAGTTAGCACCCATGCTGGGGTTGTGGGGACGCTATAGCCGATTGTGTGAAAGACCTTTATGGCACGTCTTAGTGCACAAGAGGGTATTGGGGGTTGCAGAAATGGACTTCCTGTATCACGGTTACTATACTTTCAGAATCTACTATATTTCCGATATACTTTTGGCTGCTAGCACTTATGGGGTATTTTGGGGTAACACTATTCGTATATGGGCCAATTCTCTCTAGTGGTTAGAATAGAACCCACTTATTTTATTTTATTTTTATATATCTCTCTACTTTTATTTAGGGCAAAAGAATTTACCCGGAAGTCCCGCGCAGTCCACCTCTCGAGTTTGCCTTATATTGCAGGGGCTGTAGTTCTTAGCTATGGCCACTGACGGGAGGTTTCCCGGACTATGGCGGACAGCATTTTTCTGTCGGCCTCATCCACCACTCTTGGGGGTGCCCCAGTCAACCACCACGGGACCTCCGGACTATTGAGAGCACTGAGTGTGGCAGGGTATATAGCGAACACCAACTCTCCAAGTAGATGAAGAGCTCTATGAAGTAGGAAGTAGTACCCCGTCTCCTAGGTTACTTGTTGGAATGTGAAACAAAGGAAGTAATTCCCAGACTTTGAGGGGTAAAAATGACAGGATTTCAGAGGCAGGAATCAGTGTGGGACAGTACATAATATGATAAGAGCCTGTGATCCTGATCGTCCCAACAGCCTCGTAGGCATCTACAGCATTAGGGTCTTGTTGAAAGCTATGCTGATTGGCAAACAAACCCTACAGGACATGGACATAACCTATCCCGGGATCGTTCAGTCAAAGAGCTTCGGAGAACCGATACATCCACGTGCCGGGAAGCGATATGGGAAAGTACTGGATGTCTTTTGGGTTGCTCGACATCTGTAGCCTAAGCGCCGGGTCCTGTATTACTCAGGCAAACTCTCCGGATATGCTCTTGGGATCAGTGCAGCGCCAGAACTATCCGGGAGGGACAGACGGATGCACGGAGGCTATGCACGGCGAAGAAGCCTTCGTTGTGACCAGCGTTCGCAAGCGGTCTCGGTTAGGCTTGGGGTTTAGGGTGGCAGGTCTGGGCATCTTTTGCGGCTGGCTTTCAGTGCCTATCCGACCGGGCCTGGCCGGACTGCAGATATCTGCATGCTTTCGAGTGATAAGATGTGATTGATATAAGATAAGAAGATGAAACAACAAGAGTTACGGCCACAAAAGACTGGATCAACGCGCAAGCGAGGAGGAAACTTTCTTTCCATTCACCCTTGCTCTCATGATCGTGCTCGTGGCTAACGTGAGAACAGCGCTCCCCCACCAGCCCCACTAGTATGAAAACCAAAAAATAAATTAAAAACGTAAATACATAGTAGAATACCTAGTAGAAATTAATATTCGATCTGAGGAAATTTCTTTATGTGGTGTTGGAAGGGCGACCGTTGCCGTCGATCATGGGTGAATGGTTAAGGGCCGTTTGGGACCGTTTCTACTATGAAAATGGCCTTCTCTCCATTTTGAAACGGAAGGGAAAGGGCGATTTGTATGGGGGAACGGAACGGAACCATCACATCCAAACAGGCTCTAATTTTGCCAAAGTACCATAGCAATAAATCGAGTGATAAGAGAAAACAAGAAACTACCTCCTCTCTGTCTACCCGGATATCTAAACCCTATCAGAATATTATTATTTTTAAATGGTGTGGCTCAAGCCTGAAAAACTAACAGATATCTGCGGGCATTTTCAGATATCTGCGGGTATCTTCAGATATCTGCAGATGTCACCCACACATTAACAAAATATCGACTTGTCACATGGAATATACCGAAAGCCTGCCTGCACCGCCAGGCACCCATGAAGCCTGGCCTACGAAGCCCAAGCCTGTCTCACACTGGACTGGCCTGGCCGGACTGAAAGCCGGCCGGCTATCTGCAGGCCGACCTGGCCGCTTGCGAACACTGGTTGTGACATTTGTTCTGTTCTTTGTTAGCATCATATTATAACGGAAGGGAAAGGGGTACATGCGTGGAACAGAATGAAGCTGTGTCGTAATTAATCCAAAGGTAAGAGGATAGGAGAATCGGAGGATGGCATTGGTGCTGTTTTGTTTATACACCTGCTTTTACTAATTAGTTTAGTTAGTTGATCATCGAGTATTGTGAAGTTGTGAGCATGAGAGAGAAGAATCGAAGACAAATTCGCCTCGCTGAGCTGTGTGTTGGCCATCTGTCTTTAGTATTGCTTTGATCTTGGAGTTTTGTTTCATACCCGCCCTTCCACCATTCGCCTTTTTCGCAATTGGGAGAAAGCCACTTCAAAAGGTTTCCCGTATTCCCGCGTGTGTTCCAGGCTATAGTACAACAGAGTTTGTCCTTTGAGAGAGGCGCCATCTTAAAGGACAACCACAGATTCCAGCAACCATCTATTGATAGATAACTCCAATATGTAACCTGCAGTCCTGGCCTATTACCCGCAGAGTCCACCCCTCTCTCATCGGACAGGCAGGTCGCCCACACTACACACACCATGTAGAGGGACCTGACAGTTCCCACCCATTTGTCTGAGGCAGTCACACGAAGAGACACTAAGATATAAGTCAGTCCACATGTCCTTTCCCGTGGACTCTCATCCCATATGAAATCAACGAGAAATGGACTGGACAATTGAGCTCACTGACAAAGAGTCTAAGATGGTGTGCAGTAATAAGGCAACGGGAACTGGTAATGATATAATGCCGACCAGAGATTCTGTTATCATGACTAGATAAAATTAGTCAGAGTCAATGAAGGTCTGTGGTACACAATAGAATTGTGAATTACGAAGGTTGTGATTGTTGGAAATCAGTTTATTCTCCTCGTCATAGTATAGTCACACTTGTCTCATGCAAGGGCGAGAGCACAGGAAATATGTTCCCGTTGACGGGTGGGATAGAGCATAGACTGTTGAAAGAAAAAAAATTCATGACGGAAAATGGAGATGAAGCCAGAACAAGTGTTGGGCATTGGATCAAAGGCACAAGAGAGCGGGAGTCTTGGTGATACATTTATTTTGTTCAGAGACTAGGCAGAATGTTTCCTTCTTTTGTTTCTGTTTTGGAACTGGAGGAAAGAGAGTGGAGACGTGTGGTGATCGATAGAAGGATCAGAGCTTGGTTTTCTTTTTGATATATACCTCTGTACTTACCGCTGGATTAGCAGGAATAACGAAGAGAAGACGTCGTGCCCTATCCATCCCAGTTGCTATTCAATACCCTATTTTTGACCATTTTCACTAGTGATCTCGCAAGTGATATATCTAGAGGGAAACAGAGCTTACTAGGGAGGAACAAAATTGATAGACTGAGGAGAAAAGACGGTTCGAGAGGCCATAGGACTTGACCATATTTCTGTAGAATTCCAACTTTTAAGGTTGATTGCTTTTCAAAGAAAGCAAGATACACTTGAAAACAGTCCGTTTTGCATGGACCAGCATATTCGACCGCAGTCACATAATTCAGTAGGGCTAGCAAGAGGCTCGACTACTGGCAAATGTTTTCTGTAAGAGGTGTGGGAACCGTCCAACCGCACTAGTTGGCAACAAACAACTCGCAACCCGACAGCTGACCACCAACCAGTGTTCCTAGCCGTCCGGGGGGGACTGCCGGGAGCCCCGGACGGGACGGGACAGCAATCTGTGGTCCGTCCTGGGCGGCCGCAGGGCAAGACGGCCGTCGGCGGGCCCTACAGGGTGAGACATGTTAGTTCAGGGCAGGGGGGGGGGGTGGACGGCCGGGGGACGCCAGGGCGCGGCAGGGGACGGCAAGAGTGATGTCTCATGATGATAGGATGATTTGTTCGGAAGTGTAGGTGTGAGCTTGGGCAAGCAAAGGAGTGAAATATCTGGTTTTGGAGTACTGTGTGTGAATCCTGATAGGACCTGGTATGTCATGCTCAGACTAAGCCAAACTCCATAGAAACGAGTATTTTCTCTACAATATTAAAGTCCCTTCTCCCTTAGCTCTAAAATCCCAATTAGAAAGTGCATATCCGAACGCCTATTTTCAATAGGAAGTCTGATATGATATTGTGCATTGACAAAATTAACCGAACACAAAAGAAGCACGGCAACAAAATACCCCCCCAGCACCCAGCACTTCAACCCCAAAACCAAACCATTTGGTCCACCCCTTCTTGTATAGGATTCTAAGCTCCCTCTTCTGCAGTTGGGCCCAATAGTCTTCTTTATTCATTATGGCTATCAGTACTGTAGCGTCGGTGGGGGAGTGGTATTTTCATATCCAAAGTTTTTCCTCGTAGTTGATGTTCGGTTAATTTCGTCCACCCAGAATATCGTGGAGGTCCACTATTTTCGTATTGGTTGATGGTGGCGGCAGGGTAACTTGGGCTTCTGTCCGCGGTAGACTTGCTTTGCTCTGCTAGACTAGCACCCATCACCGGTTTATCCGCCTAGAAGGCTAAGTCTATACAAGGTAGAACAAGGCGTCTGCAGCCTTCTCGATATTCATTCTTTGGCATGTCCTGGTATGTTGCGTTGCAGGCATTGTGTTGGATTCTGGCCTTCATCGGTCTTGGGGTGAGTTTTTTTTGGCGATGGTTGCATTGCACGAAAACTCATGCACTTTTGTCCTCCGGTGTATATAATTCGGTAATTTTTGGTGATACACCCGGAGCACAAAAGTGCATGAGTTTTCGTGAAACGCAGCCATAGCTATAAAAAAATCACCCCAAAACTCGCAAGACAAGAATCCTCTCCAACTCCCACCATACGACATACCAGTACACGCCAAAGAAAGAATACCGAGAAGGATGCAGAGGCCTTACCCCACCTGGCACGAATTTTGCCTCATACGCTTATAAAGGGTGGATTTAACCTGGGGTCTATTACGGCGGGGTGGGTCCACTGCGGGCCACAACCTGGGTACCCGGCGGCCACCATCAACTGAGATAGAGCTGCTGTGCATATGACCAGAAGCCCGGCAAGAAACCCTATTTTCTCTACTAAGACTGTGAGTTCTAAGGGAGACTTGACTTGGGCATGCTGGGATTCCACGCCGGGGGTCCGTAGAGGGGTGGTTGTGGTAGTTGGTGCTTTACGTGTTTTATTCCTAATGCGAAGACTTCCCCCCTGCGACGGTTCCGTTACATAAAAACTCATTCACTTTTGTCCTCCGGGTATAAAACTTGAGGGTGGCGTCTCAACCGGCATCATTCTCCGATAGACGGTGCAAAGGCATTGAGAGAATGCTCCACCGTCCTAGATCTTGTTGCCAGACGGTCAGAACTGTTAGACGGATGCCCTTGTCTTTGTTTCGGGAGTGCGAAGGATCACTTGGGAGATATGCAGATACTTCGGATACGGACTATTTTCCAACAACTTATGCCGACATGTCTTCCTTCTATTATCACGGGAGTACGGAGGAACAAGGACATGTAGGAGAATACAGAGATAGTTAATATATGGAAAGATAAGGACGCGGTATTTGTGTTTTACTTACACGCCTGTCTTTACCATCGGTTTAGCTTTAGATAACTGTGAGCAAGTGAATGAACGAAGTGCGAGCGGTGAAAGTGATATTTCAGATCCTTCCTCAAAAGTGACTAAGTTCCATGTGAATTCTCTTAGTCTATCGTCTACCTCAGTCGACCCTTATCCCTTAGGGGTCTGAAACAGTAAAATTCGTTGCCAGCACGCTAATTCTTCGAGAGGATACCGCCCCAGATCAATCAGTAGCTAAGCTATTTTTGTTGTTGAATACTAGCTTTTTAACGATCAAGTAACTCAGCATCATACCAACCATTAATTCCCAACGAATCACATGCCCCCAGAACAGGACTAGTGTACTGGCAACAAATTTTACAGTTTCGGACCCCCCATGGGATACCGAATTGACTAAAACATGACGTCGCCTCGGGGGTGAGACCCCCCAAGTGCATACAAATTTTGCCCGGCCTTTAAGAGCCATTATATCAAGAGCCACTTGCCTAGAATAAAATTTGCTCTGTAAATGTGTTATTTAGATGATTTTAGTAGAATCATACAGAAAGAATAAGTAATATAATAGCATGTTGTTCGTTGAAAAGTTGGGAAAGTTTAGTTGTCGTGAGGTTGATTCTAAGCTGCCGGCACCTTAGTGTAAACAGCTTGAGAATACATTTGTTATATCATAGCTACGGCATGTACTAGGGGGTAGCAAAAGTCGGGCGCGCCCCATATACCGTAAAAACTCGAATAATTGGACGGCCTAAAATGCGGTCAATTTAAAGTGTGTACAAGTATGTATTGTGAAGTGATCTTCTTGTCTCAGTTAATATGGGTTTCATGATTTCTTGGCAGCTAATTAGGTATAGATGATGACAAAAAGGGAGAAAATACAGCATCATTAGCTGCCAAGAAATCATGAAACCCATATTAACTGAGACAAGAAGATCACTTCACAATACACACTTTAAATTGACCGCATTTTAGGCCGTCCAATTATTCGAGTTTTTACGGTACAGTAACTAAGGGTTTTCCACCATACAAACGGGGTTTCCTGGCATTTTTTTGTATGGCAGCAAAAGTCGGGCGCACCCCCAGAATAGGAAATAAACCTAGAGATTTCGTGGCACCGCGCCATACTTACCCTTGTCCCCGAGTACAGTTCGGTGACAAACGTTATCGTCACTTGCCCTTTTTACACCAAAATTGGCTATTTTTGCAACCACCAAACAGTATCATATGATTCATATCCACCTCAATCAAGTATCTAAGGGCCCAAAGCACTAGAGGCATATCTTGACTTCACTAAACTGAAATTCAACCGAATCAGACCTATTCCGTGCCATTGGTGGGCCGGAGAAAATTGCAGTTTTGTAATCAAGTACCTATTTCTGTGGGCTCCCATACGAATTCCACGGCTTGGCATGGACTATTGGACAATTCGTTTTTTGTTTGTCTCCACAAGGGCCAATTCATATGTAATTGTAGCCAAAATTGCATGGACTGAATAACCAAGCTCCTAGCTACCCATAGGCGAAATTTGGTAATTATTGGTATTGAGGATCTTGCTATGTTGTGGGTTTCGTTGAGACTTGGTTTGCACTAAGTTTTGGTGTGTTTTGGCGGGTACTTCACCCGACCGACGATGAGTATGTTCAAGAGCTACACGAATACAGTACAATTAGACCTCCCCCGGTTAGTGTTCGAAAAATACGGTACTGACAGATCCCCCCCGGGGACAGGCGTTCTTTGGTGGGTGTTTGGCAGGAAGGTATTTGGATGTCACTATAGACAGGAAATCAAATGGAAACGAAAGTAAAAAGAAGCACCCGATCAAAGTCCCATCCTCAGAACAATTCCGGTTCTCGTCTCCCTCGGTTGTGAATGTCCACAGAGCCGCCCATTTTTCTAACAAACGTTGTGACTGCCTATGACAAAACAACCACGCAAGTTTAAGGATATTCGAGCACGCTAGTTCTTTCTCAATGGCTCCTCCGACAGTACGTTACCGTACCTTACAAGGTTGATACGATGGTAAATTACCGTAAATTACACTAGGGGGATAAAATAGCGGAAAACGGCCTCTTCCACTTTAGATTCTGATGTTAGGTAATCCTATCTTCCACCCTCTGTGTTTATCAAGCCGAAGCAACCCAATCCACAAAAGATCAGCTAGGCTAGGCATTCTTGGCTATGACATGAGTATCGCACTAATCCAACGATTTCTCTTGTTGACGTGAGACACGATTGGTAAGCTTTTCCTAGTGTGCATCCTCATAGGAGATCACCCGATGCCGTTATTTATTTTGTTAGTGTTGGAATTGTTAGAATGATCCGTGGTCGGCCGAGTACTTTAAGCGGTGGGCAGAATAAAGTGTTTGCAGACCGCTTGATAGGCAGATATAGTGCGGACAGAACTTTACTGAGGGTGAAAACAAGAGAGAGATTCAAGGTCAAAATGGGAGTCGCGTTAAGAGCAGTTTCGTTGGTTTTGGTTTACTGTGTAGAAAGAACTTGCTGAGTGGAGAGAAGAGAGGTGAAGTGAAACGAAACAGAGCGCAAAGAAGACATGTGGCCATAACCGATGGCAACCAAGTCAATCGTATGGCTAAGCTTCGGCGAACAACCCAGGATATCCAACAGGAATCTATGGTTGAACTCGTTTAGCCCGTTGCCGCGTCACCCTCTCACCTCACCTCCATTTTCCTTTTCTGTTCTTGACACTTGATGCGCTCTCCCCATCTTAAAACGATCGACAGAGAGTTGGATATCATAGGCTGTTTGCCGAAGCTTAGTCACACAGTCGGCTTGGCTGTTGGTTGCGGGACTCACTTTCGTTCTCACGCTCGGTAGTGCTCTTCCGGCACTATCTCTACCCATCAAGCGGCGGTGCAAACACTTCATTCCGCTCACCGTTTAAAGTGCCCGGCTCGCCACAAATCATTTCCAACATATTTTACTGTTGGAAAAGGCAGTTTAATGGCCATACTCTGAGGCCGCTGAGTCATACGTACGCACTAGTCAAAGGACGCGCAAGTTATGAAAGCGGTTTCACCCCCCTGTTTCTCCTTTCTCTTGACCTTCGCTCGCTTCACACCTTTCTTCCTACACACAACTTTCCTCAAGTCTTTCCTCTCCAACGACTTATCACAATCACTCATGATCTTCATCTCCACTACCTAAAGTCCTCACCGTAAATCGTTACCTCTGCAGCCCAAATTTTCAACATTTACCATCTTGCTATTATAGAAACCGCGCCCAGTGGGGTAATCGCAAAACGCAACACAGGAAAAAAAGAGCCCACCTATCCACTTGTCATACTCCATGAGGCGCTCGAGGCACCGGTCACAATCCCCCACCTGCGCTTCCCCCCCACTGATCTCCTGACTTAAACTTCCATTTTTTTTACTCACCCACCGCAAGCGTTAAACAGAGCACAAATAGGAAACAAATCTTGCGAGGGATATACAATCTCCACAATACCTGCAACAAAACTAAACCAATAACGACCAAAAATCAATTGCCAGTAGTTTTCGTAGGCCTAACATTGACCATTTAAATCTTTGCTCCCCAAATCCTCCTGTTCTTTGCCAGCTGGGTTTCATCGTGCGTACTGTACGGTGAAGACTGTGCCGGGTCCAGCCTGTTTAGCCTCAACGGGGGCTCCAACGGTTCACGTGGCGGTTCGGCAGTCTGCAGCGTGGGGGCCAAGAGCACCAAAGCGGAACTGGCACGATCCCGGTATGCACGGCGCGATGGGATACTCGCCAATTGTTGGAAATAGCCTCACTTGATGCGAAGTGTGCCCGCGGTATGAGACCGCGGCGGTCCGAGTACTCGAGTACGTGTATGCGCCAGTGAAGGGACGCGCGAGCGATAAACGGTTTTCCCACAATTGCTTTTTCCTTTCTCAACCCACAACACAACCGATCTTGAGTTTCTTTGATGAGCAATACAAATTCTCCGTCCCCACTCCGCCGTGTAAAAGCCTCATCGCCGATCATTACCTTCGCACCGATCATTTTCAACACCAATTATACTTGACCGGTTGAGTGATTTTTTGTGATGCGGGGATGGTGGAAAGTGGAGTTCGCGAATCAGGTTGGATAACTAGATGGATAGATTAATTAGTGTTTAGGTAACTTCTGGATTGTTCTGGGGTCGCGCGGGGAGGAGTAGCTTTAAGTGGTGTGAAGGGTGTAGCCAGCCGGACACCGGACAAACAGAAGATGGGTGAAAAATCCACAGGAAGGGAGACATTTGAAGACAGGAAACGCTTAGAGAACCTTTGTTTTGCACTTGCTGGCGTATTTTGGCCAATCCGACAGAATCCATTGGGGCTAGCCTGGGGGGAGGCTTGAGGACTGCTGAGTGTTCTCAATAAAAGGAGAGCAATTTCCTGCACTCTGTGAGGAGTAACAACGCTCTCCAAGACCTAGCCACCAACCCACAAAACAGCATTCATATATACAGATATGTCTCGTCTCCTTGCCGAACACCTCTACTTGACTGCTCTCCTAACAGCTAAGCAATCTCTGTGCTGCAGATTTCAGATTCCTACCGGCAGCTTCAATGGCTCTGCCAATGTTTACCGTGGGCCGTGGCATTGTGTCAAAAGCGGTACACCACGATAAGGCTTCCGGTAATGCTAAAACCGGAAATTCTCTACTCTCAGGGATGATGAGCACTTGGTATGTTATCAAACAAGAAATCAATCTAGTAGCAGCTAATAAACAATTTGGAATAGATTAATCGAGTCTCCAAGTTGGAAGATTGTGCTCATGATTCGGATCTTAGATTCGTCTCTGCGGATGACAGATATACCGGCTCCCTAAAGGTAGCATATTTCAGTATCGGGCTATGTATCAAAGGGTCCCATGGCTGATTCTTACTTGGAGTTTGCGAAGTTAAAGGATGATCTTAGGAAAGATATTGGAAGCATGCCGTTCAGGATGGAAAATACAATGGCAAAGGACACTGCGGAAGTGGGAAAAAAATATGCATGGGGAACTGAAGTCCGATATGGCAAAGCTCTCAGTGGATATGGGAAAGATGCATAGAGAACATAAAGCTGACATCACAGGGGTGGACAAGGGACTTAGTAGAGTTATAGATAAAATAAATGGTCCTATATGGCATGAGTGTTCCAAACGGCGCAGTCCGTCCGTCCTGAAGGCGGACGGCGTTAGACGGCGTTAAGCGGTACCGTCCCGTCTTTTTCGAAACTTGCCCCGCAACCCGGCGCAAAGGAATAGCCCCGTCGTCCCCCGTGAAACATATTTCATGCTTGGCTGGGAAATGTTTCATCATTGCCCGGGAGCGCACCCCGATTAGTAAGCAATCCCCCTAGGGCCGGGATTGCCTACCCTATCCCATATTTCCCAACACCCCCGAAAGCCCAACAATATGGAGACTGCAAGTTGGGTATGCGGCTATGTACGTCTCACAGGGTGTTTTAACACATAAAACTCATAGCTTTATAAGGTTGACCATGAAAACAGAGCAGGAAATGAATGTAAAATGAATAGAATAAAAGTAGACATCAGTTTCAGACGACAGGGGAAGAATGAGGACCAAGTGAAGAGAGTTCCAATGCCTTCGAGGTGCTTTCCATCCGATTCACGTCAGAGTTAATCCCACCATAGACAGTATCAAGCGTTCTGTTTGATGTCGTTCCCTTGCCGTATATCATGGGGAAAAAAATTCTACACTCATTTATCTTTACCGGATAGCATTAGCATTCTTTGGGTAGTATTCTACGGATTTCTGTCTCTGCTCGGGGATGGTGTAAGGAAACGCTGTCGGTAGGATTCATACATAGTCCCATAGTCACCCTCAGTCTCTGGCAGTTCCCCCGCAATCCCCAGAGTTCCCCGGCTGCCCCCTGCAATCCCCTGCGCTAATTTGTCTTGCGTTGCAGGACCCGCCGTCCTCCACAATGGCTACCGTCCTGAGACTTCCGGGACGGATGTGGGCCACATTTTGCCCTCCCGTCCCGTCCAGGGCTCTTGTAAGTCCGGCCGTGGGGCCCTGCAGGGGCCACGGATCGTTGCGAACACTGTATGGCATTGAAAAGCCATACCGGGAGGGATGTTACCGATATATATGATGTGTATACTATGAACTTCTAATTAATCTAAGGCGAATATTCACCAGATCTCCAGATACTTTGCTATGAATTAACCTGGTACATTCTCATATTTCGTTGAGAAAGCTCCTCCATGCACGGCCTCCTAGCCCTGACTCATTTGAGCCACTTGAAGCTACCTCGGCTTTATTAATTGGCGTTATCGTAGTTTTTCACCTCCGTGGGATAGTGTAGCTCTAGGCTGCTTTTTCGATCTTCTTTCTTATTATTATATTTTAACCTACTTCTTGTATAGTACTTGGCTTGACTGAGCCGGCAATTTGACACCGCATTCTAGAGAATTCTCATATGACTAAATGGCGCATTAAACCCTATACTCAGATATGGAAAATTTCCTCCCCCCGATACATGTTGAATTTCTGTGATGCTGCTCTACATGCTTGGCCTATCTGGCACGCATACAGCCTACCCCGTTATCGTTCTAACAAAGAAGTTCTAATATGCGCCCCGGATTAATACGTCCACCGGGAGCAAGTTCTTTGATGCCGCTCGGCATGTTCAGCATAGACGCAGTCTATATCGGTATCGCGCAGACAAACCTCGGGGTATGTGCTCGGGATTGGTGTAGTGCCTCAAGGAAGGGTCGGGTGTGCAGAGGTTATAGAGCATGAAGAAGTTTTCTTTGTTCTTTTATTTTATTAGCATCATACTTTTGCGGAAGGGAAAGGGGGACATGTATCGAGGTACCTGGATATGCATGACAGAGAATAGATCTATGTCACGGTTGATGGAAAGGTGGGAGGAATGTCCTGGAAGGCCTCGTCATTGTGATTGATACATACTCCTGTTATCGTTGCTAGTTAGTTAGATATCATGGAACATTGTGGGAACATTGTGGGTAGTGAGCGTGAGTGAGTAGTTGAAACAGAAGTGTTTCCCCCCTCTGACTTTAAGTTCTGTGTATTGGCGGTTGAACACTTTAGTGTTGTTTTGATCTTGGCGTTTCGTTTCATAGTCACAGTTTCACCATATCGTCGTCCGCCGTTTCGCCACTTAGCCATAGCCATTTTCAACAATACAATGAGAGTAGCTTGTTCGTCCTGAAGGCGGGCAACTGTGAACCATATTGTGTTGTCCCGTCTGGCCCTTGCCCAAACCTGCCATGCAAGTTACCGCAAAGGGTTAATTCTCCACCGTTCCCTGGGGAAAGTACCTATTATCAACAAGCCATGAGGTTACTCATAGCTGCCCACAGTCCCGGGCACTGAGTTGCATGGGGTTGCCCACTCAGCCCCAATCACAAATGTTTCAGATTCCCTCTTTTAATGAATAGGTATTATATTTACTACGGAATTGTTTCCCTGATTTTTCGTATTCTTTCTTGTCACTCACCTTGTCATGACTCGTGTTCGGATTGATAGAGATGAAGACAGATATTCAACTCGACAGTTATCGCTAATGCTAGGCTAGTTTTATTACAATGATTGGTTGTGTGAAAGACTTTCTTTACGGTATGTCCCTGTTCACAAGAGGCGATTAGGAATAATAGGAATGAATTTCCTGTTTCACAGCTATGATGCGTTTCGTGTCTGCCATATTTCCTATGTATTTTTAGCTTCTGACTGTTATCGGGTACTTGGAGGAAAGCTATTCACATAAGATCTCATTCTCTCCTGTGCTTAGAATGAGAGCAGCCTGCTTTTACTTTGTTTTTGTTCAGGTGTCCGCTTTTGCTTGGCATAAAAGATTCACCTTGTAGTTCCCCATAGCTCTCGTCTCTGATTTGCCTTATATAGGGACCTGATGTTCTTAGCAATGGCAGCCACCCAGAGGTTTTCACAACAGGGGAAGATTGCGTTTTTGTGTGCTGTCGTGTTCATGGGTGTTAGTAGTCCTACTAGTTGGGGATTAGGGGAGCCTCAGGCTATTAAGAACACAGAGTGTCGCTCGGTGGATACGTAATACCAACTGTTCTAATAGACAGAGTGATATAAAGTAGGGAGTAATATCCCGCCTTTGAGGTTATAGGTTAGAATATGAAACAAAGGAAGTAATTCTAAGAGTTGGTGATATAACGGTAAGAGGATTTTAGTGGCTAGAATCAGTTTGGGACAATTCTTGGTAGAACAAGGACTTTGGAACACAATTGTCCAAGCAGCCCTGTAGGCACCTGCAGCACCATAGCCTAGAATTTCCTGGTATGTGTTCGGTTGAAAATGGCTATGGCTGAGCGGCAAAAGTGGTGGATGGTGGAATGGCGGATACGAAACAAAACAGCAAGATCAAACCAGCACTAAAGAGTTCGATTACCAAGACACAACCCAGAGAGGGGGACTTCTATTCTATTATAATTGCCTTCATTCGTACGACTCACGATACTTTTGATGCTAACCAACTAACTCGTAATGTTGACAGGAGTATATATCAATCACAATGAATCCTTCCAGGACATTCCTCCCATCCTTCCATCAACCGTGACATAGATCTATTCTCCTCCATGCATATCCAGGCACTTCGATACATCCCCCCCTTTCCCTTCCGCAAAACTATCATGCTAATAAAAGAAAAGAACAAAATTCACAAAGAAAACTTCTTCATGCTCCATAATCCTAGTGCATCCGACCCTTCCTTTGAGCACCGGACCAACCCCAAGAAGTTATCCCGAGGCTTGTTGGCGCGATATCAATCTAGGCTGTGCCTATGCTGAGCACGCGAAGGAGCATCTAAGAACTTGCCCCTCGTGGATATAGCAATCCAGAGTACAGGCCAGAACTTCTTTGTCTGAACTATAATGGGAGAGGCTGTGTGCGTGCCCCATAGCACTTGCATGCCAAGTAGCATCACGGAATTTCAACACATCCCATGCTATAGTGCAAAGGAGTTTGTTCATTGAGAAAGGTTGTCATCATAGAGGATGACTGCCGGTTCCAGCAGTGTTCCCAAGCGTCCCGTCCGCCTTGTAGGCACAGCCAGGACTGCAGTCCCCGGCGTCCCGGGCGTTTGTCTCAAACTGCAGGGCAAGAGCGTCTTTCCTTGGGAAAGACTAACGTCTATGAGGGTGACTGTAGGGCCCTACAGTCCCGAACGGATCGGTAACTCCCGAACCGTACCTGCAGTCCTCACCCGTTATTTGCAGTTCTACCTGCAGAGCTCGCAAGTCACCAATAGGGCCGCCCGTTATCCAGAGTTACCCGGCAAATTGCGCCACCTGATAAACCTGCAGTCCCCGCCCGTCCGTCCCTGGCGGTTGTCCGGACGGACGCCAAGATACTCGTCCGTCCCGGGAGCCCTTTCAGGTACTGCTGTCCGTCCCGTCTGGACCTGAAGGTGGACGGACTAGACGCTTGGGCACACTGGGTCACGGTGGTTATCGATCGATTAGCGACCGCTATCCGTTACATGCAGTCTCAACCGATTACCGATAGAGCACACCCGTGAAATTGGGCCCACAGTTCACCAGAACTCCCCACTGATGACATAGTGGAACTTGACAGTTCCGACCCATCTGGCTCAGGGTGTCCTCGGGACAGTCATTAAGAGATTGGTCTGTTGAGACATCCGTTCCCGTTGCTGTCCATCCGGTGTGAAGTTGGGGGGAGTCGGTAGGACGCTTGAGTCCACTAACGAAGATTCTAAGAAGATATATAGTAATAAGGAAATGGGAGCTGGTAATGGTATAATCTGCCCAAATGATCCTGCTATCGTAGGGATAAAAAATTAGTCAAAGCCAATGAATTTCGCTGACATGCAATAGCATTATAGGCTATGAAGGTTGTGACCTTACCGATTATAAGATAAAAAGAGGGTAAAATTAATGTTGTAAGGAAAAAATATGGCTTGGAACGTCATAGGTTTGGTTCTTAGTTTGTATAATTCTGTCGTTTAGGGATGTTTGCTTTTCACAGAAGACGAGAAAGACTTGGAAGTAGCCTGTTCCTCATGTGCCAGCATATTTTGGCCGCTGTCACATACTCTCATAGGGCTAACACAAGGCCCGAGTACTGCTAAGTATTTTCTATAAAAGGTCAGAGATTTCCTGCAACAGCACCGATTGGCCATCACAACAACAGCTCACAATTTCGAAGTCGACCAGCAAAGATACACCTATTCAGTTATGTCTGGTCTCTTTTCCAAACGCCTCTACATGACTCCTCTTCAAGCAATAAAGCCATCTTCAGCTTTCAGATTTCCTACCCGCAGTCTCACTACCTCTGCCAGCGTTTATCAAGCAATGAAGCCATTTCCAGCTTTCAGATTTCCTATGCGCAATCTCAGTACCCCTGCCAGCGTTTATCAAGCAATGAAGCCATCTCCAGCTTTCAGATTTCCTACGCGCAGTCTCAGTACCTCTGCCAATGTTTACAGCGGGATTGGGCCCAAGAAGGTCCACAACGATGAAGCCCCTGGGAATGCTGAAACCGGAAAACAGTTTACTCTCCATGATAATAAGCACTCGGTATGTTATCCAACAGGTAGTTCACAAGTGGTAGCTAATGAACAATTTGAATAGATTGATCGAGTCTCCAAAGTCTCCAAGTTGGAAGATCGTTTTCACCAATCGGATCTTAGGTTCATCGGCTTTGATCGTAGATTCATTGACTCAGATGATAGGTACATTGCCGTTATAAAGGTATAGCACATATCATTATTATACTATTTCTCAAAGAGTTAGATGGCTGATTGTTACTAGGAGCTTGCGAAGTCGAAGGATAGTCTTAGCAAAGACATGGGAAGCATGTCTTCAAGGATAGAAGCTACAGTGGCGAAACACTATGGGGAACTTAAAGCCGACATCGCAAGAACTCGCGAGGACATCACAAAAACTCGCGAGGACCTTAGAGCCGACATCACAAAAACTCGCGAGGACCTCAAAGCCGGCATTGCAGCAGTGGACAACAGACTGGTTAAAGCTGAGTGCGGAATACAAAGTCTTCACATGCATGTTAAAGCTATATGGGCTGTGATGATAGTGGTATTCATCATGTCTACACTATGGACTTACAATTAATCCAATGCTAATATGCACTAGACCTTCACATACCTCGCTTCCAAGTTCCCTGGTCTAGTCTCAGATTTCATTGTGAAAGCGTTTGGACGCCCAGCCCCTTAGCCTTGCCACTTTTGAGCCACTTTAGGTTACCTTAGCTTTATCATTGATATCACAGTTTTTTCACCTCATTAGGATAGTGTTACTCTTGCCTGCTTTTCTGCTTCATTCTGATTATAAGTATATTTTAACCTACTTTTTGTATGTTACCTGACTTGACTGAGTCGGTAATTTGTCATCTTAGTTTGAAGAATTCCATTATGTCTGTTTGGCACATTGAACCTCATGCTAAGACGTCCAAAATTCTCTCCCTTGGATATTCGGGGGGGGTGGGGTGGTCTGCCCTCCTGAGGGCGGAAAGCAGTAGATGATGTTATGTTGTCCCATCTGGCCCTTGCCCAAACCTGCCCTGCAACTCGCCACAAAGGAATAAAGCCTAGCCGCCCCAGGGGGAAATGTTTCATACTCGTTGGTCCCAACATCATCTGCAGTCACCCATAGTTACCCATAGTTACTCAGAGGCACCCATAGCCTTCCCCATTTCCCGTAGTACTCCCACAGTCCCCCCTTGTGCCCCTACAGTATGATAGCTGGTCTTGAAAGCCACACTGGATTACCCAAACAACACCGATAACCCCTATATCATATTTTCTCTTTTAATCCATCTTTGTTATGCTTGTTGTACTATTGTTTCCTTAGAATTTGGCGTTCCCCCTTGATACTCTCTTTTGCGTCCCTTGTCATGGCTCGGGTTCAGATTAATCAATATGAGGATGGATATGCAACCTGCCGGTTATCACAGATGCTGGGGCTATAGCATCACCATGGTTTATTGTATGAGAGGCCTTCTTTATGGCACCTCCCTGTGCATAAGGGGTCATTAGGAGTTGTGGGAAGGAACTTCCTGCATCACGGTTATGATACTCTCAGAAGTTGTCATATTTCCAATATATTTTCTGCTTCTAGTACACTCCAAGATTTTGTGCAGTTAAAGAGAAAGGATTTCAGAGGCAGGAATTAGTTCGGGACAGTGCTTAATAGAACAAACGCCTGTGATTCTGATCGCCCCAACAGCCCTACAGGCACCTACAGCATAACAGTCTCGTTGAAAGTTATGCTTCTAGGCATACTTGTTGTTAGACGGACGTGGTTGGGTTTTTTTACGAGAGTGGGAAGGATAGTTTAGGAGATATGCAGACGGAACGGATACGGAAGAATGTTCTATGGTGAGTTTTTATCCGCATGTTCTTTTCTTTGTTATCACGGGAGTGTACGGGGGAATAAGGACATGTGGCAAATACAGAGATAGGTGTGGTGATCCATGGGAGGATCAGGAAGTTGTATTATGTTTTACTTATACACCTGTCTTTACTAATAGTTTGATTTTAGTTGAGAGCAGAGAGTGAGAGCGAATGAACAAAGTATCACAGACGGAAAACTTATGTTCTATATCCTTCCTCCAAAGTGTCTAAAGTTCCAGGTGAAATCTCTTAGTCTATTAGCTACTTCCCTGCGGCCCTCATTTCCCTACATTGACAATACTTAGCCTAATGGACACGTATATAACCCCTCCCGATATCGTTCAGACACAGAGCTTCGGAGAAATGATATATCCACCAGCCAGAAACCGATATGGAAAAGTACTGCAAGTCTTTGATATTGCTCTGCATCTGCAGCCTTTACCGAGATCTCTTTATCGCTCAGGTAAGCTCTCAGGATATGCACTTCGGATTAGTGCCGCAGTGTTCCCGGCCGTCCAAGGGCCCGGCAGGGCCCCGCGGGTGGACTGCCAAGAGCCGTGGACGGGACGGGACGGTTACCCGTAGTCCGTCCTGGGCGGTTAAAGTGCAGGACGGCCGTCCTTGGACTGGACAGCGGGCCCTACAGGATGAGAAATGTGTGTTAGGGCAGGAGGGGGACTGCCGGGGATAGAGGGACGGTGGGGGACCGCGAGGGACGGCCAGGGACGGCCAGGGACGGCACCAATGACGCCTAACGATGCGATAATGACCGGGTCGGAGGTGTATGTTTTCAACTTAAGCTAGTACCGGAGGGCAAAACGCTAGGACTACAGTCCCCTACCGTCCATCCTGTCCTCACCTTCCTGGGCGTAGTCAGTGTTCCCAACGGGCCAGGCCGCTGGTAGGCCGCTGGTAGGCCGGCCTATAGGCCCCAGGCCCCGCCAAGACAGACCACCCCGAAAGATAGCCTAGGCCGTTATAGCCGAATTCAATCGGCTTACGATAGCCTATCAGGCCTGATAGGCGCCTGGGCGAGAAAACCTATTCAATACCAGCGAAACTCAAACCCTCCCTACAGAATACCATCCAAGTTTTTTTTTATCCCAGCAAAAACGCAACGTTTCACCCACAGCTTAAAAATTGAGAAAACCATTAGAATACCATGCGCTTGGCGGTCAATCCTTTTGGATACCATCGACCGGGAAATATACCATCGAGAAAGTGAAAACCTTCACAGGGGCAACCCCCAGTGGAATGAACAACGAAGACTTTACACACTCTAGCATACCGGTATCTTTTTATCCCTTAAACAATGCAAAGAAATTGAAAAAAAATGAGAAAAAATAAAAAATTACTTGAAACCTCCTAGTATTTTTCTAGAACCTCCTTACAATTATTATTTTAGCCATTTTCTAGGGATTCTTGGCTTAAAAAACTATCCCACAGAAAGCCATTCTGAGGGTGGAAAAATAAATATAAGACATTGACCGCATTTACTCCTTTTTCACTTTATTTGTTAATTTTTCTTTGCTATTTAATGGTGGCCAAAGAGATTGATGGTTCCATGCAATGGTTTCACTTTTTCGATGGCATATTTCTCGGTCAGTGGTATCCGGAATGGTTTCTCGCTAAGAGCATGGTACGGCGGCCTATAGCGACCAAAACCGCCACAACACCCAAATCTTAAAACTTTGAAATCGAAAAATGCAAAAAACTTCCTCAACCATCAGAATTTCGTGGGCTTATTTATAATTATCAT
>Ga0307509_10002393_pt1 | contig 30415 bp, 27 predicted proteins | sample 10_EM_MG_FD_202245 | JGI IMG/M metagenome (GOLD analysis project Ga0307509, IMG submission 202245) | Populus trichocarpa ectomycorrhiza microbial communities from riparian zone in the Pacific Northwest, United States - 10_EM | ecosystem: Host-associated > Plants > Roots > Unclassified | place...
TTCTGTGTTTGTCTGGGGGGGGGGGGGGGGGCCCCCCCAATACCGTAAAATCTCAAATAATTGAACGTGTGCTATGAAGTCCGAAATTCCCTTCTCTAGAATGAAGGCAAAAAACACAGCAAAAACACAGCCCCCCCTGCTGAGACAGAAAAAAAGAAAATTTTTCTTAACCTTACTGAGAGAGGAAAGTCCGACGACATAGCACAAGGTTCAATTATTCAGGATTTTACGGTAATGGTAATCGTGCTTGTTTGTAGCTCCGTTCATCCATTAACTAAGAACGTATCTAGAAAAGGCAGAGATAAATATAGAGTGTCATAATAAACACTAAGACATCTTCTGTTCCCCACGGGAGTCATTGTTTTCCCACAATATTCTAACACAATAATATGGAGAGAATTCTCTGAAATCCTCCTTGCAATCCCCCATTACAAGATAGTACCAAGCACGTTTTAGGATATGTTGAACACATGTGTGAGCACGATACTGAATACTATCCTGCTGTACCGCGTATTTGAGATCTTTTTGTTTGACGGGTTAACTTATATACGCGACTTGGCAGGCGAGAGGAAAGCTCAAAGGATAAGGGGGGGGGCGGAGTGACCGGCTTGAGCGGTATTGAGATTTCAGGTAATGTTTATTGGGATTCGGTAGGAACGCGGGAGTCTACGGGAAACATTTTTCCCTTGGCAGATGGCGGTGATCGGGGAGCTGATATTCGGGTACAGACATGGCAGCGATGGAGTTCGGAGAGCCCATCATATTCTACGACAAAACGGGCTAGGAACTCTCACGCTACCGGTACTTGTGGGTCACGATCAGAATAGAACAGAACACGTTTTTCGTAAAGAGAATTTTATTTATAGCACTAATTTCATGAGATTAGATGAAGGTTCAGGAAATAGGAAAGGGTGCTGAGCTTTTACCTTGTTAAACCCTGCGAACCTTTTTGACCGAAGCAAGTGGGGATTGCCCACTGCTTGTATGCGCACGCTTCGACCCAACCGCGGCGGGAACATCCACACCTTCCTGCAGCATCTCCACAATTCCAGCATACCCCCCATAGGCAGCCGCCGAGAGCGGTGTTTGGCCAGAAACATCTGCGGTTATGCGATTGACGTCCTCTCTCCCGAGCAGCATCTTGACGGCCTGTTCATGCCCCTCCCGGGCGGCTAGGAAGAGTGATGTTTGACCATCTTCGTTTATTGTGTTGGGGTTGGCACCGTTCAGCTCCAGCAGCGCCTTGACGACTCCTTCGTGTCCGTGCCAGGAAGCAGCATGAAGTGGTGTGTTTCCGGAACCATTGGGGGCATTGGAATTGATATCACCTCGCCCGAGCAGCATCCCAACCGCCCCCTCATGGCCCTTCCGGGCCGCTATGAAGAGTGGTGTTTCGCCATTCTTCGTCCCGATGTTGGGGTCGACATCCCCGCGCTCCAGCAAGGCTTTTATAACTCCTTCGTGACCTTGGGAGGCGGCAACATACAGAGGTGTTTGACCCCGTTTATCCACATTGTTGGGGTCGACGTCCTTCCGCTCTAGTAGCATCTTTACGACTTCTTCACGTCCTTTCCAGCAGGCCCAGGAAAGCGCTGTCCAATGGTATTCATCCATCGTGCAGGGGTCGGTATTGACACACTTGAGCAGGACCTTTACTACCTCTTCATGCCCTTCCGAAGCAGCACCCATGAGAGGAGTTGCGCCCTTCTTGTCGGGGGTGCTGGGGTCAACATTTGCTTTTTCTAAAAGCAGATTTACAACCTTCACATGCCCTCTCTTGGCGGCTATCATGACCGGTGTTTCGCCAGATAAATTTGCCTTGTTCGGATCGACATCTTCCCGCCCCAGAAGCAGCTTCACCACCCCTTCATGCCCCTCGAAGACGGCTGCAATGAATGGTGTTCGGCCGCAACTATCAGCCTCGGTAGGGTTGGCACTCCCTGATTCCAGCAGTAACTTCACCACTCCTTCGTGCCCCATCCAGGCGGCCATCATGAGTGGTGTTTCGTCGTCTTTAGAAGCATTGTTAGGGTGGACATCACTACGCTTCAGCAGCATATTTACGACCTTCTCATGCCCCCACCGGGCTGCTGCCAAAAGTGGAGATCTTCCATTCGAATCCACCTTGCCAGCGTTGACATCCCTATGCCCCAGCAGCATCTCCACGACCCCCTCATACCCTCTCCCGGAGGCTAGTAGGAGCGGTGTTTGGCCAGCATCGTCCCAAGAATTGGGGTTGACATCTTTCCGCTCAAGCAGCATCCTCACAACTTCTTGGTGTCCCTCCAAGCAGGCTTGGGCGAGTGGTGTTCGGCCATCTGTATTCGAAACACGGGGATCGATGTCCTTCCGCTGCAATAACATCTTGACGACTCTCTCGTGCCCTTTCCAGGCAGCTCTGAAGAGTGGCGTTTCGTGCTTTAGATCCATAGTGTTGGGGTTGACGCCTCTCTCTAGCAGCAGTCCCACAACCCCTTCATGTCCGCCCATGGCGGCCAACAAGAGTGGAGTCTCGCCAGACTTATTTCCAGCATTCGGATCGACACCTTCCAGCCCCAGGAGCAGCTTCACCACCCCTTCATGCCCCCTGAAGGCGGCTGCCGAGAGTGCCGTTTGTCCCTTTTCATCCACGGCGTCAGGGCGGACATCGTTCCGCTCCAGGAGCGCTCTCACCATCCCCTCATATCCTCTGTATGCTGCTATGATGAGTGGCGTGAAGCCATGTTTTTCTGCCTTGTTGGGGTTGACATCCGCGTGTCCCAACACCATCTTCACCACTCCCTCATATCCATTCCTGGCGGCTGCAATGAGCGGCGTTTCGCCATATATATCCACCGTGTCGGGAATGACATTCTTACAGGCCAGTACCTGCTCCACGATCTCATCATTTCCTGCATTGGCAGCCACGAAGAGTGGCGTTCGGTGCTGTATGTCCGCAGTGTTGGGGTCTACATCGTTCCGCTCCAGCAACATCTTCACGATCCCCCCATGCCCACCCAAGACAGCGTTTAAGAGCGGTGTCCGGTCATACTTACCCCTGGTGTTGGGGTCCACACTCCACAACCCCAGCATCATCTCCACCATCCCCTCATGCCCCTTTCTAGCAGCCCAGGCGAATGCCGTATTTCCCTCGACATCCACTGCATTAAGATCCCACTCTCTCATCTCCAGTATATCGCGTGCAATCTCCACGATCCCAAGATAGGCGGCACCGTGAAGCCCTGTGAATCCCTCAAGGGAATTACTGCCCTCTTCGCGCCGTGGCCAATCTCCTTCATGAATTAGGAGTAACTTTGAGGACAGGTGCGTTTCGCACCCCTCAAGATGTTTTAATGCCAGTAATTTCACATTCTGGCTGAGGCCCTTTCTTGCATGCGCTCCCCAATAACAAGAGGCATAGCCGACAAGCGGAGCTCCTACTGGTGGCGAATCAAGGGCAGTTGATAGGCCTCTGATGCACTTGAGGTTGAGGAAGGTCAAACAAATTTCCGCCATCATCGAGTGGGGGCTAGGAAACAGCGAGGGATCATTGGATAGGTGATCTTTGAGAGTGGTGTGAATGAGCCGGACGGTAGATGACGATTTATCGACGGTGACAAGTCCCAGCGAGCAGCTTAGCACCGTTTCCACTGCGGGGATGCTCCCCGCGCTCTGGTCCGTATCCCCCTTCTCTACCCCGAGTGCTTGACATAACTCAAGAGGCTTCAACGGCCGCTCGGAATGCGATATCCACATGAGGGCTTCCATCCCGAGCCTAGATTCGCTCCTACCCTGTGCCTTTATCCGCCCGATTGTTTCATTGTACGGCTCTCCCAGCCCCTCCCCACTTTCCACCCTCCCCAAGCTTCTCCTCCTCTTGTGGATCGTCACCTCTCCCAGGATTTCTTCAATGATCGGCGGAACCAGGAGGAATCTAGATGCCAATGTCAGCGAGTTGCCCTTGCGTGTGTTGTAGAAATGCTTGATATTGCTACTCACGCTCTAAAAAACTTTTCCGGAATGATTCTCATGATATCTTTCCGTAAATCGTCGTCCATCGCATGGGGCTTCGTGTCCCCAGCTAACCTCGCGCCCAAATACATCTCAATGTCATCTCCAGTTGGGCTCACAGGTACTGTAACGACCTTAGTGAAGTATTTCTTCACTTCCTCCTCCATATGGGGTCTCCCCGTAAATAACACCCGCGTATTGGGTAACTCCCGAACAATATCTCGCAGCGAGCCAAGCAGATCCTGTCGACTTTTTGGAGTGCATTCGTCCACGGCGTCAATGCATATGTAAACTGGGGGCAGTAGCGAGATAGTCTCCTTTATCATTCGCACAATATCGGGTAACCGCAAACCTCGGTCGGAAAATCGCTTTCGAAATGCCTGTCGTATAGTCTCCGGCATCTCTCCTACGTTCACAAGTTGCTTTAAGATAGCTCCCAGCGTGGCCGTTGCTGGCTGCTCTCGGTGGGCGAGGAAATTGCAATATACCCAAGCGACAGCCAGATCCTTCTCCCCGGCCTGGTCGCAGAGGCTGTCAATCACTAGGGAACTAATGTTTTATCCTTGTCAGTGACACCTGCCTTCTTTTCCTGTTGCGGAAGAAGGGTGTTCTTACCACAGATATGTCTTTCCTGCACCCGGATCTCCGGAACAAAATAACACCCGCTCAAAGGGCCCATCTTCTTCGTTACTCCATTTCAGAAACTTGTCGGTTTCCAGAAACCAATCCCCCATGCCATCGAGCCGGTTTGCTTGCACCTCTTGGTGCCGTTGCATAGGGTTGAGTGGTGATAGCCACTCTTGGATACGACCAATTTCACCGGGCGTTCCTGTATTAGTGCTGATTACTTGCATGATCTTTTCCGGCAAACTCTCTTGTGCTATGTTTCTTTGAAACGGAAATGGGGAAGGGGGTGGAGATGAAAAAGGGGGATGGAGGCGAAGTGGGGAATGGATGGAGATGAAGAGAGGAGAGGATGGAGATGAAGGGGGAAAGGAGATGAAGCAAGAAGAGGATGAGGGTTGACGGTTGTGCCTTCCGGTTTGCAAACTACCAAATTGTGTGGTACGCAATCGTCAAGGGTCTCCACGCAATCAAGTGCTCGTCCATCTGCGTGTCCGGAAGGGAGAGGAATCAAGCTCGGGCTTGGACACTCCAGCGGCAGCCAATCACGCAGAAACCTCAGGCGAAAAAGGATCTGCAATACCGATAGTTTCCTAGATCTACCACCACCTATCATATCTTGGGCAACCCCACAGCACACCAGGACCCAAACGCGAGTTACAACATCACTCGCACAGTTGCTGCTCCTCCTCCTACCCCTGCTGCTGCTTCGGCTTCACTCGGCTGCTACCCCTCCTGCTCAAGCCTCTAACAGTCCTAGCGGGAAATATTCCTACCCTTTTCTCCTCCCCCACCCTCATCCGGCCCTGCCAGCAGGGCCACAAAAAACAGCTCCCACAATAGCAAGTCAGTATTGAACCCCCATATACCTCGACCCTCCACTGCTAGTATCTACCCTTCACGTGTTTAGGCCCGTCGGCCCAGCCCCCCCACAGCCAGTCCTAACCACTCAGGGGTCCGCAACAGCACTTCCGCAGGAACAGTGTGATATTTGAGCTCCGCATCAGCATATGGCATACTGCGGGGCTCCGGGGTGACCGCGACAATAAAATAGGTTGAAAGTAATAGCTAACCTGAACCTGCTGAAAGCTACAACGCTACTTATTTCTAAACACAGAGTCAGTGTTGGCTTCACATATTCTCACTCGGTACAAAACGAGGCTGTTAGGGTTTAGGGATACCCACCCAGCTAATATAGTCAACCATAATAATATTAAAATTTAATAGATTCTACTTCTCCTTTACTTCTACGATTGGGCGTAGATTGGCAATGCTCACGTTAAAAACTCAAGACAGGATAAGGATAAACGGGCAAGAAAAAGAAACAAAGGCGAAGAATTTTCTTGCTGGTTGGCAGCTGAACGCCAATCTCCAAAACACCCCACTCCGTGAAGACGGACAATACGTACACAGACACAAACGACCCCCGCTACCCTAACAAAGCCAAACTCCCAGCCCCGGAATGCCCATCCTCGATTACGCATCCTCTTAACCCCCCATATCGCCCAAAAATGCCTTCAAGCCCTCGCGCTCGCTAGCTCCTGCCAATTTAACCTTATCGTCGCCCGTGAGTAACTCCGTCACCTCGGTGCGGCCCATTGCTATAGCAATGTGCACCGCGCGTTGACATCCGCCCTGCCGTCCCCCAGCAAAGGTTTCACGATCGAAGCGCTCCTACCGATTGCGGCGCTCATCAACGGCGTCCTTCCGTTGCGCTCCCGGCAATCCAACCTGGTTCTGGGATCGTCCATCAAGATTTTCACGATCTCCTCGTAGCCATTCTGTGCCGCAACCTGCAGAGGCGCTTCTGGGCTGAGGTTCGCAACGTTTGTGCAAAGTGTGGGATCGCTGAGCAGCAATCTCACCATATCCGGAGAGTTTTTTGAGACAGCGTGATGAAGGGGTGTTGACCCATGGATGTCGGTCGAGTTAACATCTATTCTGGGGTCGGATAGAAGTATCGGAATCAATTGCTTTTGACCTGAGAAGACTGCTAGGCTGAGCGGTGTGTGGCCTTCCACATCCCGCAGGTCTGGTTGTATCCGTTCGTGGGATAGGATGAGTTTTAGGAGTGTTGAAGATTCGGAGCACACCGCGAGGTGCAGCGCAGTTTTCCCGCAAGGGCCTAGGGGGTGTCGCAGTGGGAATCCAACCCCGCACCAACTCAGAACATTGACATCGGTGCGAGGATCTTCTAGAAGGGCCCGCACAACACCCACGTGTCCGTGGCGGACTGCACTATGCAGTGGTGTGCCTGAATACTTGCGTAGGCAATTCACGTCAAATCGCCCATCCGCTAAAAGTGTTCGAATTACGGCTTCATGCCCAGCGCCGGAAGCAGCATGCAGCAACGTGCATCCCATGCTATTTAATTTCGGGCTAGGATCTACTCTTTCATCGCTTAGGAGCAGCTGCACGATCTCATCCCTTCCTTCCCTAACAGCTAGAAAAAGTGGTGTCTCCCCAATGCTATCCTCAGCGTTAACATTGACCCTCCACCGCCTATCCAACAAGAGCCGCACCGCATCCAAGCGCCCATTCTCGATAGCGATAAATAATGCCGTGCGCTTCACCATCCGATATCCCAGTTCCGTATCGACCCCACACTCTAATAAGGTGCGGATCGCTCTCTCGGAATGGTAGAGCACCGCTTCACCCAGAACCCCGGAATCTGCAACGAATTCTAGGATACCGCCCCCAATCATCCTCCGCACCCGGGCTTTGTCGCCACGGTTGGAAGCTGAAAAGAACACCTTTTTTCCCCATTCTTTGTTGCGACTATAACATACACAATCGAGAAATGTGGACTCCAGAAGCGCCGCAAGGTGACGGTTTGCGAGAAAAAGGGAACAGAGGGGCGATGGAGGGAGATATTCTGCAATTTTCAGGATCAATTCGTTTGGAAGACTCAGTGAAGCGGACATTTTCGGTGTTGGTTGGTTTTATCGGGGTTGTTGGTTAATGTGTTGGGAGAGACCTATCATATACCTTGGAAGCCACCCATGATCGGTGGGAGCTATCAAGGCGAATCTAAGGTCACGAGACCTCACTCGCACTCCACCGGGTGGCTCGGGTAGTGCATCGGGGATCGGAAAAAACTGCAGGCAAATCCAGGTAACGCCAAGGCACCCTGCAGGGAGCGCCCGCCCCTGCTATTCTTCCATCTGCTCCATATAACTTGCAACATTCCTTGACGCGGGGACCACCTGTATGTCTGCGGCCCGTGCGGCGAGCACCCTCGGTCATCAATCACGCGCCCTCCAACACCCTAGCTCATTCAGCACCTCTTGGTTATCATACGGCAGTGAAGCCTTGCAACTGCAGTCAACCGCCCTAACCCAAGAGGCTCGACAGCACCAGCAGGGGGTCGAACACAAACCAACACCGTAAGAACCTCCTCCAAAAATTCTCACGATCCACCCATCCTACCCGCTCCCCCGGAGAATGAAGCTGACCAACCGATGAACTGCCGAGGATCCCTCTGTGACGTCATTTCCAACCGAATGGCACAATCCGTTACGGTACTTGTGCAGTACCGCACACCATTGATGCCAGGTAACGATATGTCCGAGATCCAAGCCCAAGCTAGCCGATAATATGTGAGTATCGGTAGACCGTCATCGATCCTAACCCTTTTCCCAGGAAAAAAACTCATATCCGAGGTCCATATCAACTCGCAGTAGCTCTGAGGTATCAGCGGGGTCGCCAAGTTTTTCCGAGTATGGCGCGTGCGGAAAAACTGCGATGGTAGTAAATTAGGCGCAGTGAGAGAGAGCAGCGTTATCCATCCATTCACGCAGTCAGCGCAAGAGGGACGGATAATTTATATATCAATATCTGTACAACTAAAACCCACAGCCACCACTTCTAGGCAATTATCACCCTACAAAACTCCTCATCAGCCAAGTTACTCACAAGACACAGCGCAGCGCCTCCGTAGGGAAAAAAAGAAGGCCAAAGACAGCCACTGGGAGATAGAAACGCACAGCACCGTACCGTAGAATGTAAGTTGTGTGTCAGATGACACGATATCAACCGCCACCACTCAACCCAAATTCCTCGACAAATCCGACAAAAGACCCCCAGAATTCGCAATGAGCATCAGACCATTCGAGCCCGGATCTCAGTGTCGTGCGCAGAGACTTTTTCAGGTGCTGGTACAGTACTAGAGTACTAGTACTTGTACTTCATGCCTGATATGAAATACTTACAGCAACAAAGAAACCACCCTTGCGAAAGCCTCCGGATCACCCTCACCCTAGACTCCTTTCCGCGCGCAAATAAAAACGGGAGTTTTTCCGGCTTCCCTTTTTTCTTCCATGGGCTTCTTCTAGAAAGTGGATTTGTCCTTTTTTTTTTCGTCGGGAGCGTGGTTGGTATATAAATTTTGTAATCGCTTTGTGCTCTCTCGGTAGTCAAAGGGATTAGAGTTTTGGTGGGAAAAGGAAGAAGAGAAGAAGAAGGAAAGGGAATTGGATCCGGGGGAAGGACAGTCGTTTTTCCCACCCGGATATTTGTGGAAAGCCAAATAGGAATCGTTTTGCTGCTGTTTTACTCACGAGTTTGAAATCAATGGCTGAAGGCCATGCTGACATTGGCGGTTTTGTGTGAAGAAGTGCGAATTGCATCAATTGTTTGCGACTTCAATCACGGCATAATTCATCGCAGGTAGAAACAAAAAAAACCACACATCAACCAATCCTTGTTCATTAACTAGACGTTCTGATCCATTGTGCGACTGCGACATCTATCCCTAGTGTTTACTAGCCCGAAGACTAGAGTGCAACTATAGTGGCCGAGTGTTTGACTAGCAGACTACCTTCCCATTATCATCCCCAGATACCCCAACCCACCATACAAAACAAGCCCGACACACGGAGTCTTCAGGAGCTGGGCGTCTCAGATGCCTGAATGCTAAAAAAATAAAACATAAAGCCCCGTTCGTCAGGGCACAAGCTTTCCAAAGCACCATAAATAAATAATATTGCTTTGACATTGATTTCTCGAATAACCCCAATTGTGCACAGCACGATATCCGTATATTCGGAATCCCATGACCAGGGTTGTCTCTACTCGTCGTACCATACCGGTACACAGTACCGTAAATTACTTTAACCCCCAGTCACACCAATCCCAGCCCACACCACCTCTTTCCGCATCTTCCTCCGCCATGCAGAACAACAACCCCCTCCATTACCAACATCCCACACGGAGAAATTCATGCCATAAAAAAACCGCCCTCAAGACATAAAAGCGACATGCCGAAGAAGCCCCGGCGCATGACAAACTCTATCGAGAACCGCGATAATCCCACAAGTACAAGTAGCTAGTGCTAGAAAGTTAGCGAAACCATTAAACCTCGGTTAACCAGCGCGATAAATAACTCCCCTCTTTCGCACTATCATACGAAAAACATCTCTCCCCAGGCACCGTATGATACTTGCATCATACCCACGATAAAGAAAGCCAATGGGCAGTTAATCCAGGTTAGCAGCAGCGCGGAAAGTTAACCAGTGCCTTATATATCATATCGCGCGAAGAACATCTCCCCGGTGGTTTGTATGTGTGCCTTCTCAAGAAGGAGATCCTATCCGGCTTAGAAATATCGGACCAAAGATGGTCATTTGATGGATGTACGATAAAGTTTATTTCCACGCCGCACCGGTGAAAAAAACCTTAATCCGAATTCCCGATCAGATAAAGAGGAAACGGATATAAAAAAGTATAACTAAAGTATTTACCCCCCCCCTTCCTTTCTTTTTACTCTAGCTTAACTTATGCCCCTCTATCCTTTATCTCGTATCAATCAATCCTGTTCCCCGCATTTAACATGTACACTCTACCTACACTCGAACGGTAGAGTTGGAAAAGGGAGATTGTTCTCAGCAAATGGGTATCCTAGTTCCTACCGGGCTACCTATAATGCGTACCTAATATACTTACCTACCGTAGCAGAGCTGCATCCCACACTCTTGCACCAATATATTACAAAGAGAACAAACACAAACCAGCCAATCATACCCAATCCAATCCAAGCCAAGTCAAATCAAATCCAACCCAACCCAACCCGATCCAATAATAACAAAAAAGAAAAGAAAAGAAAGCCCCCGTTAGAAAGAAAAAAAGTGAAAGGCAAGAGCCCCTCATCTTGCATTAGAAAAGCAATGAGAAAAAGAAAAGAAAAAAAGTGAAGAATCCAATCCAAAGAATATGGAATGGAATCCACCCTATTAAATAATAAGTTTGAAAAAAAGAATCAATTCTCACTTTTGTTTTTCTTATTTGTGCGGAATATGTATACATATATAAAAAAACACGTACATTACATTAGCGCGAGTAAGATGGTCAATACCGCTGTCACGGCGACGATAGTGAGCCTTGGAGAACTTGCCGAGGCATCGCCCAGGTGTTCCACAGTTGAATTAACAAAGTTGGGACCACAACCTGCGAGTGATTAGCCGTGATACGTTGGGAAGGGGGCGAAAGGGGGAGGGTATCATACCAAGGTTAATTTGTTCCGCCGCGGAAACGTAGGTGGTTGATAACGGCTGTGAAGTATTTCCAGCGGTACCAGCAAATATCGCCATTGTCTGGGAAAGGCAAGGGGAACAGCTATGTGCATATCGTCAATGCCTGCTAGCACTCCAAAGTGGATGGGGGGGAGGGGGAATACGTTGGTCTAGACCCCCCAGGGAACTTAATCCCCAATGGCAGATAATACACGTAAGAATCGCTCGGACTGGTGGTATTTGTGATGGCGTCAACGTAGCCTATAGGCATCTCCCATTAGTTCCTATCCACACCCGACCAACCGCAGAAAACCCACAGTAAGACCCAGAAGCTGACTTCAAACATCCAGCAGAATACACCACCCGATAGGAAATAAACCCTGCGTAGGCCTGGACAACAACGGGGTTCTGATTCTTGAAGTCCTGTCCGCAATTCTCAGCAAGGAGGATCTGCCAACCCAGCTTCTCCATCAGAGCGGTGCATGTAGCCAAGGAAACATTGCAAGTTTTGTCGACCACTCTCGCCGTCGCGAAGGTCCCCTTTTTCGTTATGTCGAAATAACTCAATGAGTTCTGTCCGCAGGACTCTGGTTAGAAAATGAGCCACGCGAAGCGCCGAGGGAAACTCAAACCTGGAGAAGGCCCGACAGCGGCAAGCAATCCAAAAAGACTTTATCCGCCAGGAACCTGCTAAAGAACGCCGGGCACGATACCGACGAACTATTCGCACTGATACTAGTTGAGTCAAAGAGCCTTGGCCATGTGTCGTTGGAGTTGTTGTCCGATTCCACGGTTAGATCACCAACGCCGGCTGTCCCACTTCCAGAGGTCGAGCTGGGGGGGATGCTCGTTGTTAGAGTCGGTGAATCCTGCGCAAGGACCTGTGATGGTGGGAGGAGCAGCGTTATGAGGAGGAGGATGAGAAGAAGGGGCGAGTGATTTGGAATGATGGCATGGAGACGAGAGCGACGGGTAGGGCATATTCGGAGCAATGGGGGACTGCGAGATGTCATAGTCATTCTCTAGAATGTATTACTGTTGCGAGGAAGGTGGAGACATTAGTTTTGTGAGAACTTGTCCTTGGGCTGCGGAAGGTGGATGGCTTTGCTGAGTCGTGATCTGAACTTTTCCTCCTTCGTTGTCTGTTGAATGTCCTCCCTCTGCACTGTCTCCTATCCTTTCCTAACTTCTCCTTTGCTCTTTGCCTATCCCTTTCCAAACGTAAACCAAGTTCTTCCGACCGTCCGTCTAAATTCCCAGCAACAATAAAACGAGTGTGAGGGAGAAACGCTAGTTTAAAGGGCGAGGGTGAAAAAATCAGGAAAATAGAAGTCGAGCGGGATGGGAGGGGAAGAAGCGGTCGATCACAAAGGTTGGATTGGTCACAAAAAAGGAACGAACGGATGAAAGGAGGGCTTGCTTGCTGCTAGGCGGCGCGCCAAAGGACGCCCCCTTCCCTGTGAACTTCTTTTTTATGGAAGGAAAGGACGCTTGCTTGGGTGATGCTTGAGGTGGTAGCACACAAGCTCCACTCTTCAAGTCCAAGATCAAGCAAAGGACAACGAGAGAGACAGACAAACAGGGAGCGTGAGCGAGGAAAAGAGAGGGTGGGGAGAAGTAAGAAGGAAAAGAGGAAGAAAGACATGGATATATCCGGCCCTGAACTTTTTTATTTTTTTTCTAACATTGCACTTTATCAACGAACCTATGAACGCTCAATAAATCGACTCAAGCAATCAACCAAGCAAGCAATCAGTAATCGGTGCTTGTGTTGTGCTGTAACCGCAAGGCACGAGGCCGGTGCCAAAAGGAGGGAAAAGGGAAAAGGATGGAATTTACCATTGCAACTTTCCCCTGAACCCAACACCTGCTCAGCTTTGAGCAGACCTCCATGATCCATTGCCTGAAAGTCAATCACAACCTTTCAAACTTCCCCATTCCCAGCACGATACCGGTACTGTGCTCACGGAAGGCATGCGCCTTGCGCAATACATCAGAAGCGAACCTCCAGGGATATCATATCCGAGTCGGCGAGCGTTTGACAGGCTCCAACACAGGGGACGGAAAGGCAAACTTGTCCCATCCCAATTGCAAAATCCCAAGGAGGAAAAAAACAAATGAAAAGGGTGAAAAAAGGGAAATGTGCACAACCCTCGACCCCCCACAAAGCCGTTCAGCCCCAGACTGCCGGAATAGTCTAGACCCAAGAAAAAGGGAACCAACTCTTCGCGGGACAAGGGCAGGAAACTATTAACCGGAACAGACAGGGATATATTTGGCTAGTCAACCTCAAGTAACCGTTCCATCACTTCTTGCATGACCTTGTACCAGTTCTCGAGTCCTCGTGGGGTGGCTCTTGTGAGTTTAGCGATGACAACCGTGCAGCACATGCAGCCCGCGTACCTGGGGGGGTCACTCGAGTAGCCGAAGGAGCCTCTCGCATGAGACCCAAGACCCAATTCACCTAGTGCAACGCAAAAAGTAGCACCCTTAGCCAAAATAGTAAGGTATCAGCAGCATCTACGTGTACCTGTGCGAGTAAGCGACTGCTAGTAGTTCACCCCTCTCTGCCATCATGTCAGTTTTGAGAAATCAAGATCTGAGCGAAACGAAGGCCCTGCTGGTCTCCCGTGGGGTATTTGTTTGGGGTTTTTTTTCTGAATCTCCCACGTTTCGGACAGAGTTTTACTTGGGGGATCGACGCTTTGATTACCCTTTCTTTAGAGGTAGCTGGCTTGACGCCTCTTGAAAGCCCAAAGATCAAGTGCTACTCTTGTGGCGTAGAATGGAGTTTACCATGTGGCGTCATGAGATCCACTTTGCAGGAAATCCTCGGGCGCTTCCGTTTGAGTACGGCACAATTCGTGCTCAGACCAGAATGCTCGAGGAGTCCTCGTTCACAGTGCAGTAGGATGCGTGTCTTAAGAAAGTCGCATAAGCTGTTGCCTCCACAATAGAGGCTTGCCGATGTTGGGATCGCGCAGCGTTTGCGATATAATACTGGTAGTAAATACTGATATATTTTCTCGATTGGGCTAGACGCACAATCCTTTTGGGACGCTTCTCTCAAGTACTGTACTCCTATCAGGAACATTCTTCAGGTAAGAGTACCCCAACCATTACGAGACTCGGCAAAGGAGAAAAAAATCAATACCTCTTTTCCTGCAATGTTCCCGCGATTCCTTCTGGATCCAACTAATATCTTTCCCTTCTCTCTCATACAAAATCCATCTCTGAGCACTAAGAAAGCGAGAGTGCTGGTAGTATACCCGTAATTGAGAGGGACGTCGCACTGGAGGCACATACCGTTAACACGTGGGACTACTATCAATCTCGAACAGTATAGTATTACGGTAACCATGCCGAAGCAAACTTTAAACATGTCATAGGTCTTTTAGAACCCTTCGCACCATATCCGACGCTTTGAGCACTAAACATCTATTTCTACCCTAAAGTTGCCCCTTCCAAAAGACGTAGTCCCCTCTAGTCCTGTGCGAGTGCAAGTGCCAACTGTTCCCCGCGGGACTTGGTACATGTAGCAGTACCTGAAAACTTGCCACACTAGGAGACCTAAACTCTCAATTAGCTAGGTATGGCTCTGTCGAATGTCTTCCGAAGAATCTACGTTCTTTTGTGGGCATTGGCACAAAAGTTTATCGAGGTCACCATGCTCCGAAGGCGTGAGAAAGACGAGGAAGCAATCGAAGATCAATGAATTTCGGATAATTCTGGTCTCGCTCCCTCCTTCCACCATGCGTCTCTCATGACCCCCTTTATACGAAAAATCTAGCAATAAGCAACAACGTATCCAATACACAGAAACAACGCAACAACATTGGGCAGTTATTCGTCTACCGCCTCAAGTCCATCCAGACATCCGACAGTCCTCTAATAGGTAAGCTATGTCTCTTCAAGAGAAATACTCGCTCTGATACAAGCGCAGGTCTTCGACGGCTTATCCGAGAACCCTCAGGTCCGTACCAAGATAATGAAGTCCTCGCGTCCCAGGAGTTACCTCAGAACTTCTTCAAACTTCTAGCGAACCTCCATTTGGAATTAAAATACCATCATACCTATAAAACACATGGCGCTCGAGCGCACCAGCCTGGGGCATCACAAAATGTCCACCGATCAGGAAGGTTCAGAAGCCTTGGATATTTAAGCCCGCCACCACAAATACGATTATTCACTTTGTACCCGGACTAGTCACCACCCAAGTGTATTCGTAGGAGGAAGCATTATCCGAAAGTGCAGTTCAAGTTCGTTCGATCGCAAGGCGCGATAAATGGAAGGCACAGATGTGTCCACTCACCATAAAGCTGAGTACGGTACTATAAATGGTACCAGCGCCGGTAATCCCCCGCGTGCCTACCGCCCGGCGCTGGAACTCACGATTCCCGGAGCACACCCTTATATCTACTGTAAATCGTAAATTAGAGAGAGCATTATTTGAGAGCATTAAAGGAGAAGCACAGCTCAAAGAGGAGAGCTGCCCAAGGGCTAACGAAGTTCGTTTTAAATCCCACACCCTAAAGGTATCACAACAAGTGGCTCCCTGTTGACGCTTAGAAAAAATTCACCAGATTCTGTCAGCCATATCTCTGCATGAGAAGACAGTTGTGGGGGAGGATTATATTCCTTTACCCTTCCCAGAGCTGACTGAACACAGTGGTTACCAAAAACGAATAAAAAATACACCACTCCATTAATACAAAACCACTAGTGGTTTTTGCGGATATCACGATAACAAACAAACAAATCGGTATTAGCGTATACCAGTAACCTTGTACAGAATTGGCATTTAGGATTCAAGAGCCAAGAATTATAGAAGGTTGTCACAGAAGTTCATAGAGTGGACAGGGGCTCTGTGACTTTGCAGAGTACGGTACCCCTTCCAGAAGCTAGACCCGACCCCCCCTTCCCTTCCCCCTAATTCCTAACGGCCCAACGCCGTATTTGAGCAAATCTTGTACACGTACCGGTACTGGTAGTCCCCCGTCACCGAACAACGCCGCATCTAAACCAAATGGAGAAATACTCCTAATAACTGACCTAATTAAGCATGATACTTGCAGTTGGAAAGAAAACCCTCAAATATACTCGAGTAACACGGGAAAATGCATCTAATCTAAACCCCTTTTTGAGCAGAGGAACTGCTGATGACAACTATCACAGTACGAGTACGATGCCGGTACTGGTCCCCAGGCGCTTCCTTCATTCCGAATCACCTTTCCCTCGCCTGTGCTCTGTGGGTTGGCGCCCCATAGGTCTGACTGGGCGGACTAATTAATGTTTCGCCCCGATGTGGCAATGGGCATCTAAAGAAAGAGAGAGGGCCGTTGTTGCACAACCACCGACAAGGCAAAAAAACAAAACCCCTGTCTCGTTTTGGGTTACCCTATGCTAGATACGAGCACGATACACAGAGTGAACAAAGGTCCTAGTAATCGGGCGCATTTACACCAAATTCGCCATTCTGGCGGGTTTTCAATGGTTTCCTACACTGAACGGAAAACTCCCTAGAAAGTATCTAGGTACGAGAGTTATCTGTGAATGCTGGGATCATTCTCTAACTGCTCACACAGAGTCACTCAATCTTCCCTTATCACTCTACAACCCGTTCTCGAGATTAGAATATTGTTGTGAGGTATTGCCGGGGCAACTATCTGAATAAAGTGTCTAGAAAAGGCAGAGATCTACAGGCTAGCAGAACCTTCAGTCGATGATGGGCATGCCTCATACGGTATCAATCATTGGATCTCACACTACCGGTAATAAAGCGACTTTGGATCAGGAATTTTGGGAAAAAAGAGGGTCCAGATTTCAACGAGCTATAATACCGGTACTAACAATTGAAATTAAGGGATTTGCCCATTTTTGGTATGAAACGGTCTAATTACCAAGACTTTTGCCCGCCTGTTGTGACCACCATGGGTTTTTGGTGTACTGTTCCGGTAGATGCAGATCCTCCATGCGGCCGCGCTCCCCTCTGCCGTGTCTTGATGCCTGGCCCAATCCCGTCACGGAATCACGGCCAAGTAGATGTAACATGGAGATAACAGTAGATAGTAAGAGCGGAAAGTTAGCAACCTAACAACAAAACTGTTAGAGTTGACGGAAGTGGATGGTTGACGGACAAAGATGTGAGAATGTAAGCGGGAAGGTAGAATGAAAGAATGTCTTTGGTGATTTCATTTGTTTGTTCTGAAGTTGAAAGGAGATGAACGGATCGACGGAGATGGTTTATGGTCGCGTCTTTCCTTTATCATCGGTGTGGGGGTGTGCGGGCGAATGGGGTTATATGAAGAGAAATGGATGAGTGTGTGGAACGATGGAATGGGCAAGATGATTTCCTTATATAGTACTCTATAATATATTCTTATGCTTTGTTTACGAAGGTACAGCACCTAAGTTTTGAATATTTTACTAGCAGGGGTGTTACGCTAGCAGGGGCCAAGGCAGCAAATCGGGTATAAGGACAGCGAATTGGGTATAGTGATTACCCAATTCACCTCCTCATCCCTGTTAGTCGAACATCCCCTGCTAGTAAAATATTCAAAACTTAGGCGCTGTACCTTCGTAGTCACTTTAGAGTGATAGCGAGCGAATGAAGTTTCGGATTAGTCTAGCTCCAGTATAGCTCGCTGTGCTTGACCGTTGCGCCATTTGTCAGTCTCCCCACGACATGTCCTCATAGAAACTGGGGGCATAGCACACGAAACCAATCCCTAAGTTCCCTATAAACTGGATTTATGTCGAGGATGTCAAATTGCAAGTTCAGTCATAAGAGGCGAAGAGGACTCGTTTCCCACCATGTGCCTGATCTCATCAAATATCGCAATGTTTGCTCCCTCGTTATCATTTGTAGTCTGATGACAACCCCTTTAGTCATTACTCCGAATGCCGAATTGGTGCCTAATCTGATTTCACCCGTAATCCTATGCATACTCGGTATATAGAAATTTGTATGTCCGTTAGATTATGCCCTGGAGCACAATCCATTCCCTCCACCAGTGGTCCTTACTGTTGTTGGTGAAAGTTACTCGAAGGTGGAACGGGCTTGAAAACTGGATAGCGCAATGAACTGCGTGAAAGCGATGGGGATGGTGATAGAACATAAATAAGGACTATGGTGTCGCATATGGATATCTCTGGGGCGGGTCTTTGTAATGGGGGATTGCAGGGGGCGCTTCAGAGAATGTTCTCCATATTATTGTGTTGTTTAAATATTGCGGAAAAACAGTGGCTCCCGTGGCGAACAGGAGATGGCCTCGGTATTTACTCGAGTATTATACGGTAACTCTCTATACTCGAGTATTTATCTCCGCCTTTTCCAGATACGTTCTTAGTTGATGGATGAACGGAGTTACAAACAAGCACGATTACCATTATTCCTCCGCACAGGTCATCACCTCATTTAGTTCACCTTTATCAGCTGTGCACGTCTGGGAACCAATAAGTTACTTGCCCAGCCGTTTTCTGACATTAATCAGCCCGGGATAATTTACCGAATCCGATCTTGGAGTACAAAAGGGGGAACCGGGCCGAAATTTCCCCTAATATATTCCATGTCCATGCTTACAGAGTCACCCACCGAAACGCCTGAGTGGAGCCTTCCACTACATAGTCGCGACCAGACCCAACGAACGCGATACGGTGCTGTGAGAACTTGAACAATTGGACCCTGAGTCAGGTGGTCCAATATTTCCTACTCTGGAAAAGGGGCGAGAAACACACCAAAAGACCCACTCCCCCGGACAAATAAAGTAGGGGGAGAACCCCAACCCTTACCGGTACAGTAGAGGCAACTCTAACGTCGTAGCACACGGTCTAACCACTCGAGTACTTACGGTAGGGTGAGCTACCCTTAATATTTTAGCGTTAGACACAAGTACCGGTAGGGTGAGAGTTTCCAGCCCGTTTTGTAGTAGAAAATGATAGGCTCTCCCAACTCCACTACTTGTACTTGTACCGCCATGTCAATATCCGAATATCAGCCCCCCGATCATCGCCATGTGCCAAGAGAAAAATGTTTCTCGTAGACACTCCCACGTTCCTACCAAATCGCAATAAACATCACCTGAAATCGCAATACCGCTCAATCCGGTCACTCCGCCTCCTCCTCTACCCTTTGAGCTTTCCTCTCGCCTGCCAAGTCGCGTATATAAGTTAACCCATCAAGCAAAAAGATCTCAAATACGCGGCACAGCAGGATAGTACTCAGTAGCGTGCTAACACCAGTATCATATGGTGCTCACACATGTGTTCAACACATCCTAAAACGTGCTTGGTACTATCTAGGGTGGCACAACACCACCATCGGACGGCTTGAGTTCTGCCATTGGCATAACACCGTAATTCCTGCAGGGCAAGTGCAGTAACCACTGCACCCCTCCATTACCACCGTTCCTACCCACACGTGCCGGTTGCATATATATGTGCACCTCAGGCCAGCGTCAGCACAGGCCAGCACCATGTGACTCGCGAAAAGGGGGGGTAAACTTGTTACTTAGCGAGTGAGACGGTATGATGATTTTAGCCAGTGTTCATCGTCAATGGGATGCTTAGATCCTGCATCGCATTCCCGCCTTACCATAGCGCATGCCACCATATAGTAAAAGCGTGCATGGATGCATTGGAAGGACCTCGCGGTAAGGCATATTTACCGAATAATCCTTCTGTCAGCACGCCCAGGAACGGAATGGAGCTGTATGATATGCGCGGCTCGGGAGAATAGGATCGTCATGGAAGGTGGGCAAGGAAACAATAGGATGAATCTGGAAATAACTCCTACTATGACGATACCTGTAAAATACGGAGGGTAATAAGACAGGGGGGTTGCTTGTATCAAAGTACCGCGTCTTTGATCCGGTCCGCGCAAGGATCATCCACTGTCACCCGGATTAGAGTGGTTGTGCATAACCTAGTCATGGAACATTAATTTTGAACCTTTGTCTTTGTTTTGGGAGCGTAATTCTTTCTTCACCCCTTTTTTCTCTTCTAGAAGCGATGCGGTTCCGTTCTGGCAGGAGGAATACCGGTACCGGTATAGCAACTGCATCGCAGTCTTTGGTATGGTACCGTATCAAGCCCAGCCCGCAACCATATGGCCTTTAGACTTCGGTGGGGGTAGCTCGTGGGTTAGGTTTAGGGTTTCATCTGAACCCCTATCACACACAGGAATCATCTCGAATCATTTAACCCCATTTCCAACCAATCTAACGCAACGGCAAATTACCGGTACCGGTATCATAGAAAACCCAGCTCCACTCGAGTACCGGAGTACAGCAAGGCCAGCAAACACACAAACCACAAAGGCACCCCCGCACCAACCTCCTCTTTGTTCTTTCTTTTCGTCACAAACTAGGAACTCTACTGGACAAGGCCAGCTCGAACATAGGCGGGAGAAAAAAGGTCTAGGCGAGACTTCTCAAATTTTGGCTTTGTTTTCTTTCTGGCGCGTTTTTTCCTTGCTACGGGACGATTGTGCTGGTATCATTAAATTTTGGTGGTGCGGTACTGTACGGTTATTGAGTGGGGTGGGTTTCCATGCCCGATGTTTCAGGTACCACCACTAGCAATTCAGGTACCACCCCTTCGCTCAATTGCCCGGAGAGCTATAACTTAACTCCACGTCTCTCTGCTAAGCCGAACTTCCCCCTCCTTGGATTACCCTGCATTCCTACTAAGTCATCCCGTATCGTAACCAGCCTTCTCTTCCTCTCTTTCTCTTCACCACCGCTCCCCCGATAATCCACCGCCACCGCAACCATTACCCCTGCGACACAGAACTATAACCATAGACTTGACTACTCCTGAGAACCACCAAATCCAAAATCAACGATGATATCGTCCTCACCACCCCCCAAAAAAGCTCCCCTTCCACTTTCACAATGCCTCACAAGTACAGCGCAAACACTACACCCATCCCTCCTGTCCGCAGTCTTCACGTACCTCGACACCCAAACACTCTTCACTGCAAGTCTAACATGCAAACACTGGCGTGCTACAACTTTTCTATCGAAACACCATTCGCCCCAACTCCTCCGGCCACACCTGTCCATGCTTCGCGCGCACTTCGGCCGCGAGACCGTCCCGCACCGGATCCCAATCCCGACGGTGGAAAAGCTATTCACACAGTACGTGCGCGAGACCGCTCCAGCCTGGATGTATTCCCGGGGGACGTACTTGCTACCGCCCTCGCACGGGGCTGTATCCATTTCTTGCGGCGGGGGAAGCGGTGTGGAGGGGAGAATAGCAATGGTAGTGGGCAGAAATAAGGTGCACGTCTACGACATTACGGAATCCCCGATTGCACAAACACACACCATTCAAATCAATGACAAAGTCACCCAACTCACCGTGAAGGGGGGCTACTTGGCCCTCTCGACAAAGCAGAAAGTATCCCTCTACGCCCTCCTATCCAATGGCCTTTCACACCGCCTCTACTCTGTACCTATCCCAGCCATTGAGTCAATCGCCCTCGGTCGAGCCGGCAAAACGGAAGAACCACTTGTGGCGATAACCACAAAGGACAAGACGATGATTATACACCCTTCGTACGCCCTCTGGCGCCGTAGGAACAACTTCTTCCTCCCAGGCCCCGCTTCGGCGACCAGCGAATCCATAGAACAGAACGGGAGGTGGGAAGATTGTCCCTGGGTAATAGTATATCGGGTCACCGGTGAGGGATTGAGCTTTAAGAGCGATGGTCGCGGGATACTTGTCGGGAATTCACTATTGGGAGTCTGGGACGGGGAGGAGCGCAGCTTGGCCAGGACCTGGAAAGGCTTTCGAAGGAGGCTTGTGTTGAAAGTGGAAGGGGATGGGGCGGTTTGCTTCGGCGACCTCGTCGGCGCTGTAAACAAAGACGCATTCGCGGTTCGAACCGGCGAGAAAGTCAGAGAAGTTAGCGGTGGGAAAATCTACACCGGCTGCTCCCAGGGCCGGACAGCATTCCTGGCTTTCTCAAGGACACCTGGGAAAGTCAGTGTGGTCCCCATCGGCGAGGGCAGGGAACAAACCATCCCCCTAAACACCACCAACGAAATCCTCTCCATCGCCGGGGGAAAAGAACGCATTGTCGTGGCAACGGAAGACCGCATTGCAGTACTAAACCTCTGGAACTCGTCCCCTGATTACCAGCTCAAGATCGAGAAGGACGGCAGTGTATCCTCCCGCCCCGGGACCAAAGTCAAACGTGATACTTGTGTCATTCAATGAATCCCGAGTGACGCTCGATGATAGCTATTTAGCTACTTTGTCCGTTCGTTGTAAAATATTCTATGGCGTTTTTTCTATTCTCCCTCTGCCTCTGGCTGTTTATATCGGGGGTTGTAAATTATTATATCCTTTTGTTTCCCCGGGGGGGTTTTCCTTTTTTTTTTTTTGCTTGGGTCGGTATCCACACCGATTGCCCGGACATGCCCACTCTTCCTGTGGGAAATTTACCTTCAAGCACTGTACCAGTGATCGGAGGAGGGTATTTCGTACTGTGCTCGAGCACAATATGGTGCGGCGGGGGCCGAGGTTCTTTTGTTGATATGGATAGATGGATGGGTCTAATTATATTGCACTGAAAGGGGGGGGTGGTGGGTGTTGACACTTGCCCTGGGTATTTGTGTAGAGGTAGATATAATACTGTATTCGCCTAGTATTGTACTAGATGTTAAGACCCGGAGATCTAGGTTTACAAGCGTGTGAAGTAACAGGAGGGGGATTACGTGCACTGCATAAACCAGCAAGTAATGTACCCCACACTTCACCACCCACTCTACATTAATATCACAGCACACTCCCTCCACACAGATTCGCAGTTAGAAAGCCCTGTCTGCCGATTGAGCATCTACAGGATAAAAGGTAAGAGGCCAGGCAAATGAATCCACAGTGAACCAGCAGCAAACACAAACGGTCTCCCCCCCGGTCCCCTCCGTGGATACGGCCGCGCCCCGCCATCCCGCATGGCCAAAATCCAAAAGAATCTTTCTCGCACCGCAGGTGATCTGGGACAATAGGACAGGTTTTGGGATAGTATATAAAACATTAGAAGCCCCCGGAGGTTCATACGGGATAAGGAAGTATCCGAATTACCGAGATCCGGGACGGCAGGGTGTGGAACAAGCATCGCTGCCAGGGACTGTCCGACTTTATGACCAAACGTGGCTGAAGGTGATACTGCAGCAATCCGAGAATACCTACTACGTTTCACTGGCGGCAGGTGAACGAAAGCTCTCCCGGGCTGGTTAGTAGCCCTACGCAAATGCCTGCCAGATCTCCACACAATAGTATACCTGCCGATAGGCGCATTGTATAGTAGCTTGTGAGAGGGGTATATATCTGGGTTGCCAATGTGTCTGGACAGGAAAATTGGGCACTGTCCCCGATGGCTGTTTTCTCCTTTTTTCTTTCTTTTTCGTTTGCTATGTGAGTGAGCTATGACGAGTTCTTGAAGTGGTGTTGGCAGCAGTGGCGGTGGTAAATAGTATTGTATCGTACTGGGAAATAAAAACTACTTGATCGGGATAGAGCGTGCGGAACTGCACTGGTATGGCGCGATATTAAATTAGGCGGTGTCTAATTCCCTAATGGTAGATACTATACCCTCGCAAAGAGGGGAAAGTGATGAATGGAATTTTCCCCTTGGTTGTGTGTATCGAGTGAGGGGAGGTGATTTCTGGTGAAAGTGTTAGGTAGGGGGTCTGTTTGGGTGGATGGTATTTTTTGTCGCTAGATGCAATGCGGCGCGATCTTTGCTGCTTGAGATGTCTTATCATAGCTTCACGGGTCGTTTGTTTGTCTTTGTTGGTATGTGTATCACGAGGGTGGGTGTCTGATTTGGTGTTGGGTATTGTGGGTTGGGAGGAGATGCGCCGGGAGTGTGGCAGGATGTGTTGGCTTGATAGGTGCTACGGTTCGTCACTAGGCGAGTAGCTCTTGGGCCATTGCCGTTGGGAGGGTGATGTGATATTTAGGCTTTATTTATTTTTAAGCTAACCGCTGTTCAGACAGTCGTGGGGTAATCATGGATAGTCACTCAATAAATGATTTGCTATCCTGTTTCGGAGGTCGTTCTGCACAGGCGGTGCAAGCATTACTATCTGCAATAGCTTACGGCAGCTTTTGTGTAATCTATTTACCTGCAGCTCGACCTTGGTAGAAGTATTGACCTGTCGACAATCATCCTTCAATCTACCTAACGAAACACTTAGTTGCACAGGTGTCTTGCGTGGAAGTCCACATGGTCCCCCGCGAAGCTTGAAATGAAGAAGTAGCTGTGATCATACCCCTATATCACACCACGATCATTAGGCCTTACCTCACTGTCCTGCCAGGGGCTGTGGGAATACATACCTCCTGATACCTAACTTGAATCCCCTTACCCCCCGCCGCCTTTTCAAAGTTCTCCGGGAGCAATTGCCCCTGCTTATAGAAATTATCACTGGTACCCACGTCGATAAGCGCCTCCAGGGTCTTGTCCTTCTCCCACACCTTCACAAGCTCAGTAGCATCATGTTCTGCCCACTTCTCCTTATTCTCCTCACCAAAGTATCCGCCGAAGGCTTTCTGTCCCCACGGGCAGTTCATCGGATTGCTGATGGGGGCGAAGGCGGACAGGGAAAGGTATTTGCCTGGATTTTTCAAGAACTACCATTCCACTCCCATCAGCCTTACTCATCCTGAAGGATGCACGGGGGTTCATACGATGGTCAAAGCCCCATGTCCACCCATAGAATGTCCCGTGATTCCAACCCTGCCACTATCCAGTATCTCGAACTGCTTGAAAAGCTCGGAGGGTAGCTCCTCGTTAATGTAAGTGTACATATTGTAATTATTTCTCCATCTCTCGCTCGTAGCATCCACGTAAAATCCTGCGCCGGAACCAAAGTCCCAGTCATCGTCCTCTCCGTCGATTTTTGCTCCACGGGGCGAGGTGTCTGGGTAGACGACCGCAATACCGTGCTTGGCGGCGTGGGGCTGCAGGAAGCCCTTCTCAGCACAGTTGTCCCCCGTGCAGGTTAGGCCTGAGAGGAAAATTAATACGGGAATCTTGTTCGATGGGTGGGAAATGGCAATAGGAGGGAGGAAGAGATTTAAGGCCATTTTTGTCTTGGTTGAAGTGCCTGAGGAGTTTATGTTAGACTAGAACGGCTACTGGAGGGATAGGATACTGGTAGGGGGGAAGCGATACTCTGGTGCTCGAGTTTGAGTAGCTGGCCGCCAAAGTTGGCAATTTTAGCTTTGATTTCGAAGGCCATTTTCGCTGTAATGTGATGTCTTTGGCTGGTGGGATGGGAGAGATGGGATGACTGTTTCCCCTGAGGAGCTTTGTGGAGGGAACTTTGTCTTGGAGGGGTCGATTGAAAGGGTGGATTTGAAGTGGGGGATGCTGTGATGGAGGGTTTGTTGATGACGTTCGGTTGCTAAGGACCTCGGGGGTTTGGTGGGGAAAGATCGGAAATCTAAAGCCGATTGCTCAACTGGATACAATACTGTACCTAATGCAAAGCATTGTAGTTTGTATGACTGATGCGAGAATTGTTGCGGTATGGTATTATACAGTTTATATACATGATATTCTGTGGAGTAGGGATCAGCTAAATCCGTAATCTCGGGCACTTCTTGGGCCCCGTGGTTTTTCTGGCTCTTCTTTCGGCCTTTTGTTTTCTTCTGGTTTTTCCTCTGGCCTGGATGTTTCGGCAGCCGTATTATCGCTTCCCCCCACCGAGGGAATGGGTTGAGCTTTCTGATTCCTCTTCGCTGCCCATTCTGCGTCTTCCTCCTCCAGTTGTTTCAAAACTGTGACCAGCCGTCAGTACCCACTTAGGTTATCTAGGAGCAGAAAGCGGCATACCCTCCTCCCAACTCTTCTCCTCCTTCTCATTACCAACCCCTAGCATCTTCTCAACATCTACATCCTCCCCCTTCTCTAGCCGTTCAATAACTTCCCGTAGAACTGCAATCTTTGTATCTGCTCGCCACATATAATCATCGTGAGTCTGTCTGATACGGATCATTTGAATTCCTTGCGAACCGATGAGCATTGCCATGATCTACACCCACCAATTAATCCACTAGTCATATTTTCCCTTAGAAGAGCGAGACCAACAACAAAGAAAGTAGCCGGATTGTGTATTTTGGGAATTTTCTCCTCCGGGCCCGCCTTCCTCTTCTTCCCCTCAGTCTTGTAGAACGGGAACCACACTGCGGGGTCCAGAATTCGCGGTAAGAAGCGTGCTCTGGAGGGTGCAGGGTGCTGTATTAGGCGGGGGCACACAGTTGAGAAGTGTGCTCGAGGATATGTAGGGCATTTTGAATCAATTATTCGGATGTAAGTTATTGGCCGTAATCGTCGGAGCGTCATGACTTGCAGATAGACCTTGGTGTTCGTGGTGGGATGAATGAGATAGTGGGGAATTGGGGACTAGGTATCTATGGGTATTGTTGCTGTGGCAACGAACAGCTGCAACAACTTTCCGCCTCAGTCCTGTAAACACCTCGGTTCAAGCATCACCACCGCCACTTCATCTCACCTGTCGTGCCTCACCCACCTTGTTTTGCCTTGGATCGCAGGATTCGCAGCGCTCCCCCCCGCGAACTATCAGAACTTGAAGTTATTCTCTTTACTTTCACGAGGTCATTATGGTAGGTAGCTAATCAATGGTTTGCTAAAGCTGTGCTGATAAAATGCAGGCTTCTAACCGTACTTCAAAACCATCGCCTCTGGGCTACAGTCTCTCTCCAAACACCAGCCCCTTCGGGACCCCTCGGTCGGCCGGCAACATGAAGCGAACATCTTCCGGAGCATTCACGCAGCTATCTAGTACTCAGATCCAAGAGCTGAAGGAGAGTTTTCAAATGCTGGATAAAGACGGTGATGGGATTATTGGCAAGGAAGACCTTGGAGCTATGCTTGGGAGCCTCGGTAACTACCTCATCCGGCTTCAGCACAATGAGCACTCCGCTTATCCCTAAACAGGTCAGGATCCAACACCGGCAATGATCAATGCACAGTTGTCTTCTGTTCCCACGCCCTTTAATTTGGCCTCTTACCTCACCCATCTATCGCAACATTTGTCCCTGCTTACCCCTGGACCAGATCTCCTAAGTGCTTTTGCGGCATTCGACGATAATGACGATGGCACAATTAATGTTGCGGAACTTACGGAAGCGCTGACGAGCATGGGCGAGAGAATGAGCGAAACGGACATTGAGCGGGCACTGAAAGGGTTCACGAAGAGGAGAGCCTTGGGAAGGGGCCAGGCTCACGGTGGAGACGTATTTAGGTACAGGGACTTTGTGGATGTGCTCTCCGGGAAGGAAGAGGAGAAGGAGTAATCCTTTTTTTGAGCGCGATGCCAGTATCGGAAGAGAATGGGGGGTGTTGGGGTGGACACTACTGTTGCAGTGGGTTGGGGAAATTATTTGGGTTCGGGGTGCGTAATGACTGTATTATATTCTGAGGTTCAATACATTTGGGATGAGGAATTGATGACTTTGGGTAAAATTGGTTAGCCCGTTTATTATAGTGCGATGGTGGTTGTAATGGCACTACTGTGGGTCTAAGCATTTTTGGAGCTATCATACTTGCTGTAGCCCTGAGCTCGCGCGTTCTTCCAACGGGCCGCAAACTCTAGACTCTATATCGAGTGATTCAAAGTGTGCCAAGCCTCAGGGTTTAGTGACTGCTCCGCACACCACACTCACCGCACCAAAGTAATTTCTTAAACCAAAAAGTTCCATTCACAACAATCAAAAATTACCACTACTGACGCCGTCAACCGCTCTCACCAACTGCCTTCTTACAGCGCAGGATATCCAAACCTCTTTGCGCACCTCATCTCGAATCTCCTTTATCTCTTTCTTTCTTTGCAATGGCGCCCAACACCGTACGTATCTACCATTGTCGCTTTGCTGGTTTTTACATATAAAAAACCAGTAGGCTGAAAATGTGTCTTTCTTATAGAAATCTGCAAAAGCTGCGAAGCCTGCTAAGGTTACGCATAAGGTAGTTTCTGACCTTCCCAATTCCCTCCCTGCGGAATAATAATAGACCGTGACAGTTCGTAATCGATGCTTCCCGTCCAGCCGGCGACAAAATCTTCGATGTCAGTCAGTTCGAGAAATTCCTCCACGACAAGATCAAAGTTGATGGCCGCGTCGGCAACCTCGGAGATGTCATTCAAATCTCGCAGGAGGGCGATGGGAAAATTGTTGTGCTTGCCCACACTCAGTTTTCTGGGAGGTACCTTAAGTACTTGTATGTGTCTTACTTTCCTTGTGGGGGAAGGAAGCAGGTTGGCTAATTGTGCTCGCGTAGGACCAAGAAGTACCTTAAGAAGCACCAGCTCCGCGACTGGCTTCGTGTTGTTTCCACTTCTCGTGGGGTTTACGAACTTAAGTTCTACAACGTTGTTGATGATGGTGCTGAGGAGGATGAGGATTAGGGCTGGGACGGTGTTAGGATATATTTTTTTCTTTCTTGAGAAGGCGGGGTATGTATTATATTAATGGCATATCTTGAATTCTGTTACTTGGGGTGCTGTGCTGGACAGATCACGGAGGCTTGGAGGGATTATTCCGGTGTGATATTGAGAGCGGGGGGTTGAGTTTTCGCATGGCACACGCTAGGACGCTGTTCCCCCCGGCGCATTCCTAATGTACAGGTATTTTCTTCCTGTGGTTGGCTACGCTGTGACTATAATCCCTTACACCAAACCCGCAACAGAAATGACAAGGACATAGATAGTGAATTGCAAACACTGGTCGCTTAAATCTGGCGGTAGAAACCTCTCGTGTGGAGTAATCACATCCGGGATGTTAGTGATGAAAAAAGTAGGCTTGGCTGCGAGCAAGACAGGATTTGGGAGGGTAGTGGAATCTGGATTATAGATGTGGGAAGACAGACGGACGCCCGTGCACTAGAAGCGTACTATAATACAATATCCGTAACTCACGATCTAGAAATTCTGTTCAGGGCATTGCGCATGACTTTAATTAAAGTCGAGCACCGCGGGTGTATCCCGGCCTGTGGGGAATGAAGCTTCACCATCTCAGGGAGTTTGGGAGTAAGCAACCTAGAATTACACAAATAGTACTAAGTTATCAATTGGGAGTTCCTTATCGTCCGCTATCGCTGCCGGCCAGAGGGGGAAATCGTCAGCGCCTTCATCTCCGGTCGTTCGTCTGTGGGCTCCATAGGGCTCTCATGCCGGAGGCATCAGGAGGTTCTGGGTCTGGAGATGTTAGATTACCTTAAAGCGTAGAAGGGTGCCCCGGTTCACCACAGTCTACTTCACATATAAATTTCTAGCGTGTGTGGGTTCGAGCCGATACTGCATTGAGAACGAGCTCGATACCGCAGCATAAGTCATAGCTGTAAGGTGCGGTCTCGGGGAGTGATATCCTTCTGCTGCGCTCAGTGGGAAGATAGGATTGGGTGCTAGTTGTAGGGTCCTTCGCCGCGTGGCTGAGGGTAAAGCTTTGTCTGTATGTATCATACCGGTTTTAGGTTGAAGTTTAACTTTTCACGAGTGTACGGCAAATACTCCACAACGAATGGAAAGATCTCACCTCGAGTCGCCTTGCGATGCTCCGTGGCTGTACCGAACTCGGCTGGCATCTAGAGGGGCAGTGTTTGATGCAGAGTAGGTTTGTTGATACTATGGCACGGGAGAGCATTGTGTCGTTTCTGCGATTCCTAGTCTACATCCTCAGTGTTACGTGGGGACCGACGAGCCGCTCCGTGATATGATGGGAATGTACGAGTATTATCGGCACTGTTACGAGAAAAAGTGTTAGATGTAAAGACCGTCTAAGATAGCTTGGTGAGTGTACGGGGGTGGTGGTTCCGCGGGCCGGACCTGGCTGGGTATCACAGCGTCCAGAGTCCATGCGATGGGGAAAGAACCTCGTAGATTGCAGGCGGATAATAGAACTGCTTATTTCTGGGCTGCGGGGCGAAGCTGGCTGGCACGAGCATCTGTTGCCAGAATAGCGGTCTCTGCAGGAAAAACGCTGAATCCCGTCATGTTCAAGCTAAGCTTGGTATTGTCGGGGGACAAAAATAACGGCGGTATCAACGGGCGAAAATCTTCGGCAATGACAACGGCCTCCCCCACCAACCCCACTATCATGAAAACCAAAACAAAATTAGAAAAATGTAAACACATAGTAGAAATTAATATTTGGTATACCATCCATCAGCCTTAATAATTGCCTCTATTCTATCCACCATTGACCCTGCCAAAGTAGTAAAAACCTTTGGGTCCAGAAGTTCCCAACAATTAGTGATT
>Ga0307509_10002394_pt1 | contig 30413 bp, 26 predicted proteins | sample 10_EM_MG_FD_202245 | JGI IMG/M metagenome (GOLD analysis project Ga0307509, IMG submission 202245) | Populus trichocarpa ectomycorrhiza microbial communities from riparian zone in the Pacific Northwest, United States - 10_EM | ecosystem: Host-associated > Plants > Roots > Unclassified | place...
GAATATCAGGAAGCGGCGAACAGGGATGTTTTGTTACCCTACTTTGACGAATTTGATTTTTTACTGGCCAAATACCCCTGTTCGCCACTTCCTGATATTCGCCATGACCCCATGAGAGACTGTACCGCACTTCGCCCCGAAGTGCGTGGCGCTTGATCACAACCCGAACCCGGCACCCTTGCAGATTGGCGATGAGAACACATTCAGCCGCATTGTTGTCGACACCTAATATCCACCCCTTAGTTGCTATGTTGACTGGGGCCATTTCAGACTCTAGGCACCATCCATGCAGCGACGCCCTGTTTTTGCGAAATTATATTTGGTAATTCAGCTCAAGGTGCGAAATAGGGTACTGGTACCCGAACGGTACTGATTTCGTCTGCTCCCCTGAAGTGATAATTCATGATGCCACATACTGTAGCACAGCAATATGATATGGAACTTGCATGCCGCCATCAGCCGCTTGGGGTCTGCGCATCTGGTAGCCGCGAATTACCAGCAAGCTCTCGGATCGTGATTGACCAAACTTTTCTTCGCCCTCAGGGAATTACTTCAACCGCACAAAGTTACTCAGGAACCCATCCATTACAACCCTCAAAACCGCGAAAAATATAAAATGTCTCGACGGCACATCACCGACGACAATTCTCTCGATATCGTTTCTGTTGACGATGTGTGGGGTTACCCTCCTGTGGCCGACGAGGGGTCGGAGATATTGGCCTGGCTATCGCCACTTGAGCCCCAGATACGGCACCAGGATATCCGAGCCCGCAGGGTCGATGAGGTGGGAGACTGGCTCTTTCAAACTAACGAATATCGGAACTGGTTTGATAGTGTTCGTGGGGACGGATCTGATGGTACAGCCTTGTTTTGCTACGGGAGTCCGAGGGTTGGCAAGACTTACATTTGGTGAGAAAGAAGATACTCGAGGGAAGAAAGATATTGCTAATAAGCTACGGTGTTAGCTCCCTGGTAATGGATAGGTTATGCCAGCGGGCCGTGAAGGAAAACGCTGCCGTTGCGTGCTTCTACTTCGACTTCGCCGCTGAGGAGGAGCAATCCACAGCTGCTGTTCTGGGCTCGTTGCTGAAACAGGTTGTTGCTGGACTTGAAGAAGTCCCGGAAAGAATATCCAGAGCCTTCCGGGACCGGGAGAAGGCCAGTGGTGGCCAGAGGCTACCGCTGTCAGAAATTGTTGGGTTCTTGCAGGATATCTCGTCCTCACGATGTACATTTATATGCATTGACGCCCTGGACGAGTGCCAGGCAGGGCATCGGTTGGAGCTTCTCGATTTACTCAACCAACTTCTCCAGAAGTCCCCCAGCACTCGACTATTCATGACCGGGAGACCAGATGTCCTGGGCGAGGTTGAGATGCATCTTGGGGGAAGGGCAGCGACTAGATCTATAACACCCATCAAGAATGATATCATCACATTCCTCCGAGCGAAGCTGAAAACGGACGTGGTACCTGACGCGATGGGCGAGATTTTAGAGGAGGAAATTATTCGGAATATTCCCGAAGCAGTGCCCGAAATGTAAGTAGGAAGGGGGCATTTCTAAAAATCCCTAAAGGTATTTGCTGAACCATCTTGTATTTAGATTCGCGCTTGACTTCCTAAGCACCGAGACGATTCTACAAGACACTGCTATACACCGGAGACAAAGGTTCAGAATAAATGAGAATGTCTTAGACTTGGGAGGTGCGTACGGGGGAATGCTGGGCAGGATAACGGCTCAAGGTGGAGAGGAAGCAAAACTCGGGATGGCCGTTCTGATGTGGATCTCCCATTCGAGGCGGCCTTTGCAGGTGAAGGAGATATGTCACGCCGTAGCAATCCGGATAGGGTCAAATGATCTCGATAGCCATGATATTCCTTCGATATCGACCTTGCTGAGCTGTTGTCTGGGACTTATCACTATAGACCAGGATACCTCGACTATTAGGCTGATTCATTTTACCCTCCAAGAGTATCTTTGCGGACATCCCGACCTTTTTGATAGAGCTCACTCGACCATGGCCGAAACCTGCTTGACGTATCTCAACTCCCAGTACGTCAAAGATCTTTCGGCAGACCCACCCCCTGACCTGCATGGCACGCCCTTCCTTGAATATTCTTCTCTGTATTGGGGAGCCCATATGCGAATGGGGCCCTCGGATCGCGCAAAAGAATTTGCCCTCCAGCTCCTTGAGCAGTTCGAGAGTCACATATGTGCCAAAATACTTTGGAAGTCGGTCAATGAGGGGTTGCCCCTTGACTGTGGCCCTGGCGACAAGCCATTTTCCGCACTGCACTGTAGCTCATACTTCGGCGTCCCCGAAATCGCAAATACCTTGATAGAGATGAACAAATGGGATGTGAACGAAACTGATGGTGCGGGTGTGACGCCACTCATATGGGCTGCAAGGTATGGGCATGGAGAGGTAGTGGGGTTGCTCTTGCAAAAAAAAGATATTCAGCCTGATCAGCAGGATGAGAATTATGGCCGAACCGCACTCTCGTGGGCTGCTGGAAATGGACATGAGGAAGTGGTGAGTTTATTTCTTGACCCCCGATTTGTCAATCCTGCGAGAATAGGCCGTCGATGGGGGAGGGTGGGTCTACTACCTGTCTGGAGAGATATAAACCCCAATAGTTCAAGCAAATCCGGTCGAACGCCCCTCTCGTGGGCCGCTGAGAATGGCCATGAGGGAATAGTGAGGCTACTGCTGGGGCGGGAAGATACCAACCCCCACAGCTCAGATGAATTTAACCAAACACCGCTATCGTATGCTGCCTCGGTGGGGCATGATGGTGTAGTGAAGCTACTTGTGGAGAGCCCAGATATCGATCCCAATTTATCGGATGGCGATGGCCTAACACCCCTATCATATGCTGCCAAGTGGGGGCGAGAGGATCTAGTGCGGAGATTTTTAGAACATAGTGGGGTCAGACCCGATTTACCGGACAACAATCATCGAACACCCCTATCTTATGCTGCCTCGACGGGACATGAAGGTGTAGTGAAGCTGCTTCTAGGACGCAGGGATGTCAATCCCAGTTCACTGGATCGCAGTGGCCAAATCCCACTATCATATGCTGCCTCGGGAGGGCATGCAGGTGTAGTTAAGCTACTCGTGGAAAGCCGGGGGATCGATCCCAATTTATCGGATGGCGATGGCCTAACACCCCTATCATATGCTGCCAAGTGGGGGCGAGAGGATCTAGTGCGGAGATTTTTAGAACATAGCCGCCTCAAACCCGATTTACCGGATAACAATCATCGAACACCCCTATCTTATGCTGCCTCGACAGGACATGAAGGTATAGTGAAGCTGCTTTTAGGACGCAGGGATGTCAATCCTAATTCGCTGGATCGCAATGGCCTACCTCCACTATCATATGCTGCTGCGGGAAGACATGGAGGTGTAGTGAAGCAACTCGTGGAAAGCCGGTATATCGATCCTAATTTATCGGATAGCGATGGCATAACACCCCTATCATATGCTGCCAAGTGGGGGCGAGAGGATCTAGTGCGGAGCTTTTTACAACATAGCGGTATCAAACCCGATTTACCAGATAACAGTCACCGAACACCCCTATCTTATGCTGCCTCGAGAGGACACGGAGGTGTAGTGGAGCTGCTTCTGGCATGCGGGGATGTCAATCCTAATTCATTGGATAGCAATAGTCGACCTCCGCTATCATATGCTGCCGCCGGGGGACATGGAGGTGTAGTGAAGCTCCTCCTCGGCCGTGGGGATGTCAACCCCGATTCCTCAGATAACAGCGGTCGGACCCCTCTATCATACGCCGTCACTTCGGCGGATGATGGTGTAGTGAAGCTCTTTCTCGGACGCGAGGACATTAGCCCTGATCTAGCAGATAGTGAAGGCCGAACACCCCTATCATATGCTGTATCGAGAGGATACGAAGGCATGGTGGAGCTGCTTCTAGGACGCGGAGATGTCAATCCCAACTCTCTGGATCGAGTTGGTCGACCTTTGCTGTCATATGCTGCTGCGGGGGGGCATGGAGGTGTGGCGAGACTACTTGTGGAAAGTCCGAATATTGATCCTAACCTATCAGATGGCGATGGCCTAACACCCTTATCGTATGCTGCCCAGTGGGGGCGAGAAGATCTAGTACGGCTGTATTTGGAGCGTTGGGGTGTCAATCCCGATTTATCAGACAACAACGGCCGAACACCCCTCTCCTTTGCTGCCTCAGAGGGGCATGAAAGTGTAGTGAGGCTTCTCCTAGGACACGGGGATGTCGATCCCAATTCATCGGATAGCAATAACCTGACACCGCTATCGTATGCTGCTATTTTCGGGGCCCTGGGTGTGGTGAAGCTGCTTCTAGACTCCGACGGTGTCAATCCCAATTCACCAGATAGCAGCGGCCGAACACCCCTTTCATTTGCTGCCTCGGGAGGACATGAAGATGTAGTAAAGGTGCTTCTGGGGCGCGGGGGTACCATTCCCAATTCGCCCGACGGCAATGGTCTGACGCCGCTATCATACGCCGCCATTACCGGGGCTCCACGTGTAGTGAAGCTACTTCTAGAATCAAATTGTGTCAAGCCCAATTTACCGGATGCCCACGGCCGAACACCCCTGTCATTTGCTGCCTTCAGAGGGCATGAAGGTGTAGTTAAGGTGCTTCTTGAGCATGAGGATGTCAATCCCAACTCACCGGATTTCAAAGGCCGGACACCCTTGTTCTATGCTACCATGATGCGGCGAGAGGGTGTAGTGAAGTTATTGTCGTTATCGGACGATACAAACTCTAATTCCGAATGGTCGGAAACCCCTAATCGACTGCACTTGTACGTAGCTCTACTAGTTATTGTTTCTGCTTTTGGGGCTAGTTTAGACTTTCCTCATTTCCTTTTGACTTTTTTCTTGTTTCTTTTTTCTATTTTACTATTTTTCTATTTTTTCCCTTTATAGAGTACCGTAGGCATAGGAATTCTCGTGAATTAATCTCATGCTATTCACATCCCTTTTCGGTAATTAGTATTTCAGTTTTGCTTAGGTCCGGGGGTGTTTTATTATCTTGTCCGTACTACCCTTTTGTTCCCCCCCCCCCTCCGCGTTCATTAAGATTCTCTTTATGCAGCATTCCTAGAATATGATATTAGTAGAATTATTCATTCATAATAATACACACCTCGCTAACATCTATATTCCCTGCATGGCCAAAGTGCGCTAAGAGGCCAATCTCTCCGTCGGCATCCACTAACCTCCCTCCCTCCCTCCCTCTCCCTAGTAGCCCTCAATTCCGAACATAGAGGCTACAGCTCTGGCGGAGATCGTAGATTTCAAGAGATTTTATTGCATCGGAAACATAAAACCCGGAGCCGATAAGTTTACCGTCTGGGGCGCAGGAGCCATCAACGGCACCTAGGCAACCCCCCCTGATGAAAGAAATCTCATACCGTAAGAACTGGAATAATTGAACCTCACGCTAGGACGTTGGAGTTGCCTTTGCTGGTAAGGTCTGGCTCTTTTTTCTTTTTCTTCTGTCTTAAGCACGGCCTGAGAGAGTCAATTTTCGCTGTGCGCTCGACCCCCTATCTAAGAGAGGGAATTTCAGACGTCTTCGCGCGAGGTTCAATTATTCCAGTTCTTACGGTATGCCACAATCAGTTCAATTAAATTCAGGCTAAATACAAACTTTCTAACCTAGCTCAATGCCACAAGGAAAGCTAGGAAAGAACTCGAAACCTAAGGAGAAGTCCAACCGCTCTTTGTTGTCGACTATCTATACTCCAATAACCCCTAGTAGTCCTTTAAAACTAATCCTGTCGCTTCACCGATCCTCTGTGATGAGTTCTCTAGTAGTGAGCTAAATTTCCAAAAGGTTTTTTTTTCAAGACAAAAATGTTGGAAATGGTGCTGCTCGCCACACTTCCATGATATGATACTTCCTTTGTTGTTTGTTTGGCTTCCAGGAGTGCGCTTGTTTGGCTTCGGAAATGTGCTGAGGATTCGCGCATGGATTTGTCTTCGGAGACTCGCTTTGGCTTCGGGCATAGGGTTCGGCTTCGCGCGTCTCTGTGGAAAGCATTGCGAATGCAGGAATGCGCGATAGTTTTGGGATCGTGCGGTTTTTTGAAAAGCCGGGGGGAAAGCGGAAACACTGTAAGGTTGGAGGCGGGAAGGTGTTTGTTTTCCTTTTGTTAGCACGGGAGTGCTGACAGGGAAGTGAGAGACTCGCATGGAGTAGCATGGGCGCTCATGGGGGCATAGGGTGTTATTGTTGATATATACTCCTGTCTTTGTTAGTTAGTTAGTTAGTTGAGCACCGAATATTGTGGAGTCATTGAGCGTGAGCATGTGGTTGTTAGTGAAAAGATTTTTCCTCCCACTTGAGTGTGCGATCGTTTTCGTTTCTGAGTTGCTTGGCGTTTCGTTTCATTCACAGCTCGTCACTCGTCCTGTATCGTATCGCTATCGCCGTTAAAGTTTATAATAATAATAAAAAGAGAAAATAGGGCTCCTTATATAACAATCATTCGCAACCCGAGAACGCAACCACTCCTGGAGGAAACATGACGTGTTTCCCATCCACTACCGATACCTTGCAGTTATTCCACACATTTTGATAAACCTGATGGCATTACGACAGTCGGTATTCATCGGGATGGCAGATTTTTGACGTGGTAACGGGGTCTTCTCTTGTAGCTATCCGCCTTGTTGTCGAAATTCGTTCTCTAGAAGGACAAGTGGGGTGGGAGAAGTGTTGCAAGGAAGGCCTTCGATAATCGAACCCGGGGGCTTAGAAGGGGAGAGGTTTGAATCGGGATTTCTGAAAATGGGGGTTGAAGGGGGGGTTCTTTGGTGTCTTGGTAAGCGAAAATAATGGGAACTCTTATGGGAATTTCTACCTTCGGCCCAGCTGTGTGAGTACCGGTATTTATTGCTCAGAAGCAGGGGAAGCGGGGTACTGGTGCTAGCTTATTTGCCTCTTCTGCTACATTTTGCTTCCTTTTCCTATCATTTCCTTAGTTTCTTTGCTTCCAACTGCTTTCAAATATCATTGTTTACCATTTTCTTAGAAGGGGTCCTATCTTATAACTCCCCGGTTCGAAAAAGTGCATTCTTAGTCCTTTGATCATTTTTGATCGAACCCCCCCACTTCGTTGCAACATTGGGTGGATACGGTAGGACAACCTACCACTTACCACATTGGTGCGGTTATTTCCCTCCCCTGAGATAATCATGGACACCCACCCAATATGACTAAATTTGGATCCTAAGCAACCAAAAACTACTGAGCACGCGCAAATATTTACCGGGCCTCGCCTACTGTACCGGTAAGTTGTTGCCTTGCTGGACGCTGCCCAGTCAAGTCGAAAGTGTCAAGCCATGCCAAGCCTCGCTGAGGATGCTTCTAAATTCATATCAAATGTGCTCTCATCGAGAGACGAGTGGTGCTCTTCTCAGCCCCAACCAGTTGGGCCACAAGGACAAATCACTACGAAAACTAATTACTGCCATAATATTAATACAGGAGATATCTCTTGCTTGGGGCACAGATGTTCGTCCCACACAAAGGTCTTGGTATACCAGTGTCATCTTAGTAAGGTATTCTGTTTGCTCTGGCACTAGAATAGAAGCTCACAGGATGTCTTCCGTAGATACACAGCATACCGGTACCGTGCGTTCCATTTCATCAGAGAAGTTTGCTTCCCCAAATCTGGGGCGAGAATGAGTATCTGGACAACTAAACACGAGTCTTTCTAATACCAAATATTAACTTGTGTGCGCCAACAGCCTCCTGTGCCCCAGATCTTCAAAACGTTTGTATGGAAACCGGATGCCTTTTCTGGTCCTAGTTACCAAGAGCCCCCTACTATCCCGAATCACGATAACCCGAATATCAGCTGCACTGTTCGAATTTTCTCGGAGTTCTGAATTCCACTACCGGTATGTCAAAACCTGACCTGTCGTGATGGATCCCCCACCCTGCTAGCTAGCCCACTGCATTTTGGCCGTCCGGAATAGCTGGGTGCGACCGTGCATGTAACCTAGCCTAAGAGACTAAACCAGGAGTGGTGAAGACCATAACAGAGGCGATAAGGAAGCCCCACCACACACCTCATAATCGCTCCCCGTGATGATGAACAGGGGTATTTGGTGGTACTTGATCACCACCCGAACCTGGAACCCTTGCAGATAAGTGATGAGAAGTTGGGAACACACTCAGCCGCATTGTTGTCGCAACTTAATATCCAGCCCTTGGTTACAGTCGCACCTTGCTATTCCTATTTAGTTAGTCGTAGGTAGCATGAATGAAAATAGGTTAAACCTCGCTATCCCGGATGGCCAAAATCTGAAGAATCTGTCCAGGACAACGAGTGATCCGGGACAACAGGTCAGGTTTTGGTGTGAAATATTTTTGAATGCACAGAATTTCATACGGGACAGCGAGGTATCCGTCTTGTCGAGATCCGAGACAGCGAGGCTTGACTGTACAACGTTGACCGGGGCCATTTCAGACTCTCGGCACCATCCATACTCAGCGACGCCCTGTTTTTGTGAAATACTATTTGGTAATTCAGCTCAAGGTGCGAAATAGGGTACCGGTACCCGAACGGTACTGATTTCGTCTGCTCTCCTGGAAGTGGTAATTCCTGGTGCCACATAACACAACAATATAATATGGCACTTGCATGCCGCCATCAGCCGCTTGGGGTCTACGCATCTGATAGCCTCCAATTACCAGCAAGCTTTGGGATCGTGATTGACCTAACCTTTCTTCGCCCTCCGGGAATTACTTCAGCTAAATCCACCATACAAAGTTACTCAAGAACCCATCCACCACAACCCTCAAAACCGCGAAAAATACAAAATGTCTCGACAGCACATCACCGGCGACAATTCTCTCGATATCGTTTCTGTTGACGATGTGTGGGGTTACCCTCCTGCGGTCGGCGAGAGGTCGGAGATTTTGGCCTGGCTATCTCCACTTAAACCCCTAATACGACACGAGGACATTCGAACCCGAAGGGTCAATGAGGTGGGAGACTGGCTCTTGCAAAGTGAAGAATATCGGCTGGTTTGGTGGTATTCGTGGGGGTGAATCGGATGGTGCAGCCTTGTTTTGCTACGGAGGTCCAGGGGTTGGCAAGACTTACATTAGGTGAGAGAGAAGCTACTCCAGGGAAGAAAGATATTACTAATAAGCTGAGGCGTTAGCTCCTTGGTGGTGGATACGTTATGCAAGCAGGCCGTGGAGGAAAACTCTGCTGTTGCGTGCTTCTACTTCGACTTCGCTGCTCAGGAGGAGCAATCCCCTGCTGCTGTTCTGGGTTCGGTGCTGAACCACGTTGTTGCTGGACTTGAAGAAGTTCCAGAAAGAATAGTCAGAGCTTTCCGAGACCGAAAGAAGGTCATTGGTGGCCAGAGGCTACCAGACTCAGAAATTGTTGGGTTCTTGCAGGATATCTCGTCCTCACGATGTACATTTATATGCATTGATGCCCTAGACCAGTGTCCGTCAAGATATTTGGTGAAGCTTCTCGATTTACTCAACCAAATTCTCCACAAGTCCCCCGGCGCTCGACTATTCATGACAGGGAGACCACATATCTGGGATGAGGTTGTGAAGCATCTTGGGGGAAGGGTAGCGACTATGGTCATATCACCCACCAAGAACGACATCACCATATTCCTGCGAGCGAGACTGAAAGCTGACACGATCCCGGGAGCGATGGACGCGGGTTTGGAGGAGGAAATTATGAAGAATATTCCCGAAATGACTTCGGAAATGTAAGTAGGAACCCGGAACACTTATAGAAATATCTAAGGTTGTGTGCTGAGAAATGTCGCACCCAGATTCCTACTTGTCCACTTAAGCATTGAGGCGATTCTACAAGAAACTGCTATATATCAAAGGAGACAAAGACTTAGCCCAGGGAAGAATATCTTAAATTGGGGGGACGCATACAAAGGAGTCCTAGGGAGGATAAAGGCTCAGAGTGGAGAGAGAGCAAGACTCGGGATGACGGTTCTGATGTGGATCTTGCACTCGAGGCGGCCTTTGCAGGTGGAGGAAATATGTCACGCCGTAGCAATCCGCATAGGGTCAAATGATCTCGATAACAATGATGTTACTGAGATATCGACCTTGATAGGCTGTTGCCAAGGGCTTATCACCATAGACCGGGATACCTCGACTATTAGGTTGATTCATTTTACCTTCCAGGAGTATCTTTGCGCACATCCAAACCTGTTTGGCAGAGTTCACTCGACCATTGCCGAAACTTGCTTGACGTATCTCAACTTTCAGCACGTCAAGGCTCTTTCTGCTGGCACATTCACAGACCCGCAAGCCACACCCTTCCCCGCAAGCCACACCCTTCCCCGCAAGCCACACCCTTCCTTGAATATTCTTCTCTCTATTGGGGAACCCACATGCGAATGGAGCCCTCAGACCGAGCAAAAACACTTGCGCTCCAGCTCCTTGATCAGTTCAATCATCACATGTCTGCCAAACTCCTTTGGAAGTCGATCAATGGGGGGTTGCCATTTGCCTATGACCCTGGCGATAAACCATTTTCCGCATTGCACTGTATCTCTTACTTTGGCATCGCTGAAGTCATGAACACCTTGATAGAGATGAGCCGGTGGGATGTGAACGAAACTGATGGTGCGGGTGCGACGCCTCTTATGTGGGCTGCAAGGTACGGGCATGAAGAGGTAGTGAGGTTGCTCTTGCGGGGGGGGATATTCAACCTGATCAGCAGGACGGGAATTATGGCAGAACCGCACTCTCGTGGGCGGCTGGAAATGGACATGAGGAAGTGGTGAGGTTATTTCTTGAACCGCGATATGTCGATCCTGAGAGCATAGACCGTCGATGGGAACTGCATCGAGATGCGGGCCGACTACTTCGCAGAATATACGTCAACCCCGATAGCTCAAGCAAATCCGGTCGCACACCGCTCTCGTGGGCTGCTGGGAATAGCCACGAGGGAGTAGTGAGACTACTTTTAGGGCTGAAAGATGTCAACCCCAATAGCGCAAGTGGATATGGCCGAACACCTCTCTCGTGGGCTGCCGAGAGTGGCCATGAGGGAGTATTGAAGCTATTGCTAAGCCGGGAAGGTATCAACCCCGATACCTCAACTGAATCTGGCCGAACACCGCTATCGTATGCTGCCTCGGAGGGGCATGAAAGTGCAGTGAAACTGCTCCTGGGAAGCCGGCATGTCAATCCTAATTTACTGGATAGCGACGGTCGACCTCCGCTGTCATATGCTGCCGCGGGGGGACATGGAAGTGTAGTGAAACTACTTGTGGAAAGGCCGGGTATCGATCCTAATTCGGCGGATAGTGATGGCCTAACACCACTATCGTATGCTGCCAAGTGGGGGCGAAAGGATCTAGTGCGGCGATTTTTAGAACATAGCGGTGTCAGCCCCGATTTACCGGATAACAATAACCGAACACCCCTATCATATGCTGCAGCGGAGGGACATAGCGATATAGTGAAGCTCTTCCTCAAACGCGGGGATGTCAATCCCGATTCTTCGGATAGCAGTGGTCGGACACCTTTATCATATGCCGCCATCTCGGGTTCTGAGGGTGTAGTGAAGCTCTTCCTCGACCGTGGTGATGTTAATCTCGATTCCTCGGATAACAGTGGTCGGACACCTTTATCATATGCTGTCAGTTCGGAGGATGAGGGTGTAGTAAAGCTCTTCCTCGAACGTGGGGATATTAGTCCTGATTTAGCGGATATTGAAGGCCGAACACCCCTATCATATGCTGTATCGAGAGGATGCGAAGGCGTAGTGGAGCTGCTTCTGAGACGCGGAGATGTCAATCCCAACTCACTGGATAGGGTTGGCCGACCTCTGCTGTCACATGCTGCCACGGGGGGGCATGGCGGCGTGGTAAGGCGACTCGTAGAAAGCCCGAATATCGATCCCAACTTATCAGATAGCGATGGCATAACACCCTTATCGTATGCTGCCCAGTGGGGACGAGAGGATCTAGTGCAGCTGTATTTAGGACGTTGGGGTTTCAATCCCGATTTACCGGATCACAATCACCGAACACCACTATCTTATGCTGCCTCGAGAGGACATGAAGGTGTAGTGAAGCTGCTTCTAGGACGCCGGGATGTCGATCCTGATTCACTCGATGACAATGGCCTTGTCGTATGCTGCCATTTCCGGGGCGACGGATGTGGTGAAGCTACTTGTTGAATCCCGCGGGGCCAATCCTAAATCACCAGATAGAAGCGGTCGAACACCCCTGTCATTTGCTGCCTCAGGAGGGCATGAAGATGTGGTGAAGGTGCTTCTGGGGCGTGGGGATATCAGTCCAAATTTGTCCGACGGCAATGGTCTTACACCGCTATCATACGCCGCAATTACCGGGGCTCCAGGTGTAGTGAAGCTACTTCTCGATTCCCAAGGTGTCAAACCCAATTCACCAGATAGCCGCGGCCGAACACCCCTGTCATTTGCTGCCTTCAGAGGGCATGAAGGTGTAGTGAAGGTACTTCTTGGGCGCGAGGATGTCAATCCCAACTCACCGGACTTCAAAGGCCGGACACCCTTGTCCTATGCTACCATGATGCGGCGAGAGGGTGTAGTGAAGTTATTATCAGGCGCTAGAAACTCTGATTCTAAATCGTTGGAAACCCCCGACCGATTGTACTTGTACGTTGCTCTACTAGTTATTATCTCTGCTTTTGGCGCTAGTTTAGACTTGCCTTTTTTCATTTTATCTCTATTCCTGTTTGTTTTTTCTATTTTGCTATTTTTCCATTTTCTTCCTTTATAGAGTGCTGTAGACATGGGAATTCCCGCCAATTAGTGTCATCCACAGTTTTGCGCCAATTACTATTTCAGTCTTAGTTAGGTTCGGGGTGCTTTATCATCCTTCCCGTACTACCCTTCTGTCTCTTCCCCTTCCTCTGCATTCCAATTGAGATTCTCTTTGCGCAGCATTCCTAGAATACACTATCAGTAGAAGTATTCATTCATAATAATAATACACATCTTATTGCTCTCCATGATCCCTGCGCACCCAGAGTGCGCTCCAGGCCGATAGCACCCTCGCCATTCACTAGCCTCCCCTCACCCTCCCTCTACCTCTCTAGTAGCTTTGACTCCGAATCCGGGGAAAACAGTTCTGAATGGGGTGGTGAATTTCAAGGATTTTTACGGTACTAGAAACAAAAAAATTCGAATAATAGGTCTACTCTCTAGGACACAGGAACCACCCCCGGATGAAAGAAATCCACACACCACAATCAACTCAATTCAATACAAGCCAAATACTAACTTTCCATCTAAGTCTAATACCGCAAGGAAAGACAGAAAAGAACTTGAAGAGTGAAGAAAAGCCTAACCTATCTTGGTTGTTGGACTACCGGTATCTATGCACCAATAACCCTCGGTGGTTCTCAGATCCTTCAAAAACTAGTCCTATCGTTCCTCTAATGCTCCATGATGGATTCTCCGGTGGTAAGCCAAGTTTACAAGGCCTTTCTTTCAGGCAAAAAGAGAAATTTTGCCTTCTTATATCACAATCAGTCGCAAACCGAGCACACAACCACTCCTGTAGCAAAAATGGCGCGCTCTCCTCGCTTGCTTAAAAGTTGCCAAGAAAGCACTCGCCCCTCGTTCAAAATAAAGTTGCGTCATGAACTATGATTCGTGCTCCAGAAAAACGATCTGGAATAGGTCTAAGAAATACTTTCCAAGGCATGTCTGGTTTTATCCCCCAAAGGGCTTCATAAACGGAGATCTAGCCTACACCAGCCACCACAAATGGGGAAACGGAATTTTAGAGGAGGAGCACCAACACATGATATACCCTCATCTTCAGTGCTCCAAACGGTCCGGGGACCCTGCGAGATCCTGCAGGGAGACTACCAAGAGCCCGGGGCGAGACCGGACGGTAGGTAATTATGGAGGACCACCGGGGGTTGTGAGGGACGGCAGGGGATTGTGGGAGACGGCACGAGTGATGTCTCATGATGTTATCCTGATTTGTCCGGAGGCGCATGATTTCAATTTGGGCTAGTACTAGAGATCCAAGCAGTATAGTTCCCTATAGTCCGTTCGCCCCCCACCTTCTCGGGCGTAGTCCGTCCTAGCGCCCGCTAAAACCCAGACTATGAGCTGTAGTCCATCTCGTCATACCCAAAGACTGACGGCCTGGACGGCTGGGAACACTGCTCGTCATTCCCAGAAGCAGAAATCTCAACTAGCCTTCATCTTCTCACTCGTTACCTCTGCTCGGAGTGTAGTGCATCCATGAAATTAGATTCGGCATCACTCTAGAAATCTGTGTCTAGGGGGCGGGGTGGCACGTGGAAACCTAGCTTTTCGGCAATGGGGTCTATTAAAGCATTAGTAGCAGCGAGTGCTTGAGGAATATATGAATATATGCAGGGTCAATATGTCACCGCTCGTCCTGGAATTGAGGGAGCAGTGAAATGACTTTTAGCGCAGCAGCCCTCCCTTTGTTCGGTTCTCTGGTTGGTAAATATCATACTGATAGCTGGAATCCCATAGTTGTTAGGGTATGATAGTTAGTTAGTTTGGGGTACAACCGGTTTAGGGTCGTGACTGCCACTTGAGGGTTTTTCCCGTTGTGTGGGTTTTTCCTGTTTGTATTTGTGCGCTCTCTTCTGTATGATATCTAGTCTGAGCTACTAGTAGAGAGCTTCCTGCATCGTACATCGAACATCCACATGGTTATCATCACATACCGGAACTACCACCTACGTGCTTTTCTCCGTGCTTCGCGCCGTTACCTACGCTACCCCAGTTATCATTGGGTTGTGAGCGAGCTGCCATCAGAGTGCCGCTATCAAATACTCGTGTATATGGTTAAGTTGGTAAAGTGTCTTGTCGCCATATTCGACACTCATAACCAGGGAGAATCCTAACGGCTCTCAAATGGCATAACAAAACTTAGGCGAATGATCCATTTCCTCTAGGCCACACTTGGTCAGTAGCTCCACAGGTATGTTTTGATGGTTGAAGAATACCATTAGCCGCGGAAGATCTGTAACTAAGGGCATTTGTCGCCTAATTTGGTAAAAGGTGACAACTAGGTACCCAAGATACTTTTAGTATGTACTTCATTCGCTCCTCATTCTCCAGGAGAATAGTCCGGTAGGCGGATGGCGGGTTGTAGTCTCGGTCATATAGGCTGCCGAATCTACAACAGCCAATGACAGGCGATGTATTGCGCCCCAGGATAGCTGCGACATGCTCCTTTTATTTATCTCTCAAACTGTCCCAGCTGCGAAAGCGCCCCGAAGGGGGCTCTCGGGCTCCTTCCTCCCCCATTTTTCCAACCTCTATCATTCTCTAGCCTTGTCGTGACACAACCAGTCGAGATCTAGTTGTAAATATTAGGGTCCTATCAATTTCCTGTAGTATAAACTCGGCGGTTGGGTTGTTATTGCTAACAAAATCAGCTTCGTTATCGGCATTGTGAACAACTAGAATCCAGCAACGGCTCTTTAGACTTTCAAACCATCTCCTTTACACCTAGCAGGGAACCCTTTTCGTCTATCTTGGCGCTGGCCGGAGGAATTTGAACATGTTGTGCAATAACCCTCAAGCCCTCACCAAATTTTAATATACCACTTCCTTGCGCCCAAAAAATATTTCAATTGCTCTCGCTGGCGCGCTGATGAACATATTCGAGGGCAATCTGGGGCTTCCTAGGATGTTAGCGCACCCTTCATACTGCAAAACACATAATAAATACCTTACTAACTTGAATAGGGGAACTCCGGCTTATTATAGGAAATCCAAGTTCCTCCTTTAAGTAGCGCGTTGTTCCGATTTCCTGATACTGTAATTCCCTCGTCGCCATCGAAATGGGAAACTCATAGGCCCGAGACAAAGTTCTGAGTTAACCCGATACTAGTACGGTACTTATGTACCGGGAACCGCCTAACTCATGCAGTGACCCGGCTGTGACACTGGTGCTCGGAAATTCTCTTGACCTCCAGGAGACTTCCGCGGCCAGTGAACCTACTGTTCCTGCGATACGGTATTTATTGATAAGGCCTGGATGTTTATTTGGGATAGTGTGTTATATACTCGATTTCTCTCCTAGATCCTGATAATACCTGCCATTCCTACCCCTAGGTGCAGCCCTTGATTTTGAACTCTGAAATCGGCCCACTGGGCAGCACAATCGAAGTAAATTGGTTATAACTACAATAAGCATTGTTATGGCCACTATTCCCACTCCAGCTTCCATGGATATTGGATTAGTCCCAGGTAATTGTGAAAAGATTGTCAAAGAGGCAAGTGTTATCTTTGTTGAAAAATCACGAAGATTCCATACGTGAGAGATTGTTGGAACGGTGATGGAACATGGTCTGGTGGGATTGGGTTTGATAACGGTTGCACGATTGGGTAGTATGGTATCAGAAGAGTGACGGTATGTTTTATTTGAGACGTTAGCTAAAGCACGAACGTTTGGGATGTTTTAAGAATTGGCACTAGAGAAGACTAGAGGTTAGAGATTATGGTTTATGAGGAGTTGGAACGCATCAGTGTCACACTATGATAGTTAGGAAACAGACAGCGGTGTCAGGACTGTGAGGAATCACAGAAGATCTAAGAAATAGTGTAAGAGGACGAAACGTGAAAGATGGATTAAGGGAACAGAAGTTTCGGGAAACTTCTGAGGGGTTAGTTGGATGGAACGAAGATTGGAGAAAATAGTTGAGGGTGTTGCGGACGAAGAATTCTTTCTGTAAGGTCAACTTTGTGTATATATATGACATGTCTGGAGACGTAGAAAGAATAAGAACCCCAATACTCTCTCTACCGATCATAGCCTATTTTGCCAGAATCTTTGGCACTAGAGATTTTAAAGAGTGGTATACTGAGCCATCGGTATTAAGACTGGAATATGGCTCAATCTAGAGTTGTTTTCGAAGATCGGACATGATCCTAAAAATATGTTGCAAGCTCCTTTATAATAATACCCTTTTATAGACCCTGAAATAAGCACATAAGATATGCTCAGCGGGAGCCTAACCTTAGACACCGGGGTAAATAATTCCCCGCCGGTAGGTCTATTGGGAGACTGAATCCTAGTGAGTTGTGCCTAATTCTGGTGAGTTTTCGTGTCGTGTAGGGTCGATGGGAGAATTCAGAAAAACAGAAAACAGAAGCTTGAGGGGCCTGGCGAAGGAAAAAAGAGGGAAATTTCGGGAAGACTGTGTGCCCCACACTTGCTAGCTCTGTGCACATTTGGGCAAAATAATTGGCTAGGCTAACCACATGGGTTGGTTTCACAGCGCCGGTTTCAGGTGGATTGAGTCGGATTTTTTTGCTCGTGAGGCTCTACTTGTACGAGTAGAATCGTGATCGCCCCCGCGTATCGTCGCCCTCCAGGAATTACTTCAACCGAATCCACCACACAATATTGCTCAAGAACACATCCTCTACGCCCTCAAAATCAGCGAAAAATACAAAATGTCTCAAGGTCACATTAGCGACGACATCAACTCTTTTACAAGCAGCAATGCATGGAATAGTCGCACGGTGGCCGACGAGAAGTCCAAGATTTTGGCCTGGCTATCTCCACTCGAACCCCAGATTCGGCACCAGGAAATTCGAGCCCGTAGGGTCAACGAGGTGGGAGAATGGCTCTTTCAAACTAAGGAATATCGGAATAGTTTTGATGGCACTAGTGGCGATGAATCTGATTGCGCGGTATTGTTTTGCTGCGGGGGTCCAGGAGTTGGCAAGACTTACATAAGGTGAGAGAGAGGCTGCTCGGGGGAAGAGAGATATTGCTAATAAGCTGCGATGTCAGCTCCCTGGTAATGGATACGTTATGCAAGCAGGCCATGGAGGGAAACACTGCTGTCGCGTGCTTCTACTTCGACTTCGCCGCTCAGGAGGAGCAATCCCCTGCTGCTGTTCTGGGTTCGGTGCTAAAACAGCTTGTTGCGAGACTTGAAGAAGTTCCGGAAAGAATAGTCAGAGCTTTCCGGGACCGAGAGAAAGTCATTGGTGGCCATAGGCTACCGCTCTTAGATATTGTTGGGTTCTTGGAGGATATCTCGTCCTCACAATGTACATTTATATGCATTGATGCCCTGGACCAGTGTCCGTCAAGACATCAGGTAAAGCTTCTCGATTTACTCAACCAAATTATTCAGAAGTCCCCCGGCATTCGACTATTCATGACCGGGAGACCACATATGCTGGGTGAGGTTGAGAAGCATCTTGGGGGAAGGGCAACGACTATGATCATAACACCTACTAAGGATGATATCGCCATATTCCTGCGAGCGAGACTGAAAGAGGACACGATCCCGGGAGCGATGGATGCGAGTTTAGAGGAGGAAATTATGAATAATATTCCAGAAATGACTTCGGAAATGTAAGTAGAAAGCCGGAACACTAATAGAAATACCTAAAGTTGTGTGCTGAGAAATATCGCATCCAGGCTGCTTGTCTACTTAAGCATTGAGGAGATTCTACAAGAGACGGCCATATATCGAAGGAGGCAAAGGCTTAGCCCAATGAAGAGTCGTTTAAATTTGGGGGATTCATACAAAGCAGCCCTAGTGAGGATAAAGGCTCTGGGTGAGGAGAAAACAAGACTCGGGATGGGCGTTCTGATGTGGATCTCTCATTCGAGGCGGCCTTTGCAGGTAGATGAGATATGTCACGCCGTGGGAATCCGGGTAGGGTCAAATGATCTCGATAACAATGATATTCCTGAGATATCAACCTTGATAGGCTGTTGCCAAGGACTTATAACCATAGACCGAGATACCTCAACTATTAGGTTAATTAATTTTACCCTCCAGGAGTATCTTTGCGCACATCCAAACCTCTTTGATAGAGCTCACTCGACGATGGCCGAAACCTGCTTGACGTATCTCAACTTCAAGCACGTCAAGGCTCTTTCTGCTGGCACATTCACAGACCCGCAAGCCACACCCTTCCTTGAATATTCTTCTCTCTATTGGGGAACCCACATGCGAATGGGGCCTTCGGCTCGCTCGAGAGAATTCGCGCTCCAGCTCCTTGGGCAATTCGATGGTCACATATCTGCCAAACTCCTTTGGAAGTCGATCAATGGGGAGTTGCCTCTTGACTGTGATACCGGCGATAAGCCATTTTCCGCACTGCACTGTGTCTCATACTTCGGCATCGCCGAAGTCATAAATGCCTTGATAGAGATCAACAGATGGGATGTGAACGAAACCGATGGTGCGGGTGTGACGCCACTCATATGGGCTGCAAGGTACGGGCATGAAGAGGCAGTGAGGTTGCTCTTGCAAAAAAAAGATATCCAACCCGATCAGCAGGACGGCAATTATGACCGAACCGCACTCTCATGGGCTGCTGGAAATGGACATGAGAGAATAGTGAGGCTACTATTAGGGCGGAAAGATGTCAACCCCAATAACTCAAGCAAATCCGGTCGAACACCGCTTTCGTGGGCCGCTGAGAATGGGCGTGAAGGAGTAGTGGAGCTGCTTCTGGGACCTGGGGATGTCAATCCCAATTCATTGGATCGCAACGGCCGACCCCCAATATCATATGCTGCCGCGGGAGGACATGGAGGTGTAGTGAAGCTACTGGTGGAAAGCCCAAATATCGATCGATTCCAATTCATCGGATAGAAATGGCCTAACACCCTTATAGTATGCTGCCAACTGGGGGCGAGATGATCTAGTGCGGCGGTTTTTAGAACATAACGATGTCAACCCCGACCTACCGGATAATAATGGCAGAACACCCCTATCTTATGCTGCCTCGAGAGGACATCAAAGTGTAGTGGAGCTGCTTCTAGGGCGCAGGGATGTCAACCCTAATTCATTGGATAGCAATCGTCGACCTCCGCTATCATATGCTGCCGCGGAGGGACATAGAGGTGTAGTGAAGCTCTTCCTCAAACGCGAGGATTCCGATCCCGATTCTTCCGATAGCAGTGGTCGGACACCTTTATCATATGCCGCCATCTCGGGTTCTAGGGTGTGGTGAAGCTCTTCCTCCACCATGCGGATGTCAATCTTGATTCACCGGACGGCCACGATCTGACACCACTATCATATGCCGGCATTTCCGGGGCTCCGGGTGTGGTGAAGCTATTATCCGAAGCCGGAAGCTCTAATTCTAAATCGTTCAAAACCCCCATTCAATTATACGTAGCTCTGCTAGTCATTGTCTCTGCCGCTGGCGTTAGTTTAGGGTTTCCATCTCCCCTTTTGACTCTTTTCCTGTTCCATCTCTTCTTTTCTTATATTTTTCGCGCTCATAGAGGATCATAGAAACGGGGGTTCTCATGCATTTATTTCACGCCACCCACAGCCCCTTGGGGCAATTGGTATTTCAGTTTTGGTTCGGTTCGGGGTGCTTTTTTGTTTTTTTGTAAACTTTTTTTATTCCCGGTTTATGACTATCTAAAGTACGTTTACCCTATCCATATAGCCCACAGCTACCTCTCCTGTAGCCTTGCTCTCCTCTCTCACCCTCCTTGTGATGCCTCCTTTCGAGCCGCCCCTTCCCTCCTTCTCTTTTTCCTCAACCTTCCCATCCCCTCTCGGTTCGGGGTGTTTTATCATCTTCTCTGTACTACCATTATGTTTCTTTTTTCCCCTCCATTTTCATTGAGATTCTCTTTGTGCACGACTCCTAGAATATGATATTAAAAGTATTCATTTTCAATAATACATATCTAATCACCATCCATAATCCCTGCATGCCCAAAGCGCCATACAGGGCCGATAGCACACTCTGCATACACGAACCTTTCCCCCTCTTTCCTCGTATTTATCTATCTATCTTCCCAGTAGCTTTTGGCTCAGAATCCGGGAGTTACAGCCACGGCGGAGGTGGTGGATCTCACGGAATTTTACGGTACTATAAAAAACAACTTGGGGTCAATAGTTCCACTCTCTGGGACACAAGAACCACCCCCGGATGAAAGAAATCCCACAAGCCACAATCAATCCAATCCAATCCAGCCCTAACACTAATTTTCCAACCAAGCCCAATACCACAAGGAAAGACAGAACAGAACCCGAAAGGCAAAGAAGAGTCCGCCCTATCCTGATTGTTGGAATACCGGTATCTATACACCGATAACCCCCGCTGACCCTCAAATCCTCCAAATCCAGTCCTATCCCTCCTCCAATATCCCCTGATGGATTCTCCGGTGGTAAGCTAAATTTTCACAGGCAAAAGGAGAAAATCCGCCTCCTTATATAACGGTCAGTCGCAAACCGAGCACACAACCATTCCTATAAAGTTAACAAACATTGCACATTCTCCTGGCTTTAAAGGAGTCCAAGCTGTTGGAAGTCAGCTAACCCTGCTGTGTATGATAGTTTCTCTTGTCCTACGAAATTGTAGAAGTATGGGAAATATGTTTTCGTTGATGAATGGGAAGAAGGGTGGACTATTAAAGCAACGCATGGCGACTATGAAGATGAAGACAGAACAAAAGTTGAACATTAGACCAAATGCACAAGATGGGGGGAGTCTTTGTGATGCATTTCTTTTGTTCAGAGATTACACAAAATATTTCCTTCTTTTGTCTCTGTTTTGGGATATGGAACACATGGGAAAGAAAGCGGGATGTGTGGTTATCGATAGAAGGATCAGGGCTTGATTTTGTTTTTCGATATATACTTCTGCCTTTACCACTAGATCAGCAAGAGAAGACGTTGCGCGCTATTCGGTTCCGTATATTTGACCATTTTGAAAACAATCAAGCACTCTCCTCTTCTCTTTCAAAGCAATGTTACATCATGGACTATGACTCGCGCACCACAAAAACCGTCGATCATCCGACCAAGACATACTTAACAAGGCATGTCTGATTTTATCTCCCACAGGGCTTCTTCAACGGAGAGGAGCCAGCCACGCCAGCTACTATAAATTGTTGAGTGTGGTCTGAGGTGAGATGTTCATTAAGGTCTAGTCGTATTTATATACAAGAGAGAAAGCAGTTTAAGGAGAAACACACAAGCCACGCCCACTCCCGCACAACCAATGACTGACCCAATCCCAAACGTAAACAGACATTAGTTTAACCCAAAGACATGACCTAAGTGGGTAGCCGTATCTCCACATATCGTATAATATGATACCCAACATAAATGGGGAAACCGAATCTTAGCGGAGGAGCACTCGCGTGATATACGCTCATCATTCCCGGAAGCTGCAATCTCAAGTAGCCCTCATCATAGTCTCACTCTTTGCGCTTTTCCCGGAGTGGAGTGCATCCCTGGAATTGGATTTCAGCATCACCGTAGGAATCAATGTCCAGAAGGTAGAGTGCCACGCGGAAACCGAGTTCTTCGGCAATAGGGTCTGTCGAATCCCTAGTCGCAGCGAGTGCATGAGGAATATATGCAGGGTCAATTTTGGGCCGCTCATTCGGAGATTGAGGGAAGAGCCGTGAAATGACTTTCAGTGCCGCCGCTCTCCCTTTGTTCAGTTCTCTGGTTGGTAAATACTCCCGTAAGGATAATTGGACTAAGCGGTCAAGCTGGTAAAATGTCTTGTCCCCACACACGACACTCGTAACCAGCGAGAATCCCAATAGCTTTCCAATGGCGGAGCAAAAATTGGCTAAATGATCCATTCCCTCTAGGCCACACTCGGTGAGTAGCTTCTCGGGTATGTTTTTATGGTTGAAGAATGCCATTAGCCGTAGAAGATCCGCCGCTAGGGGCATCTGTTGCCTGATTTGGGCAAAGGTGGCAAAGTACGTGCTCAGGATATTATCGGTTCCAACTTCGCGCTGGATGTCGCAAAATGGCTGCGAAAGTAGGTGCTTCATTCGTTCCTCATTCTCCAGGAGAATAGTCCGGTAGGTGGACGGCGATGTCGCAGTCTCGGTCATGTAGGCTGCCGAACCCACAACGGCCAATGGTAGGTGATGTACTGAGCCCAGGATTTCTGCGACGTGCTCTTTTTCTTGATCTCTCAAACTTTCCCAGCTGTCAAAACGTTTAGAAAACAACTCCTTGGCTTCTTCCTCCCCCATTTTTCCAACCTCAATCATTTTACACCCCTGCCGCGACGCAACCAGTCGAGATCTAGTTGTAAATATTAGGGTCCCGTTAATGCCTTGCGGTATAAACTCGGCGATTGGGCTCTTATTGCCATCGAAATCGGTTTCGTTATCGGCGTTGTCAATAACTAGGATCCAGCTCCTGCTGCCCGGGCCTTCAAACCATTTCCTCACACTCAGCAGGATTCCCTTTTCGTCTGCCTTGGGACTGGCTAGAGGAATTTGAACATGCTGTGCGATATCTTTGAAGCCCTCACTAAATTTTGATACCCCACTTCCTTGCACCCAGAAAATATTACAATTGCTCTCGCTAGCGCGCTGATGAACGTATTCGAGGGCGATCTGAGTTTTTCTAAGCGATGTTAGCGCACTCTTCATACTGTGAAACACATAATAATTACCGTACTAACGTGGATAAGAGAAGTTTATCTCGGACGTACAAGTTCCCGCTTAAGAGACCGGTTGTTTGGTTTTGCAGGTATTTTCTCCCGTCCCCGTCAAAAATGGGAAACTTATACGCCCTGAGACAAATGTCTCTTATCCGAGTTAATACAGTGCTAGTACCTACCCAGTGCCGCCTAGCCCGTAGAGTGCGACCCGGCTGTGGCCCTGCGGCTCAGAATATCTCTTGACCAACTCAAGGAGACTTTTGCGGCCAGTGAACCCATCATTCCTGGAATATGGAATTAACTGAATAGGGCCGGACGCTTATTTGTGTTGGAATAGCAGTTAGTCTTTTGCTAGATATCTCTCGGGGGATCCTGATAATACCTGCCTCTCCCGCCCCACTACTTTGATTTGGGGTTCTGAAATTGGTCACACCGGGCATCAGATACGTAACATTTTTAATTTTATTTGTATTGAAACTGCCATGTGTATTGCTGTCGCCCGTATTCCCACAGTAACTTTCACGGAGATTGGATTGGGCATGGGCAATCCTAAAACGGTCGTCAGACGGGTGTCTCACCCACGACAACTAGAGATTTTAAAGGAAGGAAGGAGTGGCATACTGAGCCATCGGATTTAATATCAGGAGGCAGCTCTACCTGGAGTTCGCGAAGATCAGATACGGTGGTAAAAGGACGTCGCGAACTCGTCTGGGACGATGTCCTTTCGTGTGCCTGAAATAATCTGGCGGGTGGGAGGTATATGCAGGGCGGAGAGCCTAAGCTTGGACAACGAGATTCCCTGCGTCTGGATGTGTTGGGGGGCAGAATCCTAGTGAGCGGTGCCTAAGTCTGGCGAGGGCTCAAGTTTTCGTGTAGTGTAGGATCGTGGGAGAATTTAGGAAACAGAAAATAGAAGTTGGAGGCGCCTGGCGAAGGAAAGAAGGGGAGAATTGGGGAAAACCTTGTGCCCCACAATTGCCAGCTCTGTTCTCGTTTGGGCAACATAATTGGCTGGGCCTAACTTGGACCACAGCAAGTCCACTGCAGGGCAGGGTCTTGGGTCGATGTTGGCTATTGGACGCCACCAAATACGTGAGACAACCGTAAGAGGTTCCCGACTGCCGACGCAGATTCCGACAACATAATTCCGATATTGTAACAGCCGCCCAAGGCCCTTTCACTTTCCACCAAGGTGCCTGGGTTGTCGGGGCAACTATGTTCTAAGTTGGCATACACTCACACATGCTAGGATTAGTGGTGTCTCCTTCTTTCACGGCTGATAAAGTTTATTAAATGGCAAAGTCGATACCGGCAGACCAGACAAAATAAGTGAGGTACCGGTACTGTACTCGTACAGTACTAGTACTTTACTGGTAATCCACAGACCTAGGTGTTATCTGTGACTAGAGCTACGGCAGTGGGACGCTACTGTGGGTGGTTTTCCTCATCAAGCGTTCTTTTGTAAAGGTTCTCGTGAGGATAGCCGGCAGTGGAAAACAGAAGGAAGTAAAAGCTTGCTGTGAAAGTTGAAAGATGATTACTAGATACCCGTAACTTAATCTGTTGGTTTGATCAAGCCGCAAGAATGGTAAAATAGGAAGAATGAAAGCACAGGTTCAAATCACGGGAAAAAAAAATCCTACAATTCTCTCTCTCTCTCTGAGGAGTTTTCCATCTCTCTTAAATAACATGAGCACCACTGACTAAACCACTCGCTTATACTACCACGCAAGACTGAATGCAATCGTCAAAGAAAATACACAAAGATGCTAGAGCTATTCACGAGTTCGGTAGTATGACAGTGCCCCCTCAGCCTCAACCAGCTGGGGAAAAGGATACCGGTAAATCACTGCCAGTATAGTACTGTCCAATAAAAATTAACTATTGCCATATAGAGGGTACCTCTTGCATAGAGCACAGAAATTCGCTTTCCTCTAAATAGTCTTGGTACTCGTACGCCGGTGTCGTCTTGGGTAAGTTAGTGTGTTTGCTTCCCGGGGAAGCTTCCTTGTCTAACGGGCCAGCCAATATCTGGGGTGAGAATAAGTATCTGGGTGACCAAAGAAAGTATCGAATATTAACTTATGTGCAGCAATAACTCTGGACGCCCAAAATCTCTAAACTCCTGTGTGACAGCAGAACGCCTTTTCTCGTCCTACTGTAAGTTACCGGGACCCCCCCCAAACTGTCCCGGCAAGCTCCCTTCCCTCAATTTTCCTACCCTGCTTTTCACCTTCCTATTTGGGAAGGCATAAGCGAGGGTAAAACACCACACATCAGTCTCACGATCCTGACCCGCCCCTGAACTTGGAGCTTCATAAGGGTGCTGGAAAGGCCTTATCGTAGAATAAATACACTATACTGGCTGGTACCCTACTACCACCTCAATATCTGCCCTCCAGTGGCCCCTCGCCATAGCCATAGGGACAAAAGCCTCACTCCTTTGGCCAAATCCCATGACTGCTGCCACAACAGTGTGTCATGGGTTTAGCCCTCCTCCATACTTCAACTCGGTCGGATTTTCTTAGCACTGTGTGGCTAGTATTGCACTGCCTCTGGTTACACCACCACCCTGCCGATCGTTTACTACACCTTTACCTGATGCCTTGCTCTTGGGCTGGCATACGGTTGTTCACAAGAAAAGGATTCCTCAATCCTACAAAAAGCGAGGAAGGGTTTGTCTGACGGCCCTACACCCGAGATGATGAAGGTTCGGACACGAGTAGCATTACAATTTTTTCTTTTGTCTTTCTTATGTCATGAGATGTTCAGGAAGGTTTTCTTGTTGTCTTCTGCCTCTGCTGGCCAGGTTGTCAGGCAAGTGTCCTGCCTATTATTGGGGTTATTATTCTTGTCTTGTGCCTTTTTGGTTGGGGATTTGCGGTTGGTTCCACACCAGAGGGACCTGGGATGACTTGTTTTTCCCTTCGCTGAAGGGGGTGGGCTTTCTTTGCCATGGGGTCTTCTCCGAATGCAGCGGTTTGTGCCTGGGGGAAGTGTTTACTTTGGTTTACATGTACCTAAAAACAATACCACGGATTTAACAAAAAAAAAAAACTCCCCCAAACTGTCCCGGATCGCGATAAGGCTGCCTCGCTTGAATTTCTATGAGTTCTGAATTCCTCTATCGTATGCCAAAACCCGACCCGTCATCATTAATCCCCCGTTGTGCTGGGTGGCTCTTTGCATTTTGGCCGTCTGGAATATCTGGGCGCGACCGTGCATGGAAATTGCTTGTGTATTCATGAACAAAGTCTAAACGCTGAACCAGGGGGGATGGGAGAAACGAAACGCCAAGATTAAAGCAACGCTGCTGTAAAGTCAGATCGTCAACACACAACTTAGAGAGGGGAACTTCTCTTTATTCAGCCTACTCTCTTATGCTCACAACTCACAGCTCTCGGTGCTCAACTAAACTAACAGTAGGGATAGGAATAAATATAAAACCAACGAAGCTTTCCTCCTATCCTTCTATCCTTCGATCGATCGCGACACAGATCCATTTTCTTCCACGCAATATACCCCATTCCCTTCCGTGGAGAACTGCCATGCAAACAAGGGAAAAAACAAACGTCACAAAGGAGATATTCTTCATGCTCCGTAGCCTCCGCACATCCGACTCTCCCTCCCGCATCCGACTCTTTTAGAGTCGCATTCCTTCCAACGTTGCACCGATCCCAAGCGCACATCCGGAGGGTTTGCCTAAACGATAAGGGGGGAGGCTATGTATGCTAGGCCTTCTACGCCTGCTAGGCAACATTAAAGAGCTTCCTCTTGGCGGACGTATCGATCCAGAGTGCATATCCGGGGCCTATCGTTGATCGATAGTGGGACAAGCTGCGCGAAGGGCCCAGCATGCCGAGCAGCATCAAAAACTTCCTACAACAGTCGCTCCCAGTCTGCTTGTTCATAACTCTATTCGCCATGTGAGGGAAATTACCCATCCCTTGTTGAGAACAAATACTGTAATTCTTCGCTTAGAGAAGCAACATAATGCGCGCGGGCATGGAATAATCACTTATCAAGTGCGAAAGTTCTCGTGAAATGTGATTTCTCTTTGCTTGCAAAATCACCCCCCCCCCAAATCAACAATCAGTCTTCAAAGACAATCTCCATTTCATGATGATCACTGCCGAGTAGCTTTATGGACTGAGGTGGAAGTCACTCGTCATGTATTGGCAGTACCCGTATTTATGAACAAAGTCTTGGAAACCCAGAGAGAAGCGATAGTGGAACCTTGTGAACTGAAGCAAAAAATCTTGTTCGACCGCACACGCAGAATTACAGTTTTGAGTTCTGAAAGTGATACAATAATTCCGCTGAAGGCGCGGAATAGGGTACTGTACTCGAGTATTTGTGGGGCACTGGTTTTGCCTACATGCTGGGAAGTTGTTACCGGTAATTCTCATGCTATGAGTAACTTTAGAGAGCACAGTACGATATGGCACTTCCATGCCTCCCATTCCGCCTTCAGCTGCTTGGGGTTTGCGCATGTGGTAAGAAAGGCGCCGGTTACCAGTGGGTTGGTTTCACAGACAATCTGCGAGAGCACTAGTGAGAGCATCAGGCGGATTGATTGGACTACCGGTACTGGTTGGCTTTCGCCCACGAAGCCTTGGGATCCCCGACCTCCAGGAATTACTTCAACCGACTCCACCGCACAAAATTACTCAAGAACCCATCCTATAGCCAGCAAAACCGCGAAATATACGAAATGTCTCGAAAGCCCATCACCGATAATGATTCTTCCACTTATAATATGAGTAATTATTTCCGTGGTCGCAGTGCTGACAATGCTTTCAATACCAACTCTTTCAATTCTCTTTGCATTGCGCGCGACTACCCTGCTGCGGCCGACGAGAGGTCGGCGATTTTGGCCTGGCTATCGCCACTTGAACCCCGGATACGACACCAGGACATTCGAGCCCAGAGGGTCGATAGGGTGGGAGCCTGGCTCTTTCGAACGGAGGAATATCTGAACTGGTTTGGTGGTAGTCGTGGGGGTGAATCTGGTGGTGCAGCCTTGTTTTGCTACGGAGGTCCAGGGGTTGGCAAGACTTACATTAGGTGAGAGAGAAGCTACTCAAGGGAAGAATTATATTGTTAATAAGCTGCGATGTCAGCTCTCTGGTGATTGATACGTTATGCAAGCAGGCCATGGAGGGAAACGCTGCTGTCGCGTGCTTCTACTTCGACTTCACCGCTCAGGAGGAGCAATCCCCAGCTGCTGTTCTGGGTTCGGTGCTGAGACAGGTTGTTGCTGGATTTGAAACAGTCCCGGAAAGGATAGTCAGAGCCTTTCAGGACCAAGAGAAGGTCATTGGTGGCCGGAGACTGCGGCTCCATGAAATTGTGGAGTTCTTCCAGGATATCTTGTCCTCACGACCCACCTTTATATGCATTGACGCCCTGGACGAGTGCCAGGAAGGGCATCGGGCGAAACTTCTCGATATACTGAAGCAAGTTCTCCGGATGTCCCCCGGCGCTCGGTTATTTCTGACCGGGAGACCACATATCCAGAGTGAAGTCGAAAAGCATCTAGCGGGGAGCGTAGCGACTAGATCAATAACACCCACTGAGAGTGATATCATCATATTCCTCCTAGCGAAACTTTGGGAGGATTCCAGGCCAGACGCAATGGACAAAAGTTTAAGGGAGGACATCATACGGAATCTTGGAGAGGTTTCGGAAACGTAAGTAGAAAGCAGATACACTTATAAAAGTACCTAAAGTTGTGTGCTGAACGATCTTGTATTTAGATTCCTGCTTGTCTCCCTAAGCATCGAGGCGGTTCTACGAGAGTCCACTATACACCGAAGGAGACAAAGGCTCAAAGCAGTGAGGAATGGCTTGGGCTTGGAGGACGCGTACGGGGCAACGCTGGGGAGGATAAAGGCTCAGGAAGGGGAGAGAGCAAGGCTCGGGATGGCCGCTCTGATGTGGATCACTCATCCGATACGACCTTTGCAGGCGGAGGAGATATGTCACGCCGTAGCAACCCAGGTAGGGTTAATCGATCTCGATTACGATAATATCCCTAGCATATCGACCATACTAGCCTGTTGCCAAGGACTCGCCACCGTTGATAAGGGTACCTCGACTGTCAGGTTGATCCATTTTACCCTCCAGGAACATCTCCGCGAGCATCCGGACCTCATTGACAGAGCTCACTCGATGGCCGAAACCTGCTTGACGTATCTCAACTTTCAGCACGTCAAGGAACTTTCAGCCAGCCCATTCCCTGACCCGCGAGGCACACCCTTCCTTGAATATTCTTCTCTCTATTGGGGAATCCACATGCCAATAGAGCTCTCACATCGAGCAACAGCACTTGCGCTCCAGCTTCTTGATCAGTTCGATAGTCACATATCTGCGAAACTCCTTTGGAAGTGGATCAATGGGGGGTTGCCTCTTGACCGTGACCCTGGCGATAAACCGTTTTCTGCACTGCACTGTATCTCATACTTCGGCATCGCCGAAGTCGCAGATATCCTGATAGAGGTGAACAAATGTGATGTGAACGAGACGGATGGTGCAGGTGTGACGCCACTCATATGGGCTGCAAGGTACGGGCATGAAGAGGTAGTGAGGTTGCTCTTGCAAAAAAAAGATATTCAACCTGATCAGCAGGACGCGAATTATGGCCGAACCGCACTCTCGTGGGCTTCTGGAGAGGGAAACGAGGGAGTGGTGAGGTTATTTCTTGGAGCGCGATTTGTTAATCCTGCGAGTATAGGCCGTCGATGGGGGAGGGTGCGGCGCGAAGCGGGTCTTCTACTTGGCAGGAGATATGTCAACCCCGATAGCTCAAGCAAATTCCGTCGAACGCCGCTCTCGTGGGCTGCCGAGAATGGCCACGAGGGAATAGTGAAGCTACTGCTAGGGCGGAAAGAGGTCAACCCCGACACCCCAGACACGACGTATGGCCGATCACCGCTCTCATGGGCTGCCGAGAATGGCCACCAGGGAATAGTGAAGCT